>CEVU01167186.1_pt1 | contig 11821 bp, 13 predicted proteins | sample 427081 | NCBI WGS metagenome assembly CEVU01 (sample SAMEA2623868, study PRJEB7988) | marine metagenome | biome: marine biome (ENVO:00000447); feature: deep chlorophyll maximum layer (ENVO:xxxxxxxx); material: "saline water (ENVO:00002010), including plankton (ENVO:xxxxxxxx)" | depth 80 m | reverse complement strand
GATTTTCTTACCCCAACCGGAAAGTCCTGAGGTATGCGACATTATGTGACGGACTTCGATATCTCCTTTTCCTTTTGCTTTAAATTCTGGCCAATAGTCTGCAACAGGTTTGTAGAAGTCCAATTCTCCTCGATCAGCAAGAACAAGTGCTGATATGGCCATCATTGTTTTTGTTGTTGACCAGACATTAGTTATTGTGTCCTTTCCCCATTCTTGAGTTCTCTCTTCATCTTTATGTCCTGCCCAAATATCTACTACTAATTCCCCTTTGTGAACAACGGCTACTGAGGCACCTATTTCTCCTGGGTCAGCAAAATTACGTTGTAGAGCCTCGGCAACTTCCGCAAATCTTTCGTTAACAACTCCATTAATTTGTGTCATTTTATTCCCCTTATTACATGAAGAATAGCCGTGCTATTTGAGAAGTTTAAATCTCTGTTTAAGATTGCGGTATGAGATTTAGACCGACATCTTTAAATTCTCGAATTGATCTTGTAAAGAAACTACGTAGACAAGAATTGAAAGTAGCTCGCACTGCCAGCCTGATCAATGAGGATTTGCGATCAAAGATAGAGAAAATTGAAGATCTAGAAGCTATCCGTAGATTGAAGGCTGCATATTGCGATGCGTGCGATGATGATCATAATGGAGACTCAGTTTCAGCCTTATTTACCAAAGGAGGCACTTGGCAGCAATTAGGTCAAACAGAAAAGGCTGATTCAAGGGTTCATGTTGGGCGGAAAGAAATTGCAAACTTTATGTATGGTTTACGTGACGCTGGCTTCATTGTTCGATCAAGTCATATCGTAACGAATCCAGTTATTGAGATTTCGGGTACTTCAGCTTCGGGGAAGTGGAAATTCTTAATGCTTTATACTCATGCAGATGGGACTTTTCATAGAATTATTGGTCGGTATGAAGACATTTATGTAAAAGTCAAAGGCGATTGGTACTTCGAGTCTCTAATAGCCATAGTAGAAGAAAATGGTATTTACCTGACTGAGAGCCCTAATGACCGATGAACAATTGATGTTGATAGCTATTGAGGAAGCAAAGTTAGCGGAGAGTCATGGTGATATACCTATCGGAGCGCTTGTGGTTCTAGAGGGGGATATCATATCCAGCCGTCACAATGAACGAGAATTACAAAATGATCCAACTGCCCATGCAGAAGTACTAGCTATTCAAGACGCAGCTAAAAAATTAGGGTCCTCACGCCTTGATGGTGCGACTTTGATCTCGACGCTTGAACCCTGCCCAATGTGTGCTGGAGCAGCTCTAAGTGCAAGAATTAGCCGAGTTGTTTTTGGTGCTGAGGACCCTAAAGCTGGTGCATTGGGAAGTTTGTATCAATTAGGAAGTGACCCTCGTTTAAATCATGAATTCTCCGTTACGCCTAGGGTGTTACAAGAAGAATGCGGTGCCCTGATATCAAAGTTTTTCAGTACTAAACGTGACTAATGACCACGAGAAATTTCTATTAAAGTGCGGTTTATTCTGAACTGTCAGGCACCATATTCTTGTGACTGATTTTGACATTATCGTAATCGGAGGTGGTCCTGCTGGGGCCGCTACTGCCATCCAAGCAGCACGGGGTGGTGCAAGAGTCGCAATCTTTGAGAAAGCTTCTGAGGGTCGCGACAAAGTATGTGGCGATGGATTGACCCCCAGAGCCATAGCAGCTTTACAAGATTTGGATATAAACCTAGATGGAGTTCACAAGATTACCGGACTACGGATGATCGCAGGGAAAACGCGTAGAGAGCTTAAGTGGCCTAGCGGAGGAAGTTTTCCGCCATATGGAGCAGTCTGGACACGGAAAGAACTAGATTCGCACCTTCTTGAAAGCGCAACACAAGCAGGAGCAAAGATCTTCTATGAAACAGAGGCTGTACCAGATTTAGATGGAGATACGGTAACCGGAGTTATCTGCGGATCAGATAAGTGGTCTGCTGAATTAGTGGTAGCAGCATCAGGCGCTCCGGGGAAAGTTGCGAGAATGCTTGGGACTGAAAGGAAAACAGATGAGCCCTATGGAATAGCCATTAGAACTTATGTTGAGAGCCCAAGACATGACGATGAGTATCTTGAAGCTTCTCTTGCGATGAGAGATTCCAATGGGACCCCGATTCCTGGCTACGGTTGGATGTTCCCAACAGGAAATGGAACAGTTAATCTTGGCGTGGGTGCTCTCTCGACGATGAAAGGTTTCCGGAAACTTAATCTAAACACGTTGTGCGACATCTACAGAGACCTCATCGCTGATGAGTGGGAAGTTGGACCATACATAGAAAAACCTAGGGCTTGGCGTTTACCAATGACTGCGCAGAAACGTCATGGGTTAGGTTGGGTTGCGGTTGGGGACGCTGCCGGACTTATAAATCCCATGAATGGAGAAGGAATTGATTACAGTCTTGAATCAGGCATGCTTATATCCGATTTATTTCTTCAAAATCCGTCAACTGCTCCAACAGAATACGACAGGATAATAGGAGAAAGGTTCGATGGATTTCTAAGAACTGGCCGGCGCTTTTCATATTTGATAGGTCACCCTCTTATCCTTCGGTCTGGTTTACGCGTCGCAGTAGCGAACCAGTTTATGGCAAATATGACACTTCAAGTAATGGGGAACCTTGTTGATAATTCAACCCCTGGGGCTGCTGGAAGGGTACTTCGAATCGCAGATAAGGCTCTGGCTACAGCGGATCCGATCCTAAGGAAAACGCGAGCGAAACAGAATTGACGTTGGCGGAAGGTGTGGGATTCGAACCCACGGTGACGCAAAGCGCCACAACGGCTTTCGAGGCCGCCCCATTCGTCCGCTCTGGCAACCTTCCGAAGCTGAGCGTAGCTAGACTATCTGAAAAAATCGCGTTTTGTTAATTTAATAGTTACAGACTTGAAAAGAGCAACTGCTCTATATTGCTCGTTCCCCTGTCACTTCGTATAGTTCAATAATGTTGCCAAAAGGATCTCTTCCATAAATAGCAAAGGAATTCCCTAAATCAACGGGCTCTTGGTGAAAAGTCATACCTGATTTACTCAAACGTGCGAATTCATCATGAATGTTAGTTACTTGCAAAGCTATATGGGCAATTCCATGATTAGCTGGCGAGTAATCAAATCGCTGCATCTGGGGCTTGGGTTTTATGTATTCCCATAGCTCTAAATATGCGTTACCAGCCTTGAACATTTGTACTTTTGCGTGTGTTTTTTCTAGACCAATAACCTGATCCGCCTGCTCTCTATCCCCATACCAGCTATTGGAAAATACCTTTTCAAATCCAAGAATCTCATGATAGAAGGCGACTGCTTTATCTAAGTCAGGTACCGATATGGCGACATGATGAATTCCTGTGATCACTTAGCCACCCTAGCTTGATTGTTTCGGTAGTTGAAATTTCATGCACAAACCATATCAGGTACATACACTTGTCTATTAGGAGATTGATTGTGGTAGGGAATATCATTTTAACTGGATTTATGGGGACCGGTAAGAGTTCTGTGGGTAAGGAATTATCAACGATACGCAACATCGGATTTATAGACACCGACGAAGAAATAACAAAGAGATTTGGATCAATCAACGAATTATTTGAAAATCATGGGGAAGAATATTTCCGACAATGTGAACGGGAAATTATCTTACAGGTAGCCAAGAGTGCAGAAGTAGTTATTGCTACTGGAGGAGGCGCCGTCATGGATCCTAACAATATTAAAGTTCTAGAAGACTCAGGAGAGATCTTTTCCTTGACAGCTACTCCGGAAGAAGTCGTGAATCGCTTAACTAGCTCTGGAGAAGTTGGAGTGCGTCCACTCATTGATGTTGAAGACCCTTATGGCACGATTTCTAAATTATTGGCTATCCGCGAAGACGTTTACAAACAGTTTGTGGAGTTTGATACTGTTGGGAAATCTCCTTCGGAGATTGCTAACGAGATAAATGACTTTCTTAATGCCAGAAATTAAATATCGTTATTCTGTGATATAAACCGTAAGTCATTAGTAAGCGACAGCTTTAATCCAAACCATACAATCATACAAACTGTTATGGTTACTGATCCCAGAATCATATACATAACTATTAGCTGTAGAAGGACAGCATCCATTGGTTCAACACCAGCTAAAAGCAAACCGGTCATTGCCCCAGGTAGAGCAATTAATCCAACAACCTTTGTTCTTTCTATTTGTGTGGTTATCGCAGTTTTGATGATTTGAGGTGCGAGAAATTTAGTGAAAATCGACTTATCAGCACCTAATGCAAGTAAGGATTCAGCCTCCAAGCGACGAGATGTTAATTGTATATTCAGTTGCTGAACCGCAAGAACTGCAGAAGGAACAATATTGCCGATCGTAATACCCGAAACCACCACAATATTAATTGGTGTGTAATCGATGACCGCAAAGAGGAAGATAACACTCACAACCATTGCAACTGAAGTAGTTATCGCAACCAGAGCAACTGGCGATAATTTTCTGACAGTTGGTACACGTCTGCGAATAGTTTCAGTAGCTAATAAAACCATAAGGATCACCCAGAGCCATGACCAGAGTTCAGCGAACTTATGATCGAAAATAGCTGTAAAGAAAAGACCTACAGCAAGTAATTGTAATGCGGCTCTTACAGATGCGACGAATAGCGAATTTTCAATATGTAACCTAAGTAAAAGAGATAGAAAGAGTGTTACGACTACAAGTGACAATGAAAGGACGAACTTTAACCAACTAATATCGACAATTTGTTGGTCATACAATGAAGCAGTTTTTCCTGTAATACTCAAAATGTCACCTGTAACTCTGTCCTCCATCAACGAAATAGGTGTGGCCAGTCATGAAGCTTCCACCATTGGATGCTAACAGAAGCGCCATTAAGGTCATTTCTTCTGGATCAGCCGCCCTTCCGAGTAATGAAGCTTTTGCTGATGCTTTCTGAAAGGTTTCGGGCATAGCTCTAACCATGTCGGTATCTACTGTTCCGGGAACAAGCGCATTTACGCGTATCCCGCTAGGTGCTAGCTGAGCGGCCATTGAACGGGTCGCTGCTTCTAATCCTGACTTAGCTACGGGGTACAGTAAGTGGTGCGCTGCGTACATATAAGCTGCGTTACTGAGAATGTTAATAATGGAAGCTCCAGTACTTTTTTCGAGATAAGGAAGAGCATGCTGAACGAGAAAAACAGGGCCACGGAGATTTGTGTTCATGGCTTTTTCCCATGCTTCAGGTGTTATTTCACCAACACCTTTCATTAAAGGGTTTGCCGCGTTATTCACTATGACGTCAATTCCACCGAACACCTTGTGAGTTGCGAGAACGAGTTCCTCAATATCATCTAAGTTTCCCATGTGAGCTGCTATTGGGTGCGCCGTTCCTCCAGCTTCAGTTATTTCTTCAGCAGTGTCTCGGCAGCTATCGATTTTTCTACTTGTGATGACAACTTTCGCGCCGTGGTCAGCAAATGTTTTTGCAATAGATCGTCCTATCCCGCGGCTACCTCCAGTTACTATTGCTACTTTTCCTTTTAAGTCTAATAACTCTCTAGACGAAGTAGTCATGTTGAAGCTACCTCTACAACTGTTCGTATTCCTCTTGTTTCACGCACATTTTCAAACCCTGAATTAATTTCATCTAGTGAAATTCGGTGGCTGATCATTCCATCAAGATCGAGCTTTCCTGATTTCCATAGGTTCACGAAACGAGGGATATCTCTTTGAGGATGGCAATCCCCTAGAAGAGAGCCGATGATCTTTTTTCCCATTGTTGCTAACATAACTGGAAGAATAGGAACGGTTGCTAATGTTGCGTCAACACCCACAATGATCGTGCTTCCTCCTATTCTTGATGCATTGATACAGTCATCTACTAGCGCTGCCACCCCAGCTGCTTCAAATGCATAGTCAACTCCGATATTTGCTGTTTTCTCCATAACTTTGGGAAGTAATTCGTCATTTAAAGGGTCTATTGTATGGGTGGCTCCAAAATGTAAAGCAGCATCTCTTCTCTCTGCAACTGGGTCAGAAACTATTATCTTTTCTGCACCTGCTATTCGTGCACCTTGCACTATTGATATTCCTATACCCCCAAGACCTGTAACAAGTACAGTCGACCCGACCTCAACCTTTGCACTGTTGAATACAGAACCAACACCTGTTTGGACTGCACATCCAATAACACAAGCAATGTCAAGAGGCGTGTCTTGATCAAGTTTAACTACTGCGGATTCCGGAACAATTGTCTTTTCAGAAAAGCCTGCAACTCCTAAGCCTCGATGAACACATTGTCCTTGATTAGAAAATGGTGATGTTCCATCCGGACGCAATCCGCTGGTGAAGCTTTGTGCTTCTATACATGCAGTGGGTTCGGCACGAGCACACCAATAACACTGACCACAGAATGCGAGAGGAGTCAGCATGACTTTATCTCCACGAGACACTGAAGTAACGTCTCTACCTACTTCTTCAATAGTTCCTGCTGCTTCATGGCCTAGAATTACGGGAAGTTGTCCTGCACCACCAAGATCCAGCATGGATAAGTCACTATGACAAATTCCGCAATGAGATACTTTAACCATGACTTCTCTTGATCGAGGTTCTTCAATCTCAATTTCTTGAATGTTGATTGGGTGGTTTGGTTGGGTGAAAACGGCTGCTTTCATTAACTTCTGTTCCTTTAGTCTTGCTCTACGTTATGCGAATTATTACTTTTTGGAAAGACTGGGATATGCAGTTATCTCGCCAACCATCCACCATCAATTGCGATAGTTTCTCCTGTGATATAGCTTCCTGCATCAGATGCGAGTAGAAGCATTGCTCCATCTAATTCAGTAACTTTTCCGGGGCGACGCATGGGCGTATTCCGTTCTATCCATTTCCTTCCGCTTTCCCCAGCAATCATTTCATCAGTCAATTCAGTACTTATATATCCGGGCGCTATTGCGTTTACCCTAATACCGTGTCGAGCCCACTCTAAAGCAAGTTCTCTTGTTAGGTTGATGAGTCCGCCCTTGGCAGCTGTGTATCCTGGCTGATTATTGGGTGATGATCCAACAAATCCATGGATTGAGGCAACATTTACAATTGCTCCACCAGATTCCTGAGTTTCCATGTGCTGAGCGCATAATTGTGCCAGATGGAAACAAGAAATGAGGTCTATTTGGATGACTCTTTTAAATTGATTCAGGTCTTCTTCTAATGCTGGAATGGGGTCACTGATACCGGCATTGTTGATAAGGATGTCAATCTTTTCGTATTCTTTAATTACGATTTCAACCAAGTTTTTGCACTCTGCTTCATCCCCAACATCACACTTCACTGCAATCACGTTTGGGTATTGATTGGCGAGATCTTGTAATCTGTCTTCTCTTCGGGCTGCTGCGATTACCTTAGCTCCGAGTGAGCTAAAGAGTTTTACTGTTTGGGCGCCAATACCGCTGCTTGCTCCAGTGACTAGTGCGACTTTCCCATCTAATCGGAATGTATTTAGTGGATCGTTCATTGGTTTACCCTATGTCAACTTGTGAGAATAATAGGGACCCATTCAAGAACTTCTTGAGGTTTTTCGTTGTCTCTGTGTACGAAAACTCTTGAGCGTACCGCAATAATATTTCCGGATACATATTCTTTTTTATCTATTACTTCATGCTCGAATGAAAGTAAGTCTTCTTCGAAGACTGGACCTGTGTGATTGCAGAGATGCCATCCGAGAATGGTTGCTGTATTCGTGAATATCCTACTTAGCGATGCTTGCGCTAATGCAACGGTATGGCCTCCATAGACCAAACGATTTGGGTATGGCGATGAGTTAACATCACGATGTACTGAGGCTACGTTTTGAGTCAGTCTCACCAATGCAAGTGCTTGGTCGACAACGTCTTTCAGTGGGTCACTTATTACTCCAGTTGGAATATCTTGTTCGTATTTCTGTAGAAAAGATAGTTTCCAATCTTCATAGCTTGATTGTTGGTAGTCATTTAGGTTTAATTCTGAGTCCGAGCCAAGGTCATCATTGTGGCCTGGTAGTTCCTTACCTTTGAGGCGAACTAGTGGAGCCCTGAAGTACTCAAGAACTTTTTCATCATTTGCATATGTTGTTATTTTTAAAAGAACCTTTCCTCGTAATGTGCCTTTACCAGTTGAGCGGCTGTCTTGAAGAGCCACTACCTGAGTCGTAGTGTGAAGAACTTCTCCGAGGAAGACTGGTCTAAGTATTCGTACATTTCGATAAAAGAGATTAGCAATAACTTTTTTAGTAGCTACAGTGCTTGCCCCAATTGATAGGTGCAGAAGCAATCCAGGACTCACAATTCGTTGTTTAATTCCTGTTATTTCACCACATAGCTTGGGGTCAAGCACCAAGGGTAGTGCTTCTCCAGCTATCGATTGATAGACAGACGCTAGTCCTGAATCTATGACTACTGCAGGAGGAGCAGGAAAAATTAGACCCTTTTCCATGTCTTCGTAGTATGGGCCGTCTGATGTACTCATGAGATCCTATTCGCCTAATTATGATGCCTAGCTTAAAGCGTATTGACTACTTCGGGTATACGAAATGAGATTGACAAATTATTAGGCGAGAAGCATTTCCTGAGCTAGTCTTCTTGCGGTACTAAATTATTCGGAAAGTGTTATGACCTTAGGCAATAAAGCATCTGAAAGATTAGAGACTGGACTGACGTTTGATGATGTTCTTCTTGTCCCGAGACGTTCTTCGATTCGGAGCAGACAAGATGTGTCGCTCAAGACTCGTCTAACAACTAACATAGAGATCGACCTACCGATCCTTGCCGCAAATATGGACACGGTCTGTGAACAAGAGATGGCTATAACTATGGCGTCCCTCGGTGGGGTTGGAATTCTTCACCGGTTTATGACGGTTGAAGCTCAGGCCCAAATGGTGGAAAACATAAAGAATGAGAACTCTGGTTTTGTTGCTGGCGCTGCAATAGGAACTGATCATGATGCTTTGGTAAGAAGTAAAGCATTAATTGACGCTGGGGTAGATGTTCTTGTTCTTGATATTGCACATGGGCATGCTGAGCACGCTATTGACGCTTTAAAGGAATTAAAGAATTCTTTTCCTGATACGGATGTCATCGCTGGGAATATTGCTACACAAGCGGGGGCAGAGGATCTTTATGAGGCTGGAGCTGACGCTATTAAAGTTGGGGTAGGACCTGGAGGTGTTTGTACAACGCGTTTAGTAGCAGGTGTTGGCGTTCCACAGCTATCGGCTATCTTCTCGGCGAGTGAAATTCCGATTCCTGTTATAGCAGATGGTGGGATTAAAACATCAGGAGATATTGCAAAAGCGATTGCCGCTGGTGCGGACTCTGTCATGATCGGCTCAATGTTTGCGGGGACTAAAGAAAGCCCTGGTGAAGTTGAATCATCTCCAAAGGGGCTTGTTAAACGTGTACGAGGGATGGCAAGCTTTGAAGCAATAGAAGCGAGAGCTATTCGTACTGGTGAACTTATCGATGATGAGTATTTTGAGCAACGTGCTCCTGAGGGCGTTGAGGGAGTTGTACCTTATAAGGGAGAAGTAGCAAAATTAATTGCCCAGTTGGTAGCGGGTTTAAAGAGTGGGATGAGTTACAGTAATGCTCGAACAATTTCTGAGTTCTGGGAAAAAGCAGAGTTTATTCGAGTTACTTCTACTGGTTTGAAAGAGAATAAGCCTCACGCCACATTTGATTAAGTTATTCCTGTGGGGAGGTAAGGATGTCTTCTACGTCACCTGATTTGGGAGAGAGACAAAAGAGAGCGTTAGATGTTGCATCCTCATTTGGGGGTCGTTTATTCCGAAAATTTGTTTGGTATTTCATTCGGTTAATTCTTTATCCATATTTTCGGGTTCGAGGTAGAAACGCTGATTTTCTTGATACTCCAGGACCCGTAATTCTTGCACCTGTACATAGATCTAATCTTGATGCTCCTTTACTTGTCGTTCAAACTCCTAGAATGATCCATGCGTTAGCGAAAGAGAGTCTTTTCTCTGGCGGTCTTTTCTCTTGGGTTATGGCTGCTCTCGGGGGGGTTCCGGTTAATCGGGGAGCTGCTGATCGAGACGCTCTCAAAGCTGCACAGTCACTGCTCGAGCAGGGTGCTTCGATCATCGTATTTCCTGAAGGCACGCGACAAACTGGAAATGTTGTTGGGGAGACTTATGATGGGGCAGCATTTTTAGCTGCTCGGACCGGTGCGAAAGTAATTCCCGTGGGGATTGGTGGAACTGAACCGGCTTTACCTCCTGGATCAAAATTTCCTAAACGCACAAGAGTACGCATAGTCGTAGGAGAGCCAATGGAGCTGGTTAGTGTTGACGGAGGTAGAGTTCCTACTTCGGTTCGTAAGAAATTTACCGAGGATCTGCGGACTGAGCTGCAGAAAGTATTTACTGAAGCTTTAAGTAAAAGTAGCTAGTAACTGCGTTTACAAATATCTTAAGCTGTATAACCCCCATCTACATTTAAGATTTGCCCGCTGATGTATCGGGCTTTAGAGGATGCAAGAAAACAAACTGCTTCAGCAATGTCGATGGCATTTCCATAATATCCAAGAGGTATGTTGGCAGTCGCAGCATCAAGATCATTTTGGTTGTAGTCGCCTCTATCGATCAAAGTTGCTGCCATTCCATCCATTAACATTCCTGGCCCTACTGCATTTGCGCGGACGCCGTATCGTCCTTCTTCTTTTGCGAAACCTTTAATCAAAATTTCAATAGCTGCTTTGGGGCTTGCTGATAAACCATCTTTAATTGGATATTTATCTGTAGCTGCAGATGTGACAGCAATAATGGCTCCATTTTGGTTTCTGATAGAAGGTAACGCAGCTATGACAACACCAAAAAATGCATTGACTTCTATGTTGAGATGTTTAGAAAAAATTTCTGGTGGGATATTAGATAAATGCACTTGTGGGACGACGGGCCCAGCCGCATAAATCAACGTGTGTATACCTCCATCATTGTCTAAAGATTGTATGAAGTTGTGAACTTCTTCTTGGTCATCGAGTTCTAAGGAGTGCTTTAGTGAATTAACTCCTAGGTTTTCTATTTCGGTAGAAAGGGATTCAGCTTTTTCTAAATTATTTTGATAGGTGAATGCGATATCACTTCCTCTTTTGGCTAATAATTTACAGATTTCAGAACCAATACCTCCTGTTCCTCCGATAACAAGCGCTGTCCCGGAACGATCCTTGAAATCTTGCATGAATTCTCCTTCATTGCTCTTCACTAAGATTGGCACATGGTTTTCAGCAATGGTATTTCAAGATTTGTTTCTTTCGAAGAGTGCCGTCTTTACGGTATGGACCGAAAGTTTGCTGATGTTATTAGTTCTCTTTACCAAAATAGTTTCTAATCCTCTAGTGTTAGATACGTGAAAGCTTTGGTGTTCGAACGTAAAGAACTGAAATACGCTGCTGCGTCTATTGGCTCACGGGTATTCCCCGGAGTGGGGTCTGCAGTAGGGCCATTGAGTTTAAAGGATATTGAACCTCCAGAGATTCCTGCGGATGGGTGGAAAAGAGTTTTTCCATTGTTATCGGGTATATGTGGAAGCGATTTAGCGACTGTCGATGGGAAATCAAGTCGTTATTTTGATCCGTTAGTTTCTTTTCCTTTTGTTCCAGGTCATGAAGTATTCGGAGAGCTAGAGGATGGAACGAGGGTTGTGCTCGAACCTGTTCTGGGGGCCGAAAGTCGCGGAGAACAGCCTGCATTTGAAGGTGCCTGTCCCGGTGATGGTAATGATTATGGGTATCTTTTGAGTGGACCCATTGGGGATGGTATCCAAGTAGGTTTCTGTTCAGATACAGGAGGGGG
>CEVU01080973.1_pt1 | contig 11837 bp, 10 predicted proteins | sample 427081 | NCBI WGS metagenome assembly CEVU01 (sample SAMEA2623868, study PRJEB7988) | marine metagenome | biome: marine biome (ENVO:00000447); feature: deep chlorophyll maximum layer (ENVO:xxxxxxxx); material: "saline water (ENVO:00002010), including plankton (ENVO:xxxxxxxx)" | depth 80 m | reverse complement strand
TCTTTCTTTGGAGTAGAAGTTTATGATGTGAGTGTTTGGAAGAAAGTTTATCTAATAATGGCTTCGTTAATGTTGATTGGGGTTTTTACTACTCTTAGTTCTCCGGAGCCAAATATGAACAGAAAAGTTTCTATTTTAAGTTTTCCAGATCAGCTTAGGTTTCTAATTTCATTTATTTTAGCGATAATAATATTTGTTTTTATCTACTCACTGTTAGAGAACCCTTTTAATAATGAAGACCCGTTAATAAAGTTTTTTTACGCTTTAATAAGAATAAGTCTATGTTTTTTGGGTGCAGGCTTTACTATTTTCTTTCTAATAAATATAAATTTTATTAAAAAAAATTCAGCATCTGTTGCTTATGTTGAACCTGTCACAAATTTTATCAAGAGATATGGAAAAACTGCAGTTCTAATATTATTGCTAATTAGTTTATACAGGATAGCTGACATAGTAATGGGCGTAGTAGCCAATATTTTTTATTTAGATAAAGGTTATAATGTCAAAGAAATAGCTACTTACTCAAAATTTTTTGGAGTTTTTGCAACAATAATTGGAGGAATAATTGGTGGTTATTCTGCAATAAAGATTGGAACCTTAAAGGCATTATTTTTTGGAGCTTTAATCGCAGCCGCAAGTAATTTACTATTCGCTTGGTTGGCTATTTCAGACCCGGATATTAAAACTTTAATAATAGTCATCACTGCAGACAATATTTCAAGCGGCTTTGCAGGTGCTGCGTTTGTAGTATATCTATCGGCATTGACATCAATAAAATTCACAGCAACTCAGTACGCACTTTTTAGCTCTTTAATGCTATTATTGCCAAAAGTACTAGCGGGATACTCGGGAGCAATTGTTGATCAAATGGGGTACGCAAATTTTTATATTTTTACAGCAATAATTGGTATTCCTGTATTGTTATTAATTATTTGGATTGCTAAAATTGCACCAATTAAAGATTAGTAAATACTAATGACAAAATATTTCACAAATAATTTTCCAATTTTGAATCTTTATAAAAAACCTTCACTTAAATCTGAAATTGTTACACAAATGATCTTTGGAGATTCGTTCTCTATATTTAAAAGAAAAAGAGATTGGCTAAAGATAAGAATTAAAGAGGATGGTTATAAAGGTTTTGTTAAAAATAAAGACTTTTCTAATTTTTTAAAACCAACCCATAAAATTAATACTCTAAAAGCAAAAGTATATAAATACTCTAATAAGAGAAATAAATTATATGAAATAACATTTGGATCAAAAATTAAAGTAATAGGCAAAAAATCAAATTTTTTAAAATTTTCAAAAGGATGGATAAATAAAAAAGATGTAAAACCTATTGCATTTAAGGAAAAAAATCTTTTTAGAAAGATAAATATCTTTAAAGATATAAGATATAAATGGGGTGGAAAATCTTTTCAAGGTATAGACTGTTCTGCGTTAATTCAAATTTTTTTTAATTTCAATAATAAGTTTTGTCCTAGAGATGCCAAAGACCAAGTAAAATTTTTTAAAAAAAATGTTAAATTAAAAAATATTAAAAAAAATGATATTATTTATTGGAGAGGTCATGTTGCTTTAGCTCTTTCAAAAAATAAACTTATTCACGCATATGGACCTATGAAAAAAACAATAATTATGGATATTAATCGCACAATAAAAATAATAGAACGAACTGCTAATTTAAAAGTTATAGGAGTAAAAAGGTTATAAATAAAAAAGGCAGCTTCAGTCTCCCTCAGCTGCCCTAGTTTCAATTTAATTGATTTGAGCTTCAAACGTAAGACTCTTTCTAGTTGTGTGTGGATATTATGATCATAAATAATTAGGATAATCTAATTGTTTCTTAGATATAATGTATCTATGTCACTATCTGAGGCTTGAATATTTTGAAAATTTTTATTCATCAATTTAACTGCCTCTTCGTCAGAACTATAAGATGCAATTTTCATACTTTTTATAAGGTTTTTTGGAAAAATTGTTTTTAATTTTTCTATTAAATTTTGATTTACTGAACAACTCCAAATTAAATCAAAATCATTTTCTACTGCCCATTTAAATATTAAAAAGTAAATTTTCTCTTCTTCGGAAGTATTTAGATAGTAATGGAATATTACATGTAATCTTTTAATATTCTTTAATCTGATGCTATGGCCAATAATATAGTTGCCGTTTGACTCAAATACTAATAAATTTTCACTAAATGGAAACTCTACAAATCTCCAATTGAACCACTCTTCGTCTCTTAAAAATTTAAAGGAATTAAACTCAACAACTTTTCTTTTCAAAAAACTTTCAAGTAAGCTTTTTGAATTTTTTTTGAAAGCATAGGGTTTTATTAAACTTAAATCTTTTAATTTCCTATTTATTGAAAAGTTATACAAGTTTTTAAAAATTTTTGAATTAGAATTATTTAAAAAAGGCAACCATTTAATTGGATTTATAGGCCTAGCTAACCTTTTAGTTGATGTGTTGATACTCCAATTTAATCCTTTGTAAACCTTTAAAGCTTGCTCATTGCAAAAAGCTATTTGAATATCAGTTTTTTTCATTCCCTCTTTAGCAAGTTTGTAGCCAATACCTTTTCCTTGAAACTCCGGCAAAATAACAAAATCAACGTACCAAGAGGCAGTTTTAACTTTATTATTTATTCTTACTTTAATAGGAATAGTGCCTAATTGACCAATTACTTTATCTTCAATTGTTAAAACTATTGGTTCACAATTTGTATCTTTTAATCTGTAAAACCATTCATGATTTGCAAATAAAATTTTATATCGATCTTTAAAAACTATTTTATAAAATGATAGAAGTTTATCTTTTTCAACTTTAGATATTGTCTTTAAATTATAATCCAACATTTAATAGATTAAAGAATTTCTATTGTTACCTCAGACTCGCAAAAAGCAATGTATTTATATTCTTCATCCTTAAAAACTTCTTTAAAAGCTTTATACTCATGATGTTGCCAATTAGGGTATCCATAAAATTGATCAAATAACAAAATAGATCCTTTGGTTAAAAAAGGTTTAATCTTTTCTAATGTAAATTTAGTTGGTTTGAAAGTATCCATGTCTAAATGAGAAAAGATTATTTTTTTATCTTTATTCATTTCAAGGAATTCTTCTAAAGTGTCCTGAACTTTTCCCTGAATTAATTTTACATTATCTCGTACTTTAGGTTTTTTTTTATTTAATGAAAATGTACCAGTTGGATTATATTCATTCATATTCCAATCTTCCTCTAAGCCTTCGAAAGAATCGAAACCAAAAATTTCTAAATTTTTTGTTTTTAAGATTCTAGATAAAGTATTAATTGATTCTCCCTCAAAAACACCAAATTCTAGAAAAAGATCTTTATTGTTTTTGCTATTATTTACTGCTTTTGAAACAGAATATTTCCTAATATCTTCAGGCTTAATAAAAATCGATGAGACTTTCATGTCATTTTCAAAAAATTTATAACAATCTTTTGAAAGGTTCTCATAATAAATATCTATTGGGCTGGTTTTATTTCTTATTTTTAATTTAAAATAAACCTCTAGAAAGTGCAAAAATGTAAGTAGTTTATTTTTTATGAATTTTTTCATTTATTTAATAAGTAAAAAATAATAATATTATTATAATGTCAATTGTATGAAAAACTTTATATCAGATAATACAGGTATATTAATAAGAATTGATGATATAGCTGAAAATATGAACTGGGATTTAATGGAAAAATGTGAAGTATTGTTTGATAAATATAATATTAAACCTGTTTTAGGGGTAATACCCAATAATCAAGACAAAGAACTTATGAGTTATCCGAAGAGGGGAAACTTTTGGGACAAAGTTCGTCAATGGAAAAATAAAGGGTGGGAAATTTCAATGCATGGATACTCTCATCTTTATGACCAAACAACTAACAAAAAGGATTATTTTGGACATGGCGGAAATTCAGAATTTTTTGGACATAAGTTAGAAATCCAAAAAGATAAAATTGAAAAAGGATTAGAAAAATTTAATAACGAAAAGATAAAAATTAGATCTTTTTACGCACCAAATCATACTTATGATGTTAATACATTAAAGGCTCTTAAGGAATGTAAAATTAACAATATTATAGATGGCTATGGACTAATGCCATATTCGAAAGAGGGATTACAATTTTTTCCTCAATTATTTCATAAAATAATATTACTTCCATTTGGAATTCAATGCACACAAATACATTTGAATTATTGGAAAGAGAATGAATTTAATAGTTTCGAAAACTTTATCGAGAAAAATAATAAAAAAGTTATTACTTTTGAAGATGCGATTTTAAAAATTAACAACAGCATATTTTACAAGCTTTTAAATTTTTTGTTGGAAAAAATTCTTAAATTTATAAGAATTTTTAAATAATGGCGGAGAGAGAGGGATTCGAACCCTCGAAACGGTTTCCCGTTTACACGCTTTCCAAGCGTGCGCCTTCAACCACTCGGCCACCTCTCCTATATATATTATTTATCAATGTAATATATCAATTTAATAGCTAAAAAAAATAAGTTATTAATTGTTAAATTATTAATTTAATCTACGAGATATAATTATGAAAAATGGCAAATACTTAATTACTGGTTGTGCTGGCTTTGTAGGGAGTAACCTAGTAAAAAAAATTTCAAGGGATTTCGATTTAATTTTAGTAGATGATCTCTCTAGAGGATTTTCAAAAAATCTAGAAAAAAAATTTAGAAAAAAATTAATTAAAAAAAAAATCCAAGATTTAAACGAAAATAAATTTAAAAATATCAAAGGAGTATTCCACTTAGCTGCTCAATCATCAGTTCCTGTTTCTATTAAAACTTTTAATAAAAGTAGTGAGAATAATATTTCAAGCTCTTTGAAAGTTTTTGATCTGGCCAAAAAATTCTCTGTGCCGGTTGTTTACGCCTCGTCGTCTGCTGTTTATGGAAATTTACCTGTTGGTAAAGATTATTTAGAAAAATATTCTATTGCTTCTCCGTATGCGCTCGACAAATTAACAGCTGAAAATTACGCAAAAATGTGTCACGAAATTTTCAATGTTACTTCAGTTGGATTAAGATTGTTTAATATTTACGGACCTGGTCAAGATCCGAGTAATCCATATTCAGCTGTAATACCTAAATTTATGAAAAAAATGAAAAAAAATTTTCCCGTAATAATAAATGGGGGATACCAAACAAGAGATTTTATTTTTATCGATGACGTAATAAAAATTTTGATCCTTTCAATGAAAAAAGCTCAATCAAAAAAATGTTTTAAAGTTTTAAATGTGGGAACAGGAAGGTCTATTTCAATTAATTACCTATATAAAGTTATGAAAAATCAATTAAAATCAAAAAGTAAGTTTAAAAAAAATATACTTGAAAAATTTGATCCCAAAAAGTCTTCTTGTAATATTAAAAAACTGTGTAATTTTTTAAATTTAAAAAAATCTTTTTTTACAAAATTAGAAAATGGTGTGAAAAAATTATAGATTTAGTTGAACTGTTCTTCGGCATTTAAGTTTCTTTATTTATTTTCAAAACTCCTATGAATGCTTCTTGAGGGATTTCAACTTTACCAAACTGTTTTGATCTTGCTTTTCCTTTTTTTTGTTTCTCTAATAGTTTACGCTTTCGGTCGGAAGCACCTCCACCATGAATTTTTGTAAGCACGTCTTTTTTAAAACCTTTTATGGATTCTCTTGCAACAATCTTTCCTCCAATAGCAGCTTGCACAGGTATCATAAAATTATGTCTTGGTATTAAATCTTTTAACTTTTCACAAACTTGTCTGCCAGTTTTTTGAGCAAAATCTTTATGAATTATCATTGCCAAAGCATCTACAGGCTCCGAATTAACTAAAATTCCTAACTTAACTAGATCACCTTCTCTGTAATCAGATATTTCGTAATCGAAACTAGCATACCCGCTAGATACAGATTTAAGTCTATCGTTAAAATCAAATACGACTTCATTAAGCGGTAAATCATATGACAACACTGCTCTGCTTCCAGAATAAGATAAATTGGTTTGAATTCCTCTTTTGTCCTGACAAATTTTTATGATCGAACCTAAATACTCATCTGGAGTAATAATAGTGGACTTGATCCAAGGTTCCTCAATTTTTTCAATCTGGGAAGGGTCCGGCATGTTTGTCGGATTTTGTAAATCCAAAATTTTATTTTTAAGTGTATGAACTTTATAAATAACACCTGGAGTAGTCGTTATTAAACTTACATCAAATTCTCTCTCGAGCCTTTCAGTTATTATCTCAAGGTGTAAAAGGCCTAAAAACCCACATCTAAAACCTAGACCTAATGCGCTTGATGACTCGGGTTCATAAGAAAAACTTGAGTCATTTAATTTAAGTTTAGCTAAGCCATCTTTTAATTTTTGATACTCTGAGCTATCGACTGGAAATAGGCCACAAAATACAACTGGTTTGCTTGGCTTGAATCCTGGTAGAGGATTATTGATTGGATCACTAGCATCACATATTGTATCTCCAACTTTTGTCTCCGAAAGAGATTTGATGCCAGTAATTATAAATCCAATTTCTCCTGAATTTAACTCATCTATATCGCGTGGTTTAGGAGTAAATACTCCTACTTTTTCGATTAAATGTTCTTGATTATTTGACATTAGTTTAATCTTCATGCCTTTTTTTAATTTGCCGTTGATTACACGAACCAAAATAACTACACCCAGATAACTATCATACCAACTGTCAACTAATAAAGATTTTAGTTTTTCACTGGAAATACCTTTTGGAGCTGGTAACTTATTTATTATTGCCTCTAAAATCTCATCTATACCCTCACCTGTTTTTCCTGAACAGGAAATTGCATTTGTAGTTTCAATACCAACTACATCTTCGATTTCTTTTTTTGTTTTTTCTAAATCAGATGCAGGTAAATCTATTTTATTTAGTATAGGTATCACCTCGTGATTTATTTCAAGTGCCTGATACACATTGGCTAAAGTTTGAGCTTCAACTCCTTGGGTGCTGTCAACAATTAAAAGTGAACCTTCGCACGCTGATAATGATCTACTGACTTCATAGCCAAAATCTACGTGTCCAGGTGTATCGATTATATTAAGTTTGTAACTTAGACCGTCTTTAGCTTTGTAATTTAGTTTTACTGTTTGAGCTTTTATTGTAATACCTCGCTCTCTTTCTATATCCATTGAGTCCAAAACTTGTTGTTTCATTTCACGGTCTGTTAAACCTCCACATTTATGGATTATTCTATCTGCAATAGTAGATTTCCCATGATCAATATGCGCAATTATAGAAAAATTACGTATTCTTTTTATATCTGACATTAGGACCTAATTGTAGCACCTGTTTTTTCTTTGATCACATCAATAATTTTTTTACTAATGTGATCTAAATCTTTTTCAGTCAAAGTTTTGTTTGTAGACTGCAAAGTAACGTTAATTGCAACTGATTTTTTATCTTTGGGAATATTTTCACCCTCATAAACATCAAAAGTTGTTACTTCTTGAATAAGAGAGACGTCTATTTCTTTAATAATTTTTTCTAATAAACCTATCTTAAAAATTTTATCAATTACAAACGCGAAATCTCTTTGAGATTTTTGAAAATCTGATGGCTGAAAACTTTTCTTAGTCTGTCTAATTTTTTTGTTAGGTTCTGGTATATTCTTTAAAAATATTTCTAAACCATAAATATTTTGCTCTTTAAAATCTAAATGTTTAATAATGGCAGGATGTACTTCCCCAAAGTAAGCTAAATGAGGGCCTTTTTCTGATTTTAAATTAATAGAGCCTGATCTGCCAGGGTGGTAACACTGTTTGGTTTTATCGCTTATAAAAAGATCTTGTTCAGATAATCCAAGTTCAATTAAAGTTTTTAATACATCACTTTTGATATCAAACACATCCAGGTTTCTCTCTTTTTCTATCCAACTTTTTCTACCAACTTTTCCCGATTTTAAGGCACCAACTACAATTTGTTGTTCGCCAGGATTTTTTCCAAAAAATACTGGTCCTATTTCAAATAATGATACATCTTCATAACCTCTGTCTTGATTTTTTTTAAGATGAATAGCAAGGTTTGAAAAGATTGATCTTCTTAAAACATTAAGATCTGAAGAAATAGGATTTAAAATTTCAATTTCCTTTTCCCCCTTTGAAAATTGACCATCAATTTTAGAGTCAGTAAATGACCAGGTAACTGACTCAAGAAATCCTTTTGATGCGAGAGATCTTTGAGATAAATGAAATAGCTTTTGTTTGAAATTTAAAGTTTCTTTTTCCCTTTTCCTCTCTGGAGAAATCAACTCTATGTTTTTGAAGCCTTTGATCCTAATAAGTTCCTCAATTAAATCCACTTCTTGATTGATATCAGGTCTCCATGAAGGAATTTCAACTTTAAGATCTTTTCTTCCTTTTTTACAAATAAAACCTAATGAAATCAAAATTTTTTGTGCTTCATTAATAGATATTGGTGTACCAATCAAGTTTTCGAAATTATCAATCTCAAATTTGATAATTTTATTTTTTTGAGAATTCTTTCCTGTAATTATAAATTTACTAGCCTGCCCGCCACATATCTTTAATATTAACTCGGTAGCAACGTTTAAACCCTCTAATACAGAATTGGGATCGATACCCCTTTCAAATCTATATTTTGCATCAGTGTTAATAGCTAACTCACGAGATGTTTTTCTAATAGAGGATGGTAAAAAGTAAGCAGATTCAAGCAAAATATTTTTAGTATCAAATTCAGTCGAAGTTTTTGTTCCCCCAATTATTCCTCCAAGTCCGAGAATACTTGACTTATCAGTGATAACACACATCCCTTTTTTAAGTTTATATTTTTTATTATCCAAGGCTTCGAATTCTTCGCCTTCTTTTGAATCTCTAACAATAATTTCTCTATCAATTTTATCTGCGTCATATGCATGTAAAGGGCGGTTCAAATCAAACATTACATAATTAGTAATATCTACAACAGAAGAAATTGGTTTTAAACCTAGTGAATGAAGTTTATTCTTTAGCCACTCTGGGCTTTCTTTGTTCACTATATTTTTTATATAACGACTTCCAAAAGTAAGACATCCTTGGTGTTTATCTTTTATTATTGACGTTTTAACAGGATGCTTAGAAGTTTGTTTAAATTTATTTTTTTTTAAAGATATTAATTTTCCTATTCCGGTAGAAGATAGGTCTCTTGCTATACCTCTTACACCCAGGCAGTCAGGTCTATTTGGAGTAATTGCAATATCGATTGCTTTTTCTGATTTACTTTGAAAATAACTTTTTCCTATTTCTTTTTCCTTAACGTTTAATTCTATTATTCCATCACTTTCTTTTGATAAATTTAGTTCACTCTTGGAACACAGCATACCTCGAGACACAACGCCCCTGATTTTAGCAACTTTTAATTGGAATTTTGTTTTAGGTATCACAGCTCCTGGTGGAGCATAAATTGTTATCAAGCCGTCTCTTGCGTTCGGTGCACCACAAACAACTTTTAAAATTTCTTTTCCACCAATACTTACATCGCAAACCTTTAATTTGTCTGCGTTAGGATGTTTTTCTGCCTTCGTAATTTTAGCAATTTTAAATTTACTTAATTCTCCAGAATTTTCTTTAACATTCTCAACCTCTAACCCTATATTTGTGAGTTTATCTATAACTTCTTTTTCTTTAGCATTAGTTTTCAAATGATCTTTTAGCCATGGTAGAGTGATAATCATTTGCTGAGACCTCGATAGTTTGTAGGAACATCTAAAGGATCGAAACCGAAATGACTTAACCAACGGTAGTCTGTTTCAAAAAATGCTCTTAAATCATTAATTCCATATTTAAGCATTGCTAAACGATCAATACCCATTCCAAAAGCAAAACCTTGATATTTTTTAGAGTCTACTTTAGCATTTTTTAAAACATTTGGATGGACCATTCCACATCCTAAAACTTCTAACCACTTATCTCCTTCTCCAATAATAATCTTTTCATTTTCAATTCTATAACCAATATCTACTTCAGCTGAAGGTTCTGTAAATGGAAAATGACTCGGTCTAAATCGCATTTTAACATTTTTTACTTCAAAAAATTCTTTTACAAAATAATCTAAACAGCCTTTTAGGTGACCCATCGTTATATTTTTGTCTATATGGAGACCCTCTAGTTGATGAAACATTGGGGCATGTGTTTGGTCACTATCACAACGATATGTTCTACCTGGTACAATGATTTTAAAAGGTGGTTTTCCATCAAGCATTGCCCTTATTTGAACTGGTGAAGTATGAGTTCTAAGTAATAATTTTTTGTTTTTTTCTAAATAGAAAGTATCATGCATATCTCTAGCTGGATGATCTTCAGGTGTATTTAATGCTGTAAAATTATTATATTCTGTTTCAACATCTGGACCTTCAGCAACTGAAAAACCAATTTCTGAAAATATTGAGGAAATTTCATCTATTACTTGAGAGACTGGATGTATTTTACCTTGTCGGTATGGACGGACTGGCAAAGTAACATCTACTTTCTCGTTTTTGAGTTTTTCATTAATTTCAGCGTTTCCTAATTCAAAACTTTTTTGCTCTATTTGTTTTGTAAGATCGTCTTTTATTTTATTTAAATTAGAAGCAAATTCTTTTTTTTTCTCAGGGTCTAGAGATCCAAGAGTTTTAAATTGTTGAGTTATTTGACCATTTTTACCAAAAAACTCTGTCTTTATATTTTGTAAGTCTTCTTTTGTTTTAACAGAATCAATTTTTGCGTTAAAAATAGAATTTATTTTTTCCAAATCACTCATCAGATATTTTGATTTTTTATATTATGTTGAGGTTAAATCAAATACTCTTATTAGTTTAGAGTTAGTTTAGAGATGATTGAACCTTTTTTACTATAGATTTAAAGACTTCTGGATTATTATAGGCCAATTCTGCAAGGACTTTTCTGTCTAACTTTATCTTAGATTTAGCCAAACCATTAATAAATTTTGAGTAAGTTAGACCTTCCATTCTCACTCCAGCATTTATTCTTTGTATCCATAATGATCTAAATTCTCTTTTTTTTGCTTTTCTATCACGGTAAGCATATTGCATTGCTTTTTCCATAGCCTGACGAGCAATACGAATGGTATTTTTTCTTCTGCCATATTGACCTTTTACAGATTTTAAAACTTTTTTATGTTTTGCTCTGCTTACAACACCACGTTTTGTTCTAGCCATACTATCCTCTTAAATTGTAAGGCATGTACGATTTAACGATCTTTGAATCTTGTTTTGTCATGATCGTAGTGCCTCTTTGTCTCCTGATTTGTGAGTTAGTTCTTTTTATCATTCCATGTCTTTTTCCTGCTTGAGGCATTTTTATTTTACCTGAAGCTGTAAATCTGAATCTCTTCTTTGCAGAGCTTTTGGTTTTTAATTTTGGCATAATTATGCGGATTTTATATATCTAATAATTAATCTTTACAAGATGATATTTCTACAATCTAAATAGGTTGAATGATCATCACCATTTGTCGCCCCTCAAATTTTGGCTGACTCTCAACTTTCGCGATGTCTTTTGTTTCCTCTATTATTCTATTCATTAGTTTTTTTCCAAGCTCAGTGTGTTGCATTTCTCTTCCCTTAAACTTGACTGTAAATTTTACTTTATCACCTTTTGTAATAAATTTTTTTGCATTTTTAATCTTAAAATTATAATCATGAGTTTCAGTCCCTGGTCGCAATTTAATTTCTTTAAGCGAGACTATTTTTTGTTTTTTTTTTGCTTGATTAGCTTTTTTTTGTAAATCATACTTATATTTGCCCATATCCATAATTTTACAAACTGGAGGATTGGCGTTAGGAGATAT
>CEVU01056496.1_pt1 | contig 11891 bp, 15 predicted proteins | sample 427081 | NCBI WGS metagenome assembly CEVU01 (sample SAMEA2623868, study PRJEB7988) | marine metagenome | biome: marine biome (ENVO:00000447); feature: deep chlorophyll maximum layer (ENVO:xxxxxxxx); material: "saline water (ENVO:00002010), including plankton (ENVO:xxxxxxxx)" | depth 80 m | reverse complement strand
GAAAAATTTGGTGACACGCATAATGCGGATGGCACTCCAAAAGGATTAGAGATGGTTACTACTCCAGTTGCTGATTTGGTTCCCCAATCAGCACCAGCTGATACTTCTGCTGGTTCAGTAACAATTAGTGAAACTACTTCAGACGCTTCAGCAGCTGAGTTTGCAAGAAATCAAAGTGCAGCTGCAGCTGGCCAGCAGGAACTTGCAACAACCGTGGCTGCAACTACAGCAGCTGCTACTCAGTCAAATGTTAGTGGGCCTGGTAGGGTTGAAAAAATTGGTGTCTATAAAGATACAAGTAATGTAATGGTTAATCCCGACACTAAGATGCACATGATTGACAGTTAAGTTTAGACTGAATATAACCATCCACATGTTCTAGGATATGGGATTCTCTTCTCTCCATATGTGTCTCAGTAGCAAAGTCACTCCATTTCACACTTGGGTCAATAAAAAACTTATCATACATAAATGGGTCTAGTGCGTTCTTCAACTTAGCTTGACTAAACTCTTCTACGCAGAATTTAAAACAATCATACATGTTAGTATAGTCATTTTCCCACATAATGTACTCGCCAGAGGTCGCCACATACTCATAGAGGAACTTATAGAACGGATTGATACTCATATCCCACTTTATATCATCTTTGGGGAACTGGGACTCCCTATAACCGTAATCTTTCCAATTCAAATCAAATTCTGAGTTATGATTGAGAGATGGTTTACCTAACAACTTAATCATCAATATGTTCATGTGAAAACTTTGGTCAGACCAGTATTCAGAACACCATCTAACTGTCTCGCGTAAACTATCAATAGTCTCATAAGGCAACCCAGCAATCAAGGATATTAGACCCTTATAGTATCCAGCATTTGTCTGAAAGTATTCTTTTACTTCCAATAGACCATCTTGTATCTTACCAGTATTCATCCCCTTACCAACTGATTTAGCTGCCTTGTGGTTCATACTCTCAATACCATAGAAATGAGATGTAATTCCCATCTTAATTAGGTTGTCCCAATCTCTAGGACGCGAAGCAAGTAAGTCACCACGAATAAATGCGGTCATCTTTGGTTGGAAAGGAAGTTTCTCTATTGCATTAGCAAACTTTTCTATTTTCTCTGAACTATCATTAAATGTTTCGTCAATGACAAGATAATGTTCTATACCCCACTTGTCATAGTTTTCTGACATCTCATCATATACACTTTGTGCTGTACGAGAGTAATCCCCCTTGACACCTAGTATCGGGAAACTACAAAACTTACATTTGAACTTACATCCACGGGCAAACTCTATCATCATGATTTCGCGTGGATTGACAAAATCGTTTTCTTGATATGAGACTGTTAGGTCATCTTTGGGGAAAGATAGGTAATTCTTGTATGCGTTTATTGTGTTAAGTATATGTACTGGTTCTGGGCCACCATCGAAATGTTTAAGTAGTTCCAACATGGCATTTTCACCATATCCATAGACATACCAATCCATGTCTAAACTACGCATACTATCATTTTGACTACCAGCGACACGCGGTATATTTGGATATTCCTGCTTTAACCATTCAACCAGTTCTTTTACAACTGGACTATCTAAAAAGAATGTAGAACCAAATCCAAAGAACTTACAGCTCTCTGCTCTAGGTTTAATATATTCTTTTAATTGTTCTATTTTCCATCTGTGGACATAATCTACTACATCAATATTATAACCGTTCTGCCTTAAAAAGGTGGCAATCTTGTGACCACCAGAGGAACGCCTCATTGATATATTATTTGACTCTTCTTTGTGTATTGACCCAGCGAAGTCTTCTAATTGTCCACCAAATATAATTCCATCCATAATTTCTGCCATAAAAAAAGGGGCGACACTATTTATGCCGCCCCTCGCGTAAACTAGGCGATAATATTAACTATCATCAGCCAGTTTTGCGAAATACGACATTGCATCGTCATCATTATTATCTGAACCGTTGGAGACTACCGTTGTTTCAGAATTTTTAACAAACAAGTCATCTTCTATGTCGCCTGTCTGGGCTGCAACAGTAGAAGCATTAGGAACCTTGCTTGCACCTTGAAGAACCATACCCAATTTGGATTTAAGGTCTTCATAAGACTTGAAGTTAGATGGGTCTACAATCTCTGCAAGAGAGTATTGTTTCGCCCACATTGCCTCAATTTCATCATCAGCAGCTACTGGTGATGGAGCAGACTCAAACTCCGACTTGTCATAGTTTCGGAATCCCTCAACTTGACGAATCTTCAGTTTGAAGTTTCTGCCTTCCCAGAAATCAAAAGGATTTACTGGAGTTTCATCTTCAAATTCTGGCTTTAACAAGTCTTGAATTTTGTCGAAGATTTTTTTACCGTAACGATAAAGATATACATTACCTTCACTGGCAGGATTAGAAGGGTCTTTCACAACAACAATGTTGGAATAAAAAGACTGTCTACGCTTTTGTTTGCGAGCAATGTCTTTGTTAGACTCAACACCGCTATTCCACAATTCACTGTTCAATTCAGAAACAGGGTCTTGTTGTCCTAGAGTTGTGAGAGAATTCTCGATGTACCACTTTCCAGTAGGCCCTTGGAATCCATGTGTCCAGAGTCTTGCCCAATATTGGTCTTCACCTTTTGCTGGGGGCAAAAATCGGATTACTGCATACCCATTTCCAGCTTGGTCAACAGTTGGTTTCCATTCCCTACCATCATCATTAGACTCAGTGGTAGTTGTGGACATCTTCTCAACTTGTGACATGAGAGTGTCCATGTTGCCACGCGACTTGCGTAGCTCTTCTATAGTATTAAACGACATATATTTTCTCCTAATTGTGTGCGTTATATTGGTTTCAGTTTGCGTTGTATTTTACTTTTTTTATCTAAAGCGTCATAAAACTCTTCAGAGTCATAAGTGTCCTCATTATACATGATGTGTTGGTATTTGTCAAGCCTAGTTTTTATATCACTAGGTACTCTCCGCATACGCTTCTCATCATCTTGAGGGCGTAGTTTCCTACTCATAATGTACACTCCTATTTATACAGGTTTTTGAGTAAGTGTTTTAGCGACTTCTCTCATAGAGTCAGTCACCTTTACAAACGGGCGATACTTCTTCACTAGTAGTACAACATCTTCTAATAAGATATCATCCGTTTCTTCTACAAAATTAAAAATCTTATCTAATATAACAAGAGTTTCAATTTCGATCATTGTACCAAAGTATAGACGAAAAGTCAAGCCCTGTTTTCCATTTTTTTCAAAAAAAGCGCCAACTTTTTGTTTTTCCATCTCTAGTACTATCTTAGATACATCTCTTTTGAAGAGATATTCTCTTTGATTCTTTTTTACTTTCCAATCTTCGTATCGTCTGGATGCCTGTATATCAAACAATCCACCCCATCGTTCTCCAGATACAAAGTTTGCGACCAAGAAATCTATTATTTCCTCGCGTCTATAATCCCTAGCAAGTTTCTTTATAGATACCATATCCTTTCTTTTCTTGAAAGTTTCTGGTTTTACTCTAACCTTCCCCTTATATTTCACTACATCATATGACTTAGTAGTAAAATGAAGTTTAATCGCTAGGTATAGTTTATAAACTTCATAGGGTTCAATCATATGGGTAACTTACAAGGTTTCTGTCCCTTAACTAAATTAAGACCAATTGCTTCTGCTTTGATTTTTTCTTTGAGCGATGCTGTAAGTAATTTCTTAACACTTTCTATTTCAATTTCTTTCCTAGTGCAATATTCTACTAAAACATCTATATAGTTTCCACCTTGAACTGCTCGTTTCTCTATATGTTGTGAGAACTCTGCTGAGGTTTGAAACTCCCTAGTAACCATAAAAACATCACTAAGTTTTTCTTCTTTTTCGTCATTATCAACTATCAATTTTGGCATATTTCTTTTCCACTTTTCTTAAATCTTTGTTTACATTATGTAATATTCGTTCTTCTTCAAAATCACTTTTCCATTTTTTAATGTAACCTATAACATCATACTGTGGTTCAATATATGGGTTTGGGGCTTCTGTAACTTCCGCCTCTCCCTCTTTATCAAACTCATGGACAATACTATGGTCAAATGCTTTTGCTACATCCATTATACTAACTGGATTACCAGAACCCAGATGAACATTTTTAGGTTTATTCTTTGTAGTTAACAACTGCAATATACCATCAATGACATCATGAATGTGTGTAAAGTCTCTTTGTTTTTTACCACTACCAAATATCCTAAGAGGTTCATCTTTTTCTACGCATTTTTTAAATGCACGAACTACTGTACTATATTCACCATAGTCAGCTTCTCTTGGGCCATATACATTATAGAAATATAGCATATGGTATTCTAGTTTGTATATCTTGTGATAAAGTTGTAAGATTTCCTCACTGACACATTTGGAAAATGTATAAGGATTTTCTTGATGATGAAGAAACTGGGTACTAGAAGAGGCAGCGAAAAACAAAGGGATTCGTTCTCTTCGTGCGTACTCAGCAACGACCATCGTTGAATTGAAGTTATTTGTGATAGTCCCAAATGGGTCTTTCTGTGATAACCTAATTCTAGGCGTGGCGGCTAGATGAAATATTGCGTCAAATTTCCCAACTGGGATTGCTGAAGCAACATCTTGGTGTAGATACTCTATATTCTTACTTTCAAGTTTAGTTTTACCAACTCTCATATCATCGATGACAAGGACATTTTGTCCATGTAAGACTAGTGCCTCAACTAAATGTGAACCTATAAATCCACATCCACCTGTCACGATAAAATTATGAGTTTGTTTTTCAGTCATTAATAACTTACTGTATAAAATATATGATTATCTATTTGTACTGTTTTCGCCATATGTTGCGCCCAATGTGGTTCGACATAATCTGCATGATAAAACAAACTACCGTCTGTAATATCTTGATACCTATTATACCACACATCTATTGCCAAGTCAATTATTTTTTCATAAGATTTAAAATCTTGTACCATGTCTGGTTTACCATCACAGTACCAACTAAATTGACATCGATGCCTAATCGGAACCATCATTCCATTATCTCTCCAAGACGGTTTATGGTGTCCTTGATAAACAACTCCACAAACGGTATCTGGATATGCATTACTTTTAACACGATTCAAGGTTACGAAAGCAACTGCAAGTTTACCTTCTTTGCTTTCGCCCCTTGCTTCATGATAAATGTTAACTGCAAGACAAGAGACCTCTTTTTGGTCATAGTAAATAGATTTATCATCTACTACTGTCTCATCCTTCAAACTATCATAATAGTTATTAGGTGCATCCACAGGCCACAAACAAAGTGACGCTGTGGTCACGGCGGTTAAAAACCAATTATACATTTGTAAGAACTGTTATTTAAAACGGTATCTTATCAAATGCAGTATCAAGAAAATCTAACCAAGATTTTCGGTCTTTAATCCATGCTCCAATTACAACTCCTAATATAAGTCCAGTAATTAACCACATATCTTCCTCCTTCTCTTTATGAGATAAAAAATGAGACAGTATTCTGGTGCTAGGAACTGTCTCAAGAACCCCGAGCAATTAAGCCGCTATGGCATAATCCTCATAAGCAGTATTATTTTCTGCATTTATAGTTTTGTCGCACTTACGGTAGCTCCGACACCGAACGCTCCACTCCTCTAATGAATTCCAGTCGATCCTACTCGCCCCCATCAAAAAAAGACTAAGTAAATGATTCCAGAAACTAAGGTGATGTCTGCAATGATACTCCAAAGAATATACATTCTGAACACCCACTTTCCGGCATCTTTTACCATAACTAATCTCCTTTTGGTGGAGGCGGAGGGATTTGCACCCTCGTCCTGTAAACCGTTCAACTTGTTTCATCGCGTTAATTTATTTATAATACCAAATTACAGTCCAAATGTCAAGCATTATTTTCGTACAAGTCTCGACATTCTAGCAAATACTCCGTGTAATTGTCACGATGTTCGACAAACAACTGTGGTTCTTCATCTTGTACACCAATGATAATTACAGAATTTGTAATTGGTACTCCTGTCCTTTCTTCAAACATGATAGCATAAGCAGCACATTGAGCAAAGTAATTTTTGATATAGGATTTCTTTTTGAGTTTTGCAGATGTTTTGAAATCGATTATGGACAACTTTCCTTCATATTCAGCAATACAATCTACTTGACCAGCCAATCTTAGGTGGTCACTGTACAAAAATTGTTCAATACAATGAATGTTATCTATCTTATCAAGGTAAGTACGCATGTTATTAAACATGTCAGTCTCTACAAAGGATAACTTTTCGGTGTTAAGTTCTTCATTATTGAGATAATCTTCACAGACACCGTGTATTTTGGTTCCTCTAACTGAGGATTGGCGAGATATTTTGTTCGCCTGTTGTTCTCCTACCTTTTTTCGCCATGCTTTGATGGCTGGTTTGATTTTATATCCCAGAACGGTGGTGACAGAGGGGTATCTATCACCATTATCCGTTACATAAGTGCGTTTCCCCTCATAATTTTCCCTCATAAGCTGTGGGAAAGCGTGTTTTTCTTCAATATGTGCAAACATTACGAAATTTCCTATTATTATGTGACCATTATACTAGCTTTTTAAGCAAATGTCAAGTACCATATTCCTCTTCATAGCGGATTCTTGAGATTAAATACTCTTTTACTAGGTCAGATCGGACGATATCATCCTCACTGAACTCAAAAGTCCTAAATGAAGGCATATTTTCAGCAATAACCATGAATTTTTGCAATCCACTCATATCACCTCTCTTATATAGGTCAGTTTGACGGAAGTCTCCACAGAATATAATCTTACTATTGTGTCCTACGCGAGTTATAATTGAATTTATTTCCATGTCATTCATATTTTGACATTCGTCAACAATAATGACGGAGTTATCAAGTGTAATTCCTCTTACGAATGATGTAATCATCCATTCTACATATTTTTGTTCGATTAGTCTCTGGAATGCCTGTTGTTTTGTTGGGAATAAGTCGGAACACATATCAATATATGGTTGCATGTACACCGCAGTCTTCTCTGTTTCATCGCCTGGCAAGTGTCCTATTTCTCTTGATGGGACTGCTGACCTAATAACGACTACTTTCTTGTATGGGTTTCCTCTTTGTAAAACCTCTTCTAATGCTCTGTATAAGGCAATATATGTTTTACCTGTTCCAGCGCACCCATGCAACAACATCGCCTTGCAATCTTTTTTATATTCTGCAAAAAAGTGTCCTTGGGTTTCTGTTAGAGCATCGATTGTAATTAAATCCTCAATACGCATTTTTAAAGTTGATTTCGCTTTTACCTTTTGTACATCGGAATTTAAATTCTCAATTACTTGTAGGTTGGTTTTGCGTCTTGGCATGTGGTAGTTCTCCAGATGGGTTATGGGTTAAAGAAATATTCCATCACAAAGATTTTAATTACATATCTTCTCCTTAATTGTAAATTGCTGAAAGTGGTAGAACCTCTATTGAGTTGATTATTCTTTTGATGCTCTTTTTACAAGGCTCGGATAATACTTGACTATCAAGACAGTCATGCATTTTGTCTATGACAAATTCTGGTTCTAGTGTGCGGAGGTCTTTTCTTACCCATTTTTTGATATCGTCTAAATCATCGGATATATTTAGACATAAGAGAACAAGATAAATATCCTCTTCGGTATATAAATTTATTCTATATCCAGTAGGTTCCCATTTTCGTTTAGTAGGAAACCTTAATATGTTACTCATATTATTAGCTTCTCACCAACCTTGATACCAAACTTTTCGTGACTTTCGATACAAGGATGGCCCCTTGGTAATCTTTTAATAATATTGCCCCCTAAAGGGTCAATTTTCATATCTTCTATTATATACTTATCTATTTCAGATTCTATAAATTCGATTTGTTCGCTGAATTCTGGGGATGTCAAATCAAAGTCATATTGTTTTTCATACCATTTCATGTCGAATGGGTCTAACATGGGTAGGATATAAAATTTGATATCATGTGTCTTGCATATATTAACTATACTATATATTTCTTGCATAAAATACCAAAACAAAGTGTATACGCCTTTTATAGTCATATATTTTCTAGCAAAGTGTAAATCACCTCTTCTTTCAGCATCAGTAGCGATAACTAAACTCCTCGCACTACCAATAGACCCAAAATTAAAAACTAACATTTCGTCTTCAGCAAAAATCATTTCTCTAGCAAATCCAGTGAGACCAATGACTATTGCTTCTTTTTCTTTTTCATACAATCCTTCTATGATATGTTGCATAATCAGACCTTTTACCTGTGTCATAGAACAACCATGTATACCATGATTATAAGGTCTAACCTTTAAAAAATTAGATGTGTGTTGACACCAAGACAACTGTTTTTCTAATTTTTGTTTTTTCTTGAAAAGAAGTTCTCTACCAAGTTTTCTTCTATAGTAATCTTCTACAGGTTCTTTTGGTTGTTGCGCCATTTCTTTTGGGGATATCCCCATTGGGTCTGGCATTTCCTCATCTAAGAGTTCTTGACCAGCAACATAGGAACACCCATAGAAGTGAAGTCCGTCTATCTTTATAGTCTCACCATTATGGTACTTTATCTCACGCACACTTTAACTCCATACTTCTTCTCAAATCTAGCTGCATCTTTCTCATCATTAACTATTGGTTCACCCTTAATGTTCAAACTAGTATTTAGAAGAATAGGATGACCACTATGTGTTTTCCATCTCCTCAACAACTGAGATAACCCACTGTGTTGTTCGTCATTGACAGTCTGGACTCGACTAGTTCCATCTTTGTGTACTATAGCAGGAAACAGTTTTGGTTCTTTACATCTAACGACATGTTGCATATACGGTGATTGGAATCCTTCTGGTACATCAAAATACTTGTGTACTTCTGATTGTAATATAACTGGTGCAAAGGGTCTAAACTCTTGTCTCTTTTTAATTTTGTTAACCACATCTTTCATTTGAGAACCCTTTGGGTCTGCGAGTAAACTTCTATTACCTAATGCTCTTGGCCCAAACTCCGCCCTACCATTTGCGACACCAACTATTTTCGATGCGACAAGATTTGCCAGTAAGTCATTGGTTGGATATATGCCTTCTATATTGTATCCAAGGTAAGGTGTTTTCCAATTTAATCTTTTATGTTCATAGGATGCAATCGCACCAATACAAGAACCAGCATCGCCGGGAGAAGGCATTATCCAATGATTATCGAAATGCTCTGGAATAAGTCTATTTGCCAAACAATTTAAAGCACAACCACCCATGAAAACAAGATTACTTTCTCCTGTCATCTCTTTAGTTCTTTGTAACAATGACACAAAATATTCTTCATAGATTTTTTGCGTGGCGGCAGCAACATCAAAATAGTCATCTTCGGTTAAATCTGGATTCCACCACATACACCCCTTGTGTAAATTTTCGCCATTCAAACATAACTGTTCTTTTATGTCATCGTAGAATCTATTTGGGTCACCATAAGCTGCCATACCCATAAGAATGTATTCATCTTCATTGGGTTTCAATCCTATTCTATGTGTCATCGCGGAATAGAACAGTCCTAACGATGCTGGGTAATTCACACCCCACTTCTTAGTCATATTCTTCCAAATAGATGTAGTAGTCCATTCACCAATTGCATCAACAACTAATATAGCAGAACTCTCAAATGGTGAAGTATAATACCCAGAAGCTGCATGTGTTTTGTGATGATGGGTATATCGTGGTGATTTGATACCAAAATGTTTTAAGTATTTTTTGGGGTTCATCCAGACCCTAGATTGGCCTGCATATAATTTTCTTGTTGCTTTCAGATACGGATTTTCATACCAGTAGACATTATCTGGTTCGCCGTATTTTTTTGCTTCCATGATAATTTCTGGATTAAGAAATGCATCATTTTTTATACCGCTAAATCGTTCACTATGAGAAGCAAACAATATCTCATCATCACTAACAACAGCTAAAGCTGCATCATGTGTACAAGCACTAATTCCCCAACTTATCATTTAATTCTTCCGCAATATTAATATGTTCTTCTGTAAAATAATGCAACCAACCATGTCTGGGTTGGGCAATCCCAAAACCAGAATACACATATACAGAGTTATCTACAATCCAATCCCAACACTTATCCATCCAAGAGACATCGACAGTTCTTTCAGCAGTTTCTTTACCAGCTATACTATCATAATGCATATTTTTTTCCAAGTTTCTTGGTGGAACTTCTAAAAAGAAAAAAGGTATCCCTAATGTATTTAAAGTTCTTAAATCTCTATAATATTTCCAAGTAACATTAAAAGAGTTAAAGTTCTCAAGGTTAACTGGTGATTCGTTTTTTTCAAACCCTTCAAATATACCACTAGGCATTTTTGATTTAGGGGTTCCATTATTTTTAAATGAAAACAGTCTATATGGGTGTGGCACTTGAACAATAATTTTGTCTTTTTCTAAATCAATTTCTCCATTTATTATGTCCTCTTCTAAACACCAAAGAACATGTTCTAATGATGCACCACCATTACCTCTGTTTTTATAATGAGAATGCCCGCGTAGTTCAGCAAGATATCTGACCCAAGTTAAAGACCTATTTAAATCTTCTGATATTGGTGATGATATTTTCTCATTGACATTATGCCAACGATATGGAGACCCAGATATGTCTTCGCCTTTTTTAATTGGGTCATATTCAAATCCAAAATGGTCTAATAACTCTTTCCAACTACCATGACCAAATTTTCTTTTTACATCGTCAACTACTTTTCGTGGTTGATTGAGAAGTATATGGTCAGATAATTCAGTACCACAAGTATAAGAACAACCATATCCAACTAGTCTAGTCATAAATAAATGGGTCTCTCTCTCGCATTTTTTCTAACTTGCGTTGAAGTTCTTCTTCTTTTCTTTTTTCTTTTTCTCTTTCTGCTATCTCATCAAGTTTAGAGTCGGTCTTCTCCGAGCCCTCCGACCACGCCGTCTGAGCTTCCAGACCCACCATCTTGATTACTTTCGATAATCTTCCCGATTTCATGAATTTGTGTAGTTTCTTTTTTGTTCGTTGTTTCATTTCTCGTATCTCCGTAGTGTACAACATTTATTCCCACATGACTTCTCCAAGGGTCAAATACGACCCCCTCGTAGTCGGTTCCTATTAAATCAGACTCATGTACCTTTACAATCACATGTGGGTGTGAAGAAAGGGGTGTAATAAATCCACCATGTTCTTTTACATAGTGTTGTACTAATAAACTATAGCTACCATTTGTGTATGGTACATCTGGTTTATATGAGTCGGATGTAAATCCAATTTTATTTCCGTGTTTTAAAATGGCCACCGCCATGTTTTCTGCCTGTATGTCTCGTGCCTTCATTATTTCAGCAAACAAGTCATATCCTAAATTTAATTCTTGCGCCATATATCTAAGTGCAATATTGTCTCTTGGATGACACGCGCCACCATCACCCATGCCAGCTTTCATATAACTGGGGCCCATGATTCTCTGGTCACTTTTTTTCAATGCATTGGTCACTACATCTACATTAATATTACCCTGTCTCTCTGCGACATCCTGTATCATGTTTACAAGACCAATCTTTGCACTAATAAAGGTATTATAAAACACCTTAATACATTCGCACTCATCCCAAGTACCAACTTCGTATCTGGGATTATTCTCCATTATACGATTATAAAAATATTGAAGTTCGTGGGACTCTATGGACTCTTCTCCATTTTCTGTACCTATCATTACCATCTCTGGATTAACCATATCCCACTTAACTGTACCCATAGCAATTAAGTATGGGTTATAGACAAATCTTGTATTAGTAACAAGAGGTGCAATTTCATTTCTAACAGTGCCCGGCAATACC
>CEVU01050070.1_pt1 | contig 11918 bp, 12 predicted proteins | sample 427081 | NCBI WGS metagenome assembly CEVU01 (sample SAMEA2623868, study PRJEB7988) | marine metagenome | biome: marine biome (ENVO:00000447); feature: deep chlorophyll maximum layer (ENVO:xxxxxxxx); material: "saline water (ENVO:00002010), including plankton (ENVO:xxxxxxxx)" | depth 80 m | reverse complement strand
GTCGCTCACAAGAATTGCTGGATACCTATCAGAACATAACAAAATTAATGTTGATTTAGTAGTTGCCAAAACGTTAGATAAAAGTGATGAAATCGAAATTTCTAATGAAATAAACATTACATACTTAAATTCAAAAAAAACTATATTGTCCTTATTTAAACTTTTAAAATTTATTCGGACTTCCAGGCCAGATGTAATCTTATCTACTTTACCAACACCTAATATATTATTAATTACCTTAAAACAACTAAGGTTAATAAAGTCAAGAGTAGTTATCCGAGAAGCAAACTCGAATTATTTATACTGGAAAAAAGGCTTATTAAATAAAATAAAAGGAATAATTGCGGTCTTTGCTTTTAATAAGTCAGATGCAAATATTTTTATATCACAAGAATTACAATCTAATTTAGAAAGATATATTTCTAATAAACAAAACACAACAATCTACAATCCCGTTTTTAGTCATGACTTTTTTGAAAAGAGTACAGAGCAAGTAAAAAACTTTAAAATACCTAATGCAGAATTATGGGTAACTACATCTAGATTAGAACACCAAAAAGGTTTAGATGTATTTTTCGAGGCTTCCTATAGTTTCTTAGAAAAGAGAAATTTTTCTATATTAGTTGTCGGTGATGGAAGCCTAGAGTCCTTTTATAAAAATAAGTATTCAGACTTACCCGTTACTTTTATTGGTAATACTGAAAATCCTTTAAAGTATTTAAAACTAGCTGATATATTTTTCTTTCCTTCCAGGAGAGAAGGATTAGGTAATTCATTAATTGAAGCACAGATTTTAGGTAAAAACATAATATCATCAGACTGTCCATCAGGTCCTAAAGAGATTATTAAAATATTTAATAATGGAACTTTATTTAAATCTGAAAATATTAATAATCTAATAGAAGCTATAGAAAGTATTGAATTAAAAGAAGACAGGGATGTTTCAAAAGAAATAGTTGATAAATTTTCAGTTGAAAAAGTTAGCGAACAATATTTTCAACTGTTAAATAATTTAATCTAATAAATAAAACTTGTTCAATTTTATTAATAAGTAATTATAATAACGAAATAATGGATGAGATTGACAAATATTTAAAAGAGTCAGCTGAAGTAGCTTCTAATCAGATAAACCTAAAGCCAGTTTTTCTTAAAATTGCTGATGAAGTTTTATCCAGAGTTCAAAAAGGTGGTACAGTATTTTTTTGTGGGAATGGAGGCTCAGCTGCTGATTCTCAACACCTAGCTGCTGAGCTAATAGGTAGGTTTAAAAAGAATAGGGACCCAATTAGTTCTATTGCTTTAACTACAGATACAAGCATTATTACTTCAACAGCTAATGATTTTTCATATGACGAAATATTTTCTAGACAGCTATTAGGTATTGCTAAAGAAGGAGATGTGCTAATCGCTATATCAACTAGTGGTGAAAGTCAATCTGTAATAAATGCAGTAAATACGGCAGATAGTTTAGGTGTACTTACAGTCGGTTTCACTGGTAAAAATAATAATAAACTTTGTGAAATTGCAGACTATGTTTTACAAATACCCTCGAATGAGACTGGAATAATACAGCAAGGACATATTACATTTGGACAAATGTTGTGCTTGTATTTAGAAGAAAAAATGTTTGACTAAGTATTTGTTGTTATAAATTATGGTATTTAAATTAAAAGAGTTTCAGGCAAACTCTCCAGGTGTAATAATTTTTTCACATAAGGAATTTATTAAATATTCAAAATTTAAGTCATTTAATGATATTTTAGAAATATATAAAAAAAATTACTATTTTGGAGTTCATTGGGGTGCTTCGTATGAAAATACAACAGATTTAAATTTTAAAAATATAGATATAAATTTTTGTTATAAAGAACAACTACCAGATTTAAGGAATCAAGAAATATTTCCCTATACAACGAGATCCTTCATACCTAGTGCAATTTTTAATAATGATGAGAATATACAAAAAAAATATGATGTAGTGACTGTTACAAGAAAAGTTAATGCAAAATTTAATAGAGACTTATTCAAGATAAGCCGAGAGCTTATAATTAATAATCCAAATATAAAGATATTAATACTTGTTGCTAATCCAAACTATGTAAAGTCAAACTTCGATCATTTATTTGATGAAAATTACGAAAACTTTCTTGGTTCCTATAAAAGCAAAAATGTAGAATTAATAACATTTAATGAAATTCCTAAACAAGAACTTGTAGCAAACTATCTTAAAAGTTCTAAAGTTTTTTTATTTACTTCCCGAAAAGAAGGTGTTGCAAAAGTAACTGCCGAAGCAGCATTATGTAATTTACCAGTGTTTATTAATAAGAGTTTTTTTGGTGGAGCTAGAGCGGGAATAAATTCAAACTTTTTGTTTGAATATGATTCAATAAAATCTGCTGTTAAAAAAATTAATCAGTCTCTTAATGATCAAAAATCAAATAAGGAAGGTTTTAAATTAGGTGTTTCTACCGAACAACTAAATGATAATAAAAACTTAGAAAATTTAGATAATGCTTTGAAAAATTTTTTTAAGAGTAAAGGCACTCCATATAAAGGAGAGATTGATAGTTTTAATCTAAAAAATAGAATGAATAGTTATCTAAAAGAGCTTTCTGATATGTATGTTTCTGAAAATAATGATTTAAAATCATTTATGGCAGTTGCTAAATATTTTGAAAATCTATGTGAAGGTGACTATAGAGTATCAAGGAAGTTAATTTTATTTGATACCTTTATAAATAAACGTGTAAATTGGAGTATTAAAGATATTTTATTTCTATTAAGTCCAATTTGGCTTATAAAGATAATAAGAAGAAGAAAAGCCTCAGAAAAAGAGCTTCCTTATGAGTAATTCGAAATTTAGTAATATCACTCTAAATTATTTGATATCAAACTTCGCACCAAGAGCAGCAAGTCTGTTGTTATTACCAGTTTTTTTACGACTTATGGAAATTAGCATATGGGGTGAAATATCTTTATTGTTAGCTTTCCAAATTGTTTTTGTAAATATTTTTTCATGGGGTTTAGATTCGCTTGGTCATAGAGTATTTCAAGATTTTGATTCAGAAAGAAAAGGCGAATTTATAAATAGAATTTCGAAAAAATTTTTTATATATAATTTATTTTTTTTAATTATCTTAGAGTTTGCTTTGAATACAAACCTTACAAGTTTTTTCAAAATTGATTACGGTATTCCATTTAGGATGGCAGTATTTACCGGTATTCTTATTTCTTATACAAGATTATTAGTTAATCTTTACAAATCAGTAAATGATTCAAAGGTTGTAAGAAATTCAATATATGTTGAATCTATTCTTGTTCCAGTTTTCCAATTGTTTCTAGTTACATTGATTATTTATTTTTATGGTTTTGAAGACAGAATGATTGTTAGCTCCTATTTTATCGGACAATTTTTTGGAACTTTAATTAAAACTATATATCTTAGATACAAGTCAGACATTTTGTTTTCTACAATGCATCAGCAAACCCTAAATTTAAGTAAAAAGATGCAGGAAAATTATTCAAACCTAAGTTACATTTACGCATTGTTTTCAATGTTGTTGGCATGGCAGGATAGGTTTTTCTTAACAAGATACTATACACTAGAAGAGGTTGCTGAGTATTCAACAGTGTATAGATTAGCTGATTTGCACGGTGTTTTTGTTGGTGCTTTTGTTTCAGCTTTCGCACCAATTTTGTGGTCTGTTAGCAACAAAAATAAAAAGAAAAGTTCAGATTTATTTAAATCTATAATTTCAATTTCAGGCTTGTTGGGTTGTTTGGGTGTTTGCATCTCAGTAATAATTGGACCGATTTTACTTCCTCCAAAGTATCACAGTGCTTTAGCAATCATTCCATACTTATCTATTGGGTTCATTTTTGGAAGCTACGCCTCATTGTATGGTCTTTTGCTTGAAAAGAAATATAAATTAAACATACGTTTAGTTTCAATGATATTTGGTGCATCAATCAATTTTCTTATAATATATTTAACAATCGGTGAGCTTGGAATACAAGGGTTGGCAATTTCAACATTGGCTGGTTATTTTGCTGTTTTTTTAATAAATTATCTATATGCAGAAAAAGATTACAAAATCCTATTGTGGAATAAAGAATTATTTATATCAATTTTTATTATTTCCATATTCATAATTATTTATAGAGATGTTTGGTATTTTAATTTATTTTTTCTTGTACTTTCAGTGTTATTATTAGCCTTAATGTTCAATCAATTGAAAAAATTACTACACATTAAAAATGAAGATTTTTTTAATCAAGGAGAAGTAAGTGGTTAAGTCATTTGCTTACTTCCTAAACTCTATAATAAAAGAAATTTCGGATTCTTTTTATTGGTCTAAGCTTCCAAGAAACGAATTTACTGATAAAGGGTTTGTAATTATAGAAAATTTTTTAGATGCAGATCTATGTGACGAGTTGGTAGAAGTTGGAAAGCAAAACACAAAAGAAAAATCTCAAATGATTTCAGACAATGTTTGGATAAATGTTAGGGCTGAGGCAGTTGATGGAAAAGATAGCAAAGTTAAAAATATCTTTAATTTCAATTTACTGAATGACAAGTTAAATCATTTGATAAGGTCTAACGTATTAACAGAAAAATTAGAAGCACAACTAGGCGATAAGGTAACATTAAAAACTTGTTCTTTACAAATTGACGAACCAGACACAAGAACCAAGAGAAGCTGGCATGTCGACAGAAATCCACCCCCAACTTTTAAAGCATTTATCTACTTAACAGATGTTGATTCTGAACTTGAGGGACCATATTGTGCTATTCCAGGATCTCATAAATGGAGAACTAAAAGATTGTTAAATATTCTTACAAATTTAATTACCGGTTCTAAAAGATCTGATATGCATAGGTATATTGGAGAAAGAGATGACTACTTTCTTGCAAAAAAAGGTACACTGATTTTTTCAACACAGACTTTATTTCACAGAGGCAGTCCTAAGCACGAAAGAAAGACTAGATATATGTTAATAAACTATTTTAAAGCTACAAAGCATGATGATGGTAAAGAATTTGAATTAGGCAAACCAGAAGAATGGATGATGAATTAAATTATCATGTTAGAAAACAAGGCAGCAATCTTAACCGGAGGAAGTGGATTTTTAGGTAAGTATTTCATTAATGGATTATCAAAAAATTATAAAACTATTTACGTTTTAGATACTAAGGAATTTGATAAAGAAATAGAAAATGAACTTAGTGATATAAATATAGAATTTTTTAATGTAAATGTTTCTGAAGAAAATGAAGTAATTGATTATTTTAATTCTATTAAAGAAAGAGATGCTCTATTAACTACATTACTAAATGCTGCATCAAGTAATCCCACTGTTGATTCCGATGGAATGATGGGAGCTTCAAAATTTGAAAACTTCGATGTTAAAAGTTTTAATACGTCGGTAAATAATTCATTACTGGGAAGCGCATTGATGTGTAGGGAATTTGTTAAACATACATCCAACCAAGATCCCAATCAAGAAAAGCTAATATTGAATATTGGTTCAGATCTATCTGTTATCGCTCCTGATAACAGAATTTATGGAAAAAATGAAAGTAATGAAGAGATATTCAAACCAATAGAATATTCAATTTCAAAACACGGAATCTTAGGACTTACAAAATACTTATCTGTTTATCTTGCGGAAAAAAACTATAGAGTTAATACCCTCTCACCAACAGGAGTTTTTAATAATCAAGATAAAGAGTTTATAAAAAACTTTTCAAATACAGTTCCATTTGGAAGAATGCTTAATCCAGAAGAACTAATATCGCATGTAGCTTACCTTACAAGCTCAGATTCAAAATTTTTAACAGGTCAAAATATTTTGGTTGATGGAGGTAGGTCAGTTTGGTGAAAAGATGCTTTGTCCACCATCTAGTATGATTTCTGTGTTCACAACGTTTTTATTTTTAATTAAAAAAGTGATAGTTTCATAAATATCAATTGGATATATCCAATCATTATGGGGCATAGTTTTATTTAAAAAGTTTGTTTCTTCATTATCATCTTTAAACTTTTTATTCCATATTGAATTTTCGTGCATTATATTCCCAGGAAGGATTGAATTAACTCGAATCCCATATTTTATAAAATTTTTAGCTAAAACTCTTGAATGCTTCAACAGTTCCGATTTAGATTGCATGTATTCTTCAGAACAATCGAAGTTTTCCAGTGCACAAATAGAATTTATAAAGATTAGATTTTTAAAATCATTAAGCCTCTTAGGATATTTTTCTAGTATTTCTATGAAGTTTTTTGAATTATGAAAATTTTGATTCATAAGCTCTTTCTTTCTTTCTTCAAGTGTTTCTTTTTTTGAACTACCTTGCCCAGCATTAAAAATAATACTTTTTGGCATAATCTCAGAAATATAAAGAGTTTCAACCAGTTTGTTTGTCTGCTCTTTGTTTCTTAGATCACATATGAAATCTGTATAATCACCTTCTGTTCTTGATACACCCAAGACTTTAACTCCATCAGTTTCAAAAAATTTATAAAGACTTTTACCAAGTCCCTTTGAGCTACCTAAGATAAGTACATCGTTCATTTTATAGTATTGCCTCTTCTACAAATTTTTTATATTTTACCATGACATCTAGATCTCTTGTACCGGTTATTCTTGCTGCTTGTAATATTAAATTCTTTTCATAACCAAGTTTTTTTAATTCTTTTAATACAGCAGTGATATTTGCATCTCCTTCACCCAAAGGTACTGTCTCTCCTTTAAACATCCTATCTTTAATATGTACATTTTCTATTAAGTCAAAATAGTGATTAAATTCATCTTGAAAATTGTACCCCTCATAGGCACTATTTCCAATATCATAGTTAATTCTAAAAATGTTGGTATTTATAGAATTAAAAATTAAATTAATATTTTCATAATCTAGATCGGTTTCAAGACATATTTTTATATTATTAGGTACCATTTCCTCTATTGTTTTCAAAATAAAAATCTGATCTTTAATTTCAAGATATTTTAAACTCTTGTTTTCCAATAAAGGCAAGACGTAAAGTGAAATATTTAACTCAGACATTTTTATAAATACATTTTCAATGTGCTCAAGTATTTCTTTAGATATAATTTCAGAGTTTTCAAATTGAAGAAAAAAGTCATCTGAAACACTACCAATAATTACATTGTTTTTTTCTAAGGCATGTTTCACATAATTTGCATTTATTAAAAGGGGGTTAGTTGAGATACTTTTTTTATCTAAAACCCACTCAATTATTTGAAAGTCAAGACTATTTGCATAAACTAATTCTTTTTCCCAATCTTTTGATGGAAATTCTTGTATTTTTGCATGCTGAGGCTCAACTAACCTTCCTTGCATGAAACCAATTTTCATAACTCTTCAAAAAATAACTTATCAGACATTGCCTTATCGTCGATGAATATATCAGCATCAGGTTTGCCAAATATTAACTTGTTATACATGACTCCCCAATCTTTTAGTTGCTGTTTTGTAAGTGTTGTCCAATCAATATTTGTTGTACTGCCTCTTGCAGTGAACATAGTTATTTTATGCCCTTCTAAATACAAATTGTTTACAATATTTATTCTATCGGTTAAAGGTTCAGCTTTTTCATAATCACCATTTGTATTTGTACAAATGGTTCCATCAATATCAAAACAATAATTCACAACCAGTATCTTAATTTTTTTGCAATATTCTTTTCTTGATCAGTAATAGTCTTAATGCCATCACCAAGAACAACAGGTATTTTTCTTACCATATCAACTAAGCTTTTCAACCCCACCTCTTCCAATGAAGCTGCTTGGTCTGAACCATATGAAGACCTATCTTTTGTAATGTGTCTTTCAATAGCGGTTGCTCCCAAGCAAGCCGCAATTAAAGAGGGAGATACTGATGGTTCGTGACCGGAGTATCCAACAGGAAGATCGAACCTTTCATTTAGTGTAGTTATACAATTGAGATTTAGATTTTCCTCAGGTGAGGGGTACTCGGAGTTGGTATGCATTAATGTAATAGGACAATTATGTTTTTTAAAAATTTCGACAACTTGTTCTATTTCTTCAATAGTTGTCATTCCGGTTGAAACGAAAGTTGGCTTTTGTTCTTTTGCAACATGTTCAACAAACTCAAGATTGGTTGCCATTGCTGAAGCAATTTTGTTAATAGGAATATTGAATTGATTTAAAAAATCTTGACTTGGAATATCCCAGGCAGAAGCAAACCAAATAATATCAAGCTCTTTTGCATAAGAGTCTATCTCTCGGTAGTCAGATTCATTAAACTCTAGTCCTTGTTTCTGCTCTCTTTGTGTTGTTCCCCATGGTGATTCTCGACTTTCCTCTAAAAACTCTTGAGTGTATACAATATCAATAGTTCTTTTTTGAAACTTTACAGCATCACAACCGGAATCTTTGGCAATTTTCATTAATTCTTTTGCAAGTTCTAAATCTCCATTGTGATTTATTCCAACTTCAGCGATTATAAATATGCTTCCCCCTATTGGTGAAATGTTATTAAACCCAGCTTGCATATGAACCTATTACCTTTCTATGTTTTCACTAATTATATGCTGAATAATATTTTTGGTACTTGAATCAGAATCTATATTTATAAACTTCTGTGCTTCTATAAGTTGTTGTGAGAAAAGATTGTTTTGGTATGATAAATCATTATTCAATTTTAATATTTTATGATTTAAATCCTCTATATTTTTTACCAAGCTCTCATTAGATAGATACTCATTTTCATAGTTATCGAATGGCCAGAGTACTGTATAAATTTTTCCTAAAAGAGCAACTTCATGAATAGATGAAGAAGGTCCCGAAATTATACAATCACTATCTTCAATATCAGTTTCAATATCTGATCCACTTAAAATATTTACATTTCTTACATTTTCATATTGTTTGTATTTTTCAAAATTATCTCTAGGGTGAACCTTTATATTTAATACATATTTATCAGTAATTGATGAATTCACAATATCTTCAATCGCTCTTGTCTGCCAAGACTCTTCCCAATCAATCCGATGGTATGATGCAGCAGAAGTTAAATAGAGTAAATTCTTAATTTTCTTTGATTTGTAGAATTTTGATATTTTATGTATTGAAATTATATTTGAATACCTAGGTACTCCATAGTTATAAATCAAGTTTTTTTGGTTTGTAAAATTTTCTAGTTTATTTTTAGGATTTTCACCAGTAGTAAAATATCCACTTATATTTTTTAAAAAGCTATTTTTAGGTTGAAGCTCGTTTTGTGAATTGAGGTATAAATAAATCTTTACACCAGCTTCAATAAAGTATGTGTTTTTGAAATTATTTTTGAATTCTCGTGACAAAAGCCCCTCATAAAATCCACCTGGAGAAAATATATAAATATCATAATTTTTACCATATTTTTTAATAGTAAAAAATTTTGAAAATATGAATAACAATTTACTAATTTTGTTTAAGTTTCTTATATTTTTAAAAATAGAAGTATCTTTATTTACTAAAATATTTTCAGAAACTTCAAGATTTGGAGAAAGCTGCGAATATGTAGACCGTAAGTCGAGTAAAGTAATTTGATTTTTTTTATCTTCACATAATTTTTCTGCAATAGGAATTATATTGTCCATACCTTGTTTGTTATGAAAGCTCATTAAATACTTCATTTTTTTAATACTAATAGGTGTATAGTAAATATTATCTAATGAACAATATTAACTCTATTGCGATTATTTTGGCTCGAGGTGGCAGTAAAGAAATTCCTAATAAAAATCTTGAAACCATTAATAACAAATCACTTTTAGAAATATCAGTTAACCAAATAAAACTATCAGTTAACACTAAGATATTTGTTTCCTCAGATGAAGAGAGCATTCTTGATGAGGCACTTAGGCTTGATTGTATTCCAATTAAACGTCCTGATTTTCTTTCAGAAGACGATAGTTCTTCTGAGGATGCATTAGTTCATGCAATTGAATATATTGAAAAAAATATTGATAAAGATTTTGATACAATAATATTTCCACAACTTACCTCACCTCTCAGAAATTATCAAGATTTCAAAGAAGCTCTTTTATTGTATAAAAGAGAAAAATATGATTCTCTTTTCTCTTCAAATGATGCAATGGATTATCTTTTATGGAAGAAAGATGAATCTTCACAATTTATTGAGGTTAATTTTGACAATAAAAACAGAAAACTTAGACAAGAAAAGGCTGTACAACTTATTGAAAATGGGTCTTTTTATATTTTTGATAAAAATAAATTTAAAGAATACAGAACTAGGTTATTTGACTCAATAGGAGAATACAGAATGGAGCCATGGCAAGTATTTGAAATTGATAATTTTGAAGATTTAGAATTATGCAGGCATATATCTAAAATAAAAAATAGTGACGGAATTTATGGATAGTAAAAGAAAAGTTTGGATAAATGGTCAACTTTTACCAGAATCTGAGGCAAAAGTACCAATTTATGATTCAGCTTTAATGTTTGGTGATACAGTATTTGAAATGACGAGATCGTTTAAAAAAGAGCATTTTCTTCTAGAAGAACATGTAGATAGGTTAATTGCTTCTGCAGAATTTGTTGAAATAAAACTTCCGTATACAAAAAAACAAATTTTTAAAGCGATAGAAGAAGTTTCTGATTATCACGAGAGTATTTTTACAAATGATGACGAGCACAGGCTTATGATTAACCTCACAAGAGGTTTACTAGGGATTTATGAAAACAATGTTGATTTTTCAACAAAGGGACCTATTTTAACAATTGCTAACTTCCCGCTTAAATGGACAGTATCTGGAATGTCTGAATATTTTACAAATGGCATTCATGCAGTAGTTTCTAATCAAAAAATGATACCCGATTTTCTTTTAAACGCGGGTGTAAAAAACAGGAGTCGCCTTCATTACATGATGGCAAATATTGATATTTCAAAAATGAACCTAGAAAGAGCTTGGGCATTATTAGAAGATTTAGAAGGAAATATTTGTGAAGGTACCGGGTCAAATGTATTTTTTGTACGTAATAATGAAATCTACACTCCTAAACCTAAAAATATGTTGAGAGGAATATCCAGACAATATGTCATTGACTTGGCTAAAAAAAACAACATTAAAGTATATGAGGAAGATATAAGACAAGATGATTTAACAAGTTTTTCAGAAGCTTTCTTTACAGCTACACCTTTTTGTATGGTTCCTTGTTTTAAATTAAATGATCATATTTTAGATTTTCGCCCAGAAGATGGAATTTTTAATAAATTACTTTCTTTGTGGTCAAAGGAAGTAGAAGTAGATATTGAAAAACAAATAATCAATTGGAATCAAGAAAAAGATTATTCGGGAAAGACGTCTACACCATACAAATTTAATAAATAATTATTATGGATTCTTTAATTTAAAACTATTAAGAAAAACTATTATTAAGAAAGGTTCAATCAGAACTCTTGTTCTAGAATTACCAAATGGCAAAATCGATGAAACTAAAATATACCCAACTATTATTAACAAAAGTCTCATTAAAAATGGGCTTTTATTTTTACTCAATATAGCTTTTAATAATGAGAAATTTATAGTAGTTACATAAATTAGTGAAAATAATCTAGTAACTAAGTATATGTGATTATTACTACTAATATTTTCCCAGTTTGATCCCCGGACTCCAAACATATTCCATAACGTACTTCTTGATAATGAGATTAATTTACAATGAATGTTATTAAAAAGTCCGATTTTCGAAGACTCTCTTAATTTGTTGATTAAGATTTTGGAATCAGATTCTCTTTCTAAGTTATTTTCTAATAGCCAGTTTTCAAAAACATATCCAGGTTCTGATACTTCTAGTTGGTTGAAGTCATAATTTTCACAAATATTTTCACTTGCTGCATTGAACCATTGCATGTGAAAATAGCTACTAGT
>CEVU01005131.1_pt1 | contig 12020 bp, 6 predicted proteins | sample 427081 | NCBI WGS metagenome assembly CEVU01 (sample SAMEA2623868, study PRJEB7988) | marine metagenome | biome: marine biome (ENVO:00000447); feature: deep chlorophyll maximum layer (ENVO:xxxxxxxx); material: "saline water (ENVO:00002010), including plankton (ENVO:xxxxxxxx)" | depth 80 m | reverse complement strand
TTGATAACTTCAATTTTGGTAATTCATATTCGCCTTTTCCAGTAAATACTGCAGATTTTTATATTCCTGCAATTGGGAGTCCAAATGTTCGCCCTGAAAGGACTGTTCAATATGAATTTGGTTTTAGGTCATTTATTGCTGAAACGTATATTATGAGTATGACAGTATATTATAAGGATATATATGACCTTATATCTGCAACTATTTATGATGCAGACCCAGCACAATATTCATTATATGAAAATCATGACTATGCAAATGTTAGAGGATTTGAACTAGAAGTAAGAAAAAATTTCAGTAATAATCTAGCGTGGTACGCAAACTATACTTTATCTAAAGCAGAAGGTAGCGCTCCAAATGATAATTTCCATTGGGATGTCGCATATCTTGCCTCAGTATATGGATGGAGAGACTATAATAGAACATTTAATATGTCATGGGATCAAACTCATGTAATTAATTATGGCGTTGATTACCAACATCCAAAAGGATTTGGATTAAATCTAATTGGAAATTTTGGGAGCGGCCTACCTTATACTCCAACAGATGCAAGAGGAAGACCCATTGATGATCCCTACTCTGCAAGAATGCCTAGTACTTCTATTGTAAATATGAGAGCATATTATGATTTATCGCTTAAATCTGCCAACTTAAGAATTTATGCAGATATTGATAATTTACTTGATAGATCAAATATTTATAATGTATTTACTGATACCGGGACGCCATCAGAATCAACGAATCCAAATACATCTCCAATGTGGATGCATCGACCATACTATTGGCAAGCTCCAAGGCATATTGAAATTGGCATTACAGTGAGGCTCTAATTATGAAGAAATATAAAATATTAGTTTTTACCTCTTTTTTATTATTCAGTAGTGTTTTTGCTGAGGAAATACCAAATATTTCTAAAAGAGATTATTACGATTATTACGTTGCTCCCGCTAAAGGAAAAATTCCAGATAGATTGAATAGATCTATGGGATATGCAGATCGTAAGTTATCTGTATTAGATAAGGGAAATTTAGTTTTACGTATGTCTAATGCTGCTATTTATGGATATGATAGATGGGGACTAAATCATGAATTTCCTGCAGGAAGTATGGCAAAAACAGGTTGTTGTACATATTATTGGACACAATCTCCCATGGTTGGTGCATTAATTAATGGAGTGCCTTCTGTAGCTGTGGGCGTGCGTGGAAGCGTTCGGGATCATGAAGAAGAATTCGAGCCATTACCAGGATATGATGCTGGTTATTCCGATACAGACAATAATGTAGGGATAGCTTTTAGTGATGTTCCAGAATCATGGCCTGTCCTTTGGCCAAGAGAGACAGATCCAACTGGTACTTTTGAATCAGTAATTTTTAATGCTGATGGGTCTTCGGATACATTATATTTCCCAGGTATTGAACCCGAACTTGGTCCAGATGGATTTCCTGATGCGCCATGTGGAATAGGTGTTCAGGCTGAACGTGAAGCATATTTTGTAGTTACTGATAATGATCCCCAAGAAGGAAATACATTTGAAAGTAATCAAGGTGTCGGTCCATTAAATGTTCGTTTTGATGTTTGGGTTCTAAACTATTCCAGTACGTTTGGAAATGATGGTTTCATTTTTATACAAAAAATGACAAATGTTGGTAAGGATACATTGAAAGATCTCTATATGGGAATCGCTGGAGATCCAGATGCTCCTGAGCAAGGCGGGGCTGAATGGACAGATGATATGGCACTTTTTATTACAGAAGATGACCCTCTTATTGCAGAAAAATTAGCCGATACATCAGATGCTCATCTTTTGGAAAACTTTGCTATTGTTTATGATAGTGATGATGCAGTGCAGGGCTATCTTACATCAGGTGTGGGATGGATTGGTGCTAAGTTTCTTGATTTAACAAAATATAATAGCGATGGAAGTGACACAACCTATGGTGTAACAAATTTTTATACCTTTGAATATAGTGAAGATGCGCAAAGTGATGCACAAGCATATAATGAGCAAATGACTGGCGGAATTCAAACACCTCAAAATATCACACCTTTCGTAGGTGATGTTTTCCAAAAACCATATAGTTATGGACCTGATATTACCTGGGTAATTGCAGGAGGACCAATGGATGTTGCTCCTGGAGAGCAAGTAATTTTTACATTTGCGGATTTTGCAGGAATCAATGAAACTGATTTAATTCGAAATGCAAAGTTATTTCAATCGCTTTATAATAATAATTGCGCTACTCCAAAACCACCTGATCAACCAATTGTAAATACTGCAGTTGATGATGGGAGAGTTGTACTTATGTGGGATGATCGTAGTGAATATTCTATAGATCCCGTCACAGGTAACAATGCATTTCAAGGATATCGAGTGTATCGTAGCACAGATAGAGGAAATACTTGGGGAACAGTTATTACAGATGTGAATGGTGACCCAACAGACTTCTATAAACCATTAGCAATATATGACTACGATGATAATCAAAGTGGACCACATGTTATGACGGATCCTCTTATTTATTATAATCTAGGTTCTAATTCTGGGGTTAAATATTCATATGTTGATAATAATATTATTAGTGGCTATGAATACTGGTACGCTGTTTCAGCTTATGATGGTGTTGATGATTGGGCTGGTGCTCCCGTAGACCCCATGGAAAATTCTAAGGCAAAAAATGCATTCTATAGTGATAATGACAATACTGTTGCTGTTGTAGCTCAAAAGAAATCCGCAGGATACATAAAAGGCTCTGTACCAGATATGGCAGTACATTCTTCTGGTGATTCAGATGCCATCTTACATTTAATTCCAGCCGATGCATTTTCACTAGAATTTCAAGGTGATTCTTTATCACCAGATGATTTTAATAGTAAAGGTTATAGCTATAATATTATAATTGATGAGCAAACAATTGGTGATACGGTAACTATTAATTCTTGGAGTATGATAAATACTTCTACAGGTGATACAGTTGTTTCAAATGAAACAGATGTAGAATCAGGGCAGTTAAAGCACGTTATTGATGGATTTATACCTATGTTTACAACTGCCTCATGGAGTTTATCTAGCTATGACTCAGTAAAACAGACAGTTAACCAAGATACTTCGACTTCCATATTATTCAGTGGAATCAATCCAAGCTCAAATGATGGAACATGGGCTGGTTTTGTAGAAAATACACCGCTTGATCCAAAGCCATCTGGAAGACCAGGCGCTCACTTACTTCAAAAAGATATTGAACTTCGATTCACTTCTGGAGGATCAGTAGCAACATACTTTAATGCACAAGTTACAACTATAGAAACTGTTGATATCCCATTTGAAGTTTGGTCCTCAGAAGATAATAAACAGATTGATGCAGTTATCTATATGGCAGCAGGATCAAAACCAATATTTGAAGAAGATCCAGAAAATTCTGGGCATTACATGTTTACAAAGAATTTCTATATCATGCCTTTATATCGAGATTATACTGGTACGGGATTAACAGATTGGTATAGTGATACCAATATTGGCTGGATGTTACAATTCAATAAAAACGATTCTCGTTTTGCAGAAGGTGATGAATTCAAAGTATATTTTCGTAATCCTTTATTAGCTGGAAGAGATTCTTATACAATTGAAACAACTGCAGATAATTATTTGGTTAGTGAAGGTGATCTCGATGAAATAGTCGTTGTTCCAAATCCATATAATGCTACATCTGCATATGAGCACATAGCATTTATTAGAGAAGTACAATTTATTGGCCTTCCTGAAAATTGTTTGATAAGAATTTTCAATACGGCTGGTGAATTAGTTCAGGTAATTAAACATGATGTGAATAGTCCTGGGTATAGGGGTCCTAGCATTGAAGCATGGGACTTACGAACCTATAATAACCAGGAAGTATCTTTTGGGGTTTATGTATTTCATGTGGTCTCAAATGATCAAGAGTTCACTGGTAAACTTGCGGTGATAAAATGAAGAAAAATATGATCATAACTTTTATTACTATACAATGTTGTATTTTTGCACAATTTGATAATACTGGCACATCTGCGGCCAACTTTCTAAAAATAGGAATAGGCAGTAGAGGAATGGCCCTTGGTGGAGCTTTTACAGCAAATGTACAGGATCCATCTGCCCTTCATTGGAATCCTGCTGGTATAGCTCATGCTAATGATATACAGGTTTTGCTTTCACAGTACAATTGGATTGCCGATATGAAGCACAGTTATTTTGGAATAGTTTTCCCTATTGGATTGTTAGGTAATTTGGGAATCAGCCTTAATAATCTTGATATGGGTGAAATGAAAAAAACAACAGAATTTGACCAAGATAGTAAAGTCGTTTTTCGCGCATCTGACATTGCTCTAGGCATTGGACTTGGTAAAAAAATATCTGATCGATTTTCAATCGGTTTACATGGTAAAATTGTAAGAGAAACAATTTCTTTTTCCAATGCTACCGCTTTTGGATTAGATGTTGGATCCCAATATCAAACAGGTTTTTCTGGATTATCTATAGGAATGGCTATAACAAACTTTGGTACAAAAATGAAATTGGGAGGTACAGATCTTAAAGTAGATACAGACCCCTATGAAGATCAGAATGCAAACCCTGATGTTATTGCACAACTTCAAACAGATGAGTGGCCCTTACCTATGTCCTTTCGGTTTGGTGTAGCTTTTACTCCTATTGGCCCCACATCTTTCATTAAAAATGAGGCTATTGAGGCCTCCGTAAGCATAGATTATTATGATCCACGAGATTACAATCCATATTATGCTGGAGGTTTAGAAATTAAGGTTCTTGAAGGGTTATATCTGCGGATGGGGTTGGAAAATAAATTTATTCAGTTTGATGATTCACATGATGAAAGTATGGATTCTAATGATTTGAAAGATGAACTCAACAAAGATAATGCTTATGGATACCAAAATAAAACTGCTTTTGGATTTGGTTTATCATCAACTATGTTTCCATTTATACCCTATAATTTTACACTTGATTATTCCGTTTCTGATATGGGAGCATTGGGGCAGGTTACTCGATTAACATTTACAATCGGACTATAATAAATATCTTGTAAAAAAAAGCCTTCTTAGAGAAGGCTTTTTTTTTGATTAACATTAAATTTTAAACTCAAATAGATGAATCAAACATTACCAGCATATTTAAGCTATATTAAAAAAGTATTTGGTCACCAACCAAATGCTGATGAGCTATTGGCAAAAGCATCAGAATTATTTGAATCAAATGCAAATCAAAAATCAATCCATGATTTTTTAGAATTGGGGCATCTTCCCATAATAAATAGTGAAATATGTAATTCAAATAAAGTGAATGAATGGTTTAAGATAATTCATAAACTAATAATTAAATCAAGACTAACTGTAGGTCATCTGATAAATCAGAGGGCACGATATTACGATGGAAAAGAATGCTTTAAAGTAATTAACGGGAAGACTACTGAAAGTTTTTCTTATAAAGAAATATGGCATAGAATAATACAGATTGGTCAAGCCTTAGCAAATATAGAAATAAAATATAATAATGATATTGTTGTCGGAATATTTACCGAAAACTCACTTCGAGGTGCCTTAATTGATCTTGCCTGTTTATCATTTCATTTTCCAATTGTTCCAATACCAGTTACAACCACCGCAGAACATTTAAAGTTCATCATAAATAATTCTGAGATCACACACCTATTTATTGGAGGCGTTTCAGTTCAAGGAATTTTTCGTGATTCTAAAATTGATTCGAATACATTAGTTATTTATCATTTGGATAATCATTCTGATGCAATCATTGATTTTAATCAATGGGAAAATTTTATATCTCAATCTGTTGAATATGATGAAATCAATGTTTTAAAAAGAATAAATGACTGTGATATAAAAGACATATCTACTGTTATGTATACCTCTGGTACAACAGATAATCCAAAAGGTATCGTTTTCTCGCAGGAAAACATTATATCAAAAAGGTTTGCAAGAGCTTTAGCTCTTCCCTCTTTTTCAAGTGATGATGTTTTTTTATGTTTTCTTCCCTTATATCATACATTTGGAAGATACTTTGAATTATTAGGATCTATTTTTTGGGGTGCAACCTATACTTTTGCAGAATCACCATATTTTAAATCTTTATTAAAAGACTTTCATATATCAAAACCATCAATTTTTATTAGCGTACCAAAGAGATGGATTCAATTAATGGAACATGCTAATTCAATTAATTCAACAGATGATGATAGTACTCAATTAAAGAATCGAATTTCTTCTATAACTGGTGGAAACCTTAAATTTGGATTATCAGCTGCTGGTTATTTAGATCCAGATGTGTTTCATTATTTTCAAGATAATAGTATTAATCTAATTAGTGGATATGGCATGACAGAGGCAACTGGTGGTATTACAATGACACCCCCAAATGATTATCAACCTGATTCTGTTGGTATACCGTTACCAGGTATTGATATAAAATTAGCCGAAGATGGTGAACTACTTATTAAAGGAGCATATGTATCATCCTTCTATTTTAGTAAAACAAATAACTCTACTCTAGTTAATGGATGGTTTCATACTGGTGATATATTTAAAGAAAAGAATGGTCATTTATATATTATCGATCGTAAAAAAGAAATTTATAAGAATACTAGAGGACAAACAATCTCACCTCAGAAAATAGAAAATATGTTTCAAGATTTTGATGGAATTAGTTGTGCTTTTTTAGTTGGGGATGGTTTGGAATTTAATACTTTACTTATTTATCCTGACCATGATACACTGCCAATTGAATTCTCAAATGATAATATTTCATCTATTCGAGAATATTATAGTTCATTAGTTCAATCTGTGAATAGTTTTCTTTCTCCGTATGAACGAGTGATCAATTTTGCAATAATAAAGCGCTCATTTATTGAGGATGATGAATTAACACAAAAAGGCACATTTAAGAGAAAAGTAATAATAAAAAACTTCGATACAGTTATATCTCCCATGTATCAAAAGAATTATGTCACTTTATCATATAATAAATTTCAAATTTATATACCTAATTGGCTCCTCAGAGAAAAAGGTATAAGTAAAAATGATATTCATTGGGATGGTTCTTTTCTATCAGTAAGAAAAAAAGAAGAGAAGATAAAAATTGAATGGACAGATGATAGCTTAATTATTGGAGATTTTACTTATAATTCGATTGATAATATTATTGATTTACATACTATATTAATTTGTCCACATCTATGGCTTGGAAATAATAGTTTTACAGATTTTATAGGAAAAAGTGTATTTAGAATTTCCCGGTTTGAGCATTCAAATTCTATTAAACTACAATTTCCATTATTTAATAATAACACAACCAAATCTGCAAAAAGTTTAGATGAATATGAAAGTATGGTTGATCTATATGGACTTCATAAATCAACAGAGCAATTATATAATGGAGATCTTAATGGTCTTATAGCATATAGTAGCTTATTGCGATCTAATAGAGAAGAACTAAAAAAGATTGCATTTGATATTCTTTTATCATTTCGACAACATAAAAACTTTTCCGTTAGACTACGAGTAATGGAAACGATACTACCTAAACTATCTGGAGAATTATTTTATGAATTATTTTATGATACATTTAAAAAATATAATAATGAAAAATTAAAGAATCAATTTTCAATAAATGTTGACTTATTAAATAATGAACATTTTAAAACTATCTTATCCCAGTTGGGTCAATTTAGAAATGATATTAAATCGGTTGATAAGGTTCAATTTTCGTTTATTCAAATTTTATTACCGATTATAGCTGATTATGGTATTAAGCATCCCACAAAATACCTTTGGGCACGATCAGAATTATATTGGTGGCAAATAGTAGAATGCCCAAAAAGGACATTATCATTAGCTCAAAAAGAACACTACAAACTAATAAATGGTTTTAGATCGTGGGTTGGTCCAAATAGAAAATTAGCAATAAATAGAAATGACCATTCTGAATATAATTGGAAGGATGTTATTACATTCGATGAGCTTATTGAGCCTACTTTACAAGAAACTTTACTTAATGCTATAATAAATACAGCATTAATTAAAGAGACCATCTTTCTTTTTTACAACCATCGATTAATAGAATTGAATGATATAAATCCTGAAGGAGTTTGGATAACCTTATTAGGCAAAAATCAAGGGAAAATAGTATTAAGAATACTAGTTCAAACAAAAAATGATGATTCCTATAATTTTACAATAAATCTTAATGAAACTCATAAAAAAGAATTTATAGAAGAAGAAATTAAATGGTTGATAATTATGGGTACATCAATCCATGGTCAGAAGTTTGTTGAAGAGTTTGGAGGCTATTGGCCAGAATACAATCTTTATACAGAAGAATATATTCCAGGTGAAACATTATCACAATATCTTGAAAGAAACAGAGATGAAATTCAAGAAAACTCTGCTCCAGATCGATGGCAGATGCGTTGGCTTCACTTTATTTGGAGCGGGACTGCAGCATATATCAATTTTTGGTGGCGTTCAGATAGAAAAGTGCAGATTGGAAATCCTTCTCCAAAGAATCTAATCATTCCTGAACATGATTATTCGTCAGGAACTAGACTAATTTCCATAACAGATAGAGAAGAAACATCGGAAGTTTCCAATCTTTTGTTCAGCATATATAAAAATTTTATAGATGATACTGAAAATAAATATATTGGTTTAAAACGAATGGCAGATTGGGAATTAATATTCTCAGTCATTATGCAAGAAACAAAAGTGCAATATGGCATTCCATTAATTAAACAATTCAAGTATGAGATAAATAATAATACAGACAAAAAAAGTATGGCTAAAAAGTATGGGCTTACAAATGATAGAATAGACCATTTTCTTACTGAAGTTGAAAATGAAGGGGTTTTAACAAAGAGGATGGTTTTTGCAGCTTTAAGATATGAAAGATGGCTTGAACTAAATCAAAATGCTACACTAAAAGCAAGAACAACTATCTTACAAGAATTATATCAAGATTATAAACTTGGAGAACTATTAACAGAATATCCCGAAACTAGAGTCCGCTTTTTTTTGATGACTTGTTTAAAAGATTCAAATGAAAATCTAAAGAAATTATTGGGTGATCTAATTAAAGAATTACGATCTCAAAAAGTTACGGAAGATGATCTTCAAAATAGACTACATCATATACATGAAAATATTGAAGTAACAGATGACGAAAAATTTTTCCTTACACATCTAGTTTTTAAGCATTTAGCAGCTGCAGACTACATAGAGTTAGTAACAATGAATGAAGGAGATAATAGTCGTATTGATCTTGTAATGCTTTGCGAGGATAAAGATGGTAATGGTTATAGAATAAGACCCCCATTTCACCCTAAAGAAATTGCACGTTTCCATTCAATACTTATTAAATCAAATCTTGAACCTATTTTTCAGGGTGATCATGAGTTTCTATTAATTTTCGATATGAAAGATAGACTTGTTGGTGGAGTGTATTGGAAACAATCTATAAAAGATACAATTGCACATTTTGAATGGATTGTAATTAGATCAAAGTACAGAAAAAAAGATTTGAGCAACCGTTTAATGAATGAATTATTTAGCCGTTTAAGAAATAAAGGAATTCAATATGTTATAGCTGGGTTTTTTCAAGAAGATTTTTTCTATAAATATGGTTTTAAAATTGATCGCAATTTTGGAGGATTAGTAAAAAATATAATAGATGTTAAAAAGGTGGATTTACCAGTATAACATATAATATATAATTACGCCTGTGATAGATACATATAACCATACTGGTAAAGTTATTTTTGCAATCTTCCTATGCTTTCCAATATGATCATTCCATCCACGATATAATGTTATTAAAGCAAGAGGAATAATAATTGCTGCAAGTATAATATGTGATATCAGAATGAAATAATAGAATGCAGGTAAGCTTCCAACGTATTCTTTTGGTCCACTCTTAAACCAGTGATAAATAATATAACTAATTAAAAACGCAGTTGAAGTAGCAAAAGAAAGTAACATAACATTTTTATGCGCTCTTCTTTTTTTATTAATAATTAATATATATCCGTATAATAAGAATATTCCTGTTAAACCATTTAATGTTGCATTGACCTTAGGAAGACTTGTTACATCTAATGCTCCTTCTATCCCATCTGGTCTAGGTCCAAGAATTAAAAAAGCAACTGCTGCAGATACAAGAACCGATACAATATAGATTATACGGAGCCAGAAATTATCAGTTCTAGCAGATAACAAATTATTCTATTCCTTTTATTAAAGAATGAATATCCCTTGTAAGCGTTTCATGATCTTTTGGTTCTGTACCAGAATAATATCCTCTTAAATTTCCTTTATGATCAACTAAAGCAAAACGTGTACTATGAAAGACAATTTCCTCTTCATCTCCCATTTTAAACCCGTTTGCAATTAACTCCTGAATTTGCTCATATTTTCCTGTAACAAAAGACCAAGTATTAATATCAGCATCATATCGTTGTGCATATTTTTTTAATACTTCAGGTGTATCATAATCAGGATTTACAGTAAATGATACAAATTGCAATTTATCTATTCCAACTAAATCATGTTGCACTGTACTCATCCGCTCTGTCATAATAGGGCATGGACCTGCACATGTTGTAAATATAAAATCTGCTAACCAAACATTTCCTCTTAAATCATCAAGAGTAAATTGTTCTCCATCCTGATCAATTAAATCAAATGAAGGTATTTGACCAATAATAGGAAGCTCTTCTTCAATTTCATTTGGCTGTAAAATTATAATTAACATAATTATAATTAATAAACTGGATAGGTATACCCATGGTTTAAAAGTCATTATCATATTCCTTTATCAATTATAATAATTATCATTAAGGCTGGTAAGTACAGAACAGATGCTTTCAATATTCTAGATGCATTTTTAGAAGACTTATTATATAACATTGGAAATGCAGATAAATAATAATATAAGGTAATAATCAATGCTCCGTATAGATATATATATCCATTCATTCCAATTAGTACTGGAAGCAATGAAATAGGAAATAATAAACTTAAATGCCATAATATTTGTCTTGTTGTTCTTTTACCATCAGGTTCAATTACAGGTAACATCTTGAATCCTGCTTTTTCATAATCATCTTTACACATCCAAGCAATTGCAAAAAAATGAGGATGCTGCCATAAATAAAGTATAGCAAAAAGTATCCAAGCTCCCGAATCAATACTATTAGTTGCAGCAGCCCATCCACCAATAGGCGGTATGGCACCAGGGATTGAACCTATAGATGTATTTAGCCAGGTAATTCTTTTCATTGGTGTATATATTAGTACATACATAAATGCTGTTAATAATGATAAGAATCCTGTAAGCAGATTTGTTTTTACTACTAAGATTATTATTCCCAAAATAACTGTTATTATGCCAAATATTAGTGCATTCTGAGCTGATATTATTCCTGAAGGAATAGGTCTGCCACATGTGCGATTCATAATTTTATCTTGCTCACGTTCTATATATTGGTTTAAGACACCAGCCCCTCCAGCTGAAAAAGTGACACCAATTAACAGCCATATTAGATTTTGCCATAATATTGTTCCATCTGATCCTAAGTAATATCCTAATATGCTAGTAATTAAAACCATGATCAAAATATTTGGTTTCATTAAATCAATATATGAATTAGTTAAAACTAATACTGATTTTAGACTGCGCTTCATCATTATAATCTAATTTATTTGAACCAGTGATCGTACATGAATTACTATTAGTGAACTAATACCAAGTATAATTGCACCATTTAATACATGAAAGCTTGTAATTAATGGATTCTTGACAGTCCATATTGTCATTGCACCCAAAAAGATTTGAAGCAGTAAAAAAAGAATAATTGATAATGTTAATTTATGAATGATAGAAAATTTTAATTGTAATTGCAATAATCTAAAAGATAAATATATTATTGATAAAGTAACAAAGAATGCGCCTAGGCGGTGAAAATAAT
>CEVU01054188.1_pt1 | contig 12087 bp, 9 predicted proteins | sample 427081 | NCBI WGS metagenome assembly CEVU01 (sample SAMEA2623868, study PRJEB7988) | marine metagenome | biome: marine biome (ENVO:00000447); feature: deep chlorophyll maximum layer (ENVO:xxxxxxxx); material: "saline water (ENVO:00002010), including plankton (ENVO:xxxxxxxx)" | depth 80 m | reverse complement strand
AAACTCTTTTATTTTTATAAAAAAAAGAATGTGAAGATTCCCCCAACTTATATCTTTTTTCTGAAATAGAATTGAATCTTAAAAAATTTTTGACAATTCTATCCTCAAGGGAGTGAAATGCTATTACTATTAATCTTCCATTTTCATTTAAAAGATTTTCTGAAGCAACAAGAGCTTTATATAACTCCTTTAATTCATCATTTAAAAATATTCTTAATCCTTGAAAGGTTTTAGTGGAAGGGTGAATTTTTGAATATTTTTTATTAGTGGCGCTTTTAATAATTTCCGACAACTCAAATGTTGTTTCTATTTTCTTTTGCTTCCTATGTTCAACAATTCTATGAGCTATTTTTCTTGATTGCCTTTCTTCACCATATCTAAAAATTATATTTGCAAGATCTGCCTCTTTATACTTATTAACTATCTCAAATGCAGTTTGGCCATCATTTCCCATTCGCATATCTAAAGGTGCATCAAACCTAAATGAAAAACCCCTGTCAGCATTATCTAGCTGCATAGATGAAACACCAAGATCAAAAAAGATTGCATCAACTTTTTCAATACCTAGAGTTGTAATATGGTTTTCTAAGTCACCAAATTTACCTTCTACAAGTGATAGCCTTTTGCCATATGAAATATATTCTTCTTTGTTTAATAAAAAAGTTGAGGGATCCCTATCTATGCCAATAACATTGCATTTAGAAGTTTTTAAAATCTGACGAGTATGCCCACCTGCTCCAAGAGTACAATCTACATAAATTTCATTTTCAGAAGGATTTAAAATGCTAATAACTTCATCCAACATAATTGATTTATGAAGAAAGCTCTCTTGTTCCATCAGTCTAATGCCTCTTTATTAAAGTTATCAATATGAGATGGTCCTATTAAATTTCGATGCTCAAGTGCTTTAATTTTTGAGTCTCTTTTGAATTCATCGAAATTTTCGGGATTCCACATTTGAAACTTTCTACCTTGACCGACAAAAATAACACGCTCACTTAGATTTGCGTGTTCAATAAATATTTCTGGTAAAGAAATTCTTCCATCCTGATCATAAGACAAACTGTATGTATCAGAAAATAATGCAGTAGATAAAGCATCTGTCTCTTCAGCAAACAATTGCATTTTTTCTACGCTAAGAGAAATTTGATCTATTAGATCTTGCCCTCCTCCATCAATTGCATTTGATGTAAAAGAAGGAAAAAGGTAAACACCTGGGTACCCTTGAAATTCTAGAACAGATCTAAAAGGAGCTGGAATTGAAACCCTACCCTTTGAGTCTATCTTATTAACAGCACTGGACATAAAAATTTTCAAATCAAACCCTTTATTCTATTTAAGCAAAGCAATACCCAAATCTTATTAATCAAGATCTAATATGGATTATCATGGGATATTATGGGAGTCAATGGGAAAAGAAATAAAAAAATTAATAATACAGTATAAAGTATTGAAAAAATTATATAAATTAAATAAAATTGTCAGATGGTCTATAAGCCGGGTTCTGTCCGAATAAACGGTGATGATCATTCATCTGGAATACACGTTACCGTATATTTCTAGCAACCTACCCGAATAACTAGAACGAGACATTCCTGGTATAAACCAACGTTATTCCTATTTGGTCTTGCTCCCGGTGGGGTTTACCCTGCCATATATGTTACCATATATGCGGTGCGCTCTTACCGCACCTTTTCACCCTTACCATAAAGGCGGTATATTTTCTGTGGCACTTTCCCTAAGGTCACCCTCGCCGGGTGTTACCCGGCACCGTGTCTCATGGAGCCCGGACTTTCCTCTTTTAAAAAGCGATCATCCAACCATCTGACTTTTTTTTTCTATTTAAAAAAGGATTGTAGGTCAAGAACTTAAGACTTTTTTATGCTTCAGCACTGGGTCTATCTGCTAATATTTGGTAATATTTTTTAAGATTCTTACAATTTTCTGGAATAATTATTTTTGGCCATTTAGCAAATTCAAAACATGTTAGAGCTGTAATATCTGCAAGAGTATACCTATCAAGGCATATAAAATCTTTTCCATTCATTTGATTATCCAGCCAATTATAGAAATTTATTATCCTTGGTTTATTTGCATCAGCCCATTCAGGTACTTGATTTTCAAGATGTGCCATAGCTGGATGACCATGTCGAAAAACTGATGCAATTGGTATCATTAAGAGAAGCTCCAAACGTCTTTGCCACATCTCTATTTGAGCAATTTCATAAGGGTCAGCTCCCATTAAATTTGGTTCTGGATAAAGAGCCTCAAGATATCTACAGATTGCAATAGACTCTGTGATGAATGTTCCATCGTCTAATTCAAGTGCTGGAACTTGAGAAAGAGGACTTATTTTTTTATAATCTTCAGTCTTATGTTGGTTCTTCATAATGTCGACTGACTGCACAGGAATTTCAATCCCCTTTTCAGATAGGTAAATTCTTACACGACGAGCATTGGGAGCTCCTCCACCATCAAAAAAAAGCATAATTTCTCCTTTAAAAAAAACTTATTAAAAAATTTAATGACATTCTATCTTTAATTGTTAATTTAACCATTAATTATTTAATAATAATAATCAAAATTACGGAGAATAAAATGACTATTGAGTTCAAGGATAAGGTAGCAATTATTACAGGTGCAGGAGGAGGCCTTGGAAAATCTCATGCTCTAGAGTTAGCAAAAAGAGGGGCGAAAATTATTGTTAATGATCTTGGAGGTTCAGTTGATGGATCAGGCGGGTCATCAGAATCAGCCGAACAAGTTGTCAAAGAAATCATAGATTTAGGAGGACAAGCAATACCTAATGGCTCCTCTGTAACAGATGATAAGGGTGTTAAATTAATGATTGATCAAGCAATGGATGAATTTGGTCGTATTGATATCCTTATAAATAATGCAGGTATATTAATTGATAAATCTTTCTCGAAAATGGAAATTGATGATTTTGAAAAAGTCCTTAATGTCCACCTTATTGGCTCAGTAAAACCCACTAAAGCAGTATGGGAAATTATGAAGGAACAAAATTACGGAAGGATTCTTGTAACATCTTCATCTTCCGGCCTTTATGGAAATTTTGGTCAAACAAATTATGGTTCAGCTAAACTTGGGTTAGTAGGTTTTATGAATACACTAAAGCTGGAAGGACAAAAATATAATGTTCATTGCAATGCCCTGACACCGGTTGCATACACAAGAATGACAGCAAATCTGATGCCTCCCGAAGCTGAACAACTTTTAACTCCTGAAAGTGTTACGCCAGCTGCTATATACTTGGTTTCAGATAATGCCCCAACCGGTACAATTTTATGCGCTGGTGCAGGAGTGTACTCTGTTTCAAAAATAATGGAAGCAGATGGTCTAAGCTTAGGATTAAATGCCACAGCTGAGGATATTTTAGAAAATTGGGATAAAATATCTGATTTTTCAGAAGCAAAGGCGTTTAATAATGGTGGAGAGCAAACAGGAAAAGTTTTTGAAAAAGCTATGGAGACAATTAATAAATAATTGAAAAATTTATGGAATTAGATGAATTTAAAATTCAAGAATTTTCAGAGACTCCAAAAATTTCTGAATTTGGTTTTAGAGAATATGATGCTAGATGGCTATACCCTGAACAGATAAATCTAAGTGGTATAAAAAAATTTGGGGCAAGCTTAGGTATCCTAATGGCTGAAGAAAAAATTAAGCCAGAAATTATTGTTGGTCATGATTATAGATCCTATTCTGAGGAGGTAAAAAAATCCCTTATCTCAGGTTTGTTATCATCAGGTATAAATGTTTATGATGTGGGATTAACTATTTCTCCAGGTGCATACTTTGCTCAATTTTTTTTAGACTGTAAATCAGTCGCAATGGTTACCGCCAGTCACAATAAAAATGGATGGACTGGATTTAAAATGGGTATTGCCAGACCTTTAACTTTTGGTCCTCAATTAATGCAAAGGCTCAAAGAAATAACCCTTGATAAGTTAGAATATAAAAAAGATATTGGTACGTATAAGTATATTGAAAGTTTAAATAAAGAATATTTAAATGATTTAACATCAAATATTAAAATCAAAAGAAAAATTAAAGCAGTTGTTGCTTGTGGTAATGGTACATCAGGTATTTTTGCTCCTGAGGCTCTTAAAGCTATAGGTGTTGAGGTAATAAAACTTCACTGCGATTTAGATTATAATTTTCCTAATTATAATCCAAACCCAGAGGATTTAATTATGCTAAATGATTTAAGTAACGAGGTAATGAAAAATAATGCAGATATTGGTTTTGCGTTTGATGGTGATGGTGACAGGTGTGGTTATGTTGACAACAAAGGTAATGAGATATTTTCAGATATCATGGGCCTTATATTAGCAAGAAATTTTTCGGACTCATATAAAAAAGCAAGCTTTGTTGTTGATGTTAAATCAACAGGATTATTTGCAACAGACACGAAATTAAAATTAAATAAAGCCTCGGTTGAGTTTTGGAAAACAGGTCACAGCTATATTAAACAAAAAACTTTTGAATTAGGAGCTTTAGCTGGTTTTGAAAGATCTGGTCATTACTTTTTTAATAACCCTATTGGAAAAGGTTATGATGATGCTTGTTTATCCGCAATAGAGGTTTGCAAACTTTTAGATGGAAATCCTAAAAAAAATATTTCTGATCTAAGAAATGAACTACCTAAGACTTTTAATTCTCCAACTATGTCACCTGAATGCCCAGATGAGAAAAAATACCAAGTAATAGAAAAAATTACAGAAATTATTGAAGAAAAATATAAAAAAAATGCAAAGATTGAGGGTCAAAAAATTGTGGCTCTTCTTAAGGTTAATGGTATTAGGTTTACTTTAGAGGATGGAAGTTGGGGTTTAATAAGAGCCTCATCCAATACTCCTAACTTAGTTGTTGTTTGTGAAAGTCCAAATTCTGAAAATATTTTAAAAAGTATTTTTAAATTTATAGATGAAATTTTAAAAAAATTTAAAGAGATAGGACCTTACGATCAATCAATCTAAAAAATTTCTAAAAACATTCTTATAGATGTAAATAATAAAAAAATTGCAAAAATATTTGTTAAAATATTCTTTTTTAAATTATGAGCTGATCTTGCTCCGATTGGGGCTGCAAAAGTTGATATGGGTGCAATTAGAATTAAACCAATAAGATTCACATAACCTAAAGACCCAGGAGGAAGGCCCTCAATACCCCACCCAGTAATTATAAAAAATAATGTTCCTGGAATAGCCAAATAAAAACCTAGCCCAGATGCAGTTCCTACTGCTTTATGGATTGAACGACCAAATAAAGTCATAATACTTACATTAAAGGTACCGCCGCCAATTCCTAACATTGAGGATAATGCTCCAACGGATAAAGGTATAATATTTCCATAAATGCCCTTTGGTATATTCTCTCCTAACTTTATATTTTCTTTACCGAAAAATAAATTAACTGAAACTAACAGGGCAATTAAAGCAAAAATAAATGTTAGCCAAAAACCTGAAATTATACCTGCTATATTTGCACCAATCATAGATCCTAGCATTGTAGGAAATAACCAGGCCTTCAAAACATCGAAATCCACACTATTATTATCTTTATGAGATTTGTATGATCTCCAGCCCGTTGGAATTATAACTGCTAAAGAGGTGGCAACTGAGATATGCATTACAATATCTTGAGAAACTCCTACTAAAGATAGAAAATAATACAAAACAGGAACAATAACTATTCCTCCGCCAACACCTAAAAGACCAGCCATATAACCAGAGATAAAACCCGACAATGAAATGATTAATGCAAAAGGTAATAAAGATAAAATCTCATCGCCCATTAAGCTGCCTCATTTTGAGCTTCTAATACTAAATTTATTGCTTCAGATAGAACTTTTGGATCATCTCTTCTTCTAGGGGCCTGATGACTTAAGTAACTTCTCCAAATCTTAGCACCACGGCAACCATGAAAAAGACCCAGCATGTTTTGTGTAATAATATTTATTGGAATTCCCTTTTGCGCACAATCTTCAAGATAATAAATCATATCCTCAGCTATCTTAAATCTCGATGGGACGATAGCTTTATCATCATAAAATAAATTATCAACATCTATTATAGAGTATGGGTTTTCTAAAACTGCTCGTCCAATCATGACTCCATCAAGAGCTATACCTTTCGATGCAGATATTTCAGTTTTTGCAGAATATGGTGTTAACAGACCACCATTTAAAACTATATTTAATTCTGGCCACTTTCTTTTAATCATACGGACTATATCATAATCAAGTGGAGGTATTTCTCTATTTTGTTTTGGATCTAAACCCTCTAACATTGCTTTGCGGGCATGGATTATAAAGGTTGAAACTCCTGATTTAACAAGTGTTTCAACAAACTCAGGAAGCATTTCATCAGGATTATAATCATCGATACCAATTCTACACTTAATAGTTACAGGTATGCTTACCTTTTCTTTTATTCTTTCAACACATTCAGCTACAAGTTTAGGATCAGCCATTAAACAGGCACCAAAATTTCCTGCTTGAACCCGTTTCGATGGGCAACCAATATTCAAATTGATTTCGTCATATCCATACCCTTCTCCGATCAAGGCAGCATTTGCCAACAGTATTGGATTCGAACCTGCAAGTTGAAGAGCTATAGGATGTTCTATATCGTTAAAGCCTAATAAAAAATCCTTATCGCCATGTGTGACAGCTTCCGCGACAATCATTTCAGTATACAATCTTGAATGTTTACTAAATTTTCTAAAGAAAAAACGACAATGTCTATTCGTTACATCAATCATTGGTGCAACACAAAACTTATGTGACATTAGGTTATTCCTTTCATTTTTTTAAATTATTTCAGTTATAACAATCAAATAAAATTTTTAAAGCATTCTATATTGTATTTTTTAAATAAATAATAGTAATTCATACTATTAATTAAGAAAAGTTATAAAAAGTTATATAACTGTAATATAAATTTTAAAAAAATTTAATAGTATGCCAATATAATCTTTAATATTTATTAAAATTCGAGAGGATCCTCATGAAATATATTAAACCTTTAATTAGACTGTCCCTTCTACTAACCTTCACATGTTTAATATTTACTATAAATTCTTCAGAAGTATTTGCTGAACAAACTACAGGAATTATTCGTGGCTCAGTAACCGATGAATCAGGTAATCCAGTTTCCGGTGCATCAGTTCAAATCACACATATTCCCTCTGGAAGTAAATCTTCCACATCTTCTGGAAATTCAGGAGCTTTTTACTCAAGAGGCCTCAGGTTGGGTGGTCCCTTTAAAGTAACAGTAACAAAATCAGGACAATCATCTGTAAGAAGTAATATATTTACAAGGCTTGGAAGTGAGTCAAGCGTATCATTTTCTCTTGGATCTAGTAGTGTTGAAGAAATTGTTGTGACAGCAAAAGCCTCTGATTTTAGTGGCCTAGGTGTTGGACCAGGATCAACTTTTGACTCTGAAGATATTTCAACATTACCTTCAATTGATCGTGATATAAAAGATATAGCTAAACTTGATCCATTTGTTACTGTTGATAACAACGATCAGTTATCCTTTGGTGGTGGTATGCCTAGATTAATTGGGTTTATTATTGATGGAGTAAGTGCTAACGATTCATACGGCTTAAGTTCAAATGCTTATCCAACCAATAGAATGCCTTTATCAATTGACGTTATTGATCAGGTATCAGTAAAAATTGCAAACTTTGATGCTGAATTGGGCGAGGCTTCTAGCGGAAATATTGTTTTAACGACCAAAGCCGGTACAAATGATTTTCATGGCTCTTTTACAATTGAATCTTCGCAAACAAGTGGTGACGAACCTTTTGGTAAAAAAGCTGATAATGCCGACCCAGATACAGAGTTATTTTCAATAGCTCTTCAAGGTCCAATCATTAAAGACAAGCTTTTCTTTTCATTTGGTTATGAAAAATATGAAGCCTCTGATCCAATTCAAATGCAAGCTTTCCAATCAGGTCTAGTAACTAAAGCTGAGGCAGATGCGGTAATTCAAGCTGCAAAAGATATAATTGGTTATGATGCTGGTTCGTATAATAAAGGACTTGAAGAGGAAGATGAAAAAACTTTCCTGAGAATAGACGCTAATGTAACTGATAACCAAGCACTTACTTTAGAATACATACATGTTGATGGATTTACAGAAAGCGCTTACTGGAATAGATCATTTGCCTTACCCTTATCAAGTGATTGGTACAAAATCAATAAAGAATATGAAACAATAAAATTTGAACTAAATTCTGATTGGTCTGATAATTTTTCTACTCGTATAATGTATTCCGATACAGATGTTATGAATCCTAATACTCCAGTCGGATCAACCTCAATTGGAGAGGTTGGAGTTGGTGTTGCTTCCGGTGGAACGGTATTCTTTGGACCTGATCAATATCGTCATGCAAACGAAATCCAAACAAATAGAAAGCAATTCGAAATTGCAGGTTATTATGACATTGGTGATCATGCAATCACACTAGGTTATAAAAAGATGGAAAACGATATGTTTAATATGTTTTCAAGAAATAGCCTTGGTGAATATGACTATAACTCTCTAGAAGATTTTATTGCAGGTAATTTAAGAGAATTAGATTATAGAAATGCAGATACTAATAATCCTAGGGATGCAGCAGGTCGCTTTAACATGGATTACACAATTATTTACTTACAAGATACTTGGAATATTTCTTCTGACTTAACAGCAAGAATTGGCTTTCGTTATGAAGAAATCAGTCAAGATACTACACCTGAGTATAATTCTTTTTGGTATAATTGGACTGGTGATGATTTTCGTCCTGCTCCAAGAAATGATGTTAACCTCGATGGTGAGGATATTATCATGCCGCGGTTTTCATTAGACTGGCAAGCTAAAGATAATGTTTTGGTTACATTTGGTTGGGGTGAATTTAGTGGAAATCTTCCACCTGTTTGGTTTGGAGGCCCTTATATAGACACTGGTTTAGGTCTTCCAGGTAACAAGCTTAGAGCAAAAAGCAATAATCTACCTACACCTGGAACTCCCGCGAGTTATCCTGGTGAAGCAGCATTAGCTTTAGTACAGAATGAAATCGGTGATACCGGTGGATATACAGCAATGATGGATAAAGATTTTGGCATACCGTCTATTACAAAAATGAGTTTAGGCGTTGTTGCTGATCTTGATTCTGGAATAACTATTCGTGCTAACTATATCCATATGGAAGAAGAAGATCCAGTTGGTGCTTACATTGGGGGTTGTGATCCTAAGGGTAATGCATTAGCTGATAACAGGCCTTTGTATGGTGGCTGTAGTTATGTTGGCTATCTAACAACCTTTAAAAATATTCAACCACAAACAAGTATTTTTGGTATTTCTATGGAAAAATCTTTTGATAATGGATTAAATTTATACTTAGGTTATGCACATACTGATAGAGAAATGGCTCATATGATGACAAGCTCAATAATTTTTTCAAGTGCAGTTAGAATGCCATTATTTGATCACCTAAACCCCGTTAATAGCCCTTCCCATTATGAAATAGAGCACTCTTTTGATTATGCTTTAACATGGAAAGGTAATGTTTTTGGAGATCTCGAAACAAGCATTGGCCTTAACGGCTTTAGGCAATCAGGAAATCCATTTAGTTATACTTACAGAGGTGATATGAGTGGCTATAGAACAGATGGAGAAAATATAGAATTGCTCTATGTTCCATCTATTAATGATCCTAATGTTATTTTTTCTGAAGGATTTGATTTAGCGGCCTTTGAACAATTCTTAACTGACTCTGGTCTTTCTGCTTATCGTGGTTTTACTGTCCCAAGAAATAGTTTTAATAGTCCATGGGCAGGAACTTTTGATTTAAGAATTGCTCAACAGCTACCTTCTGGGGGTATACCAGGAAAAGCTATCTTCTATTTTGATATAGAAAATGTTCTTAATCTATTGAACTCCGATTGGGGTGGATTTGAAAATTACAGTGGGTCAACGTCAAACTCTAGAGGTATAGTAGAGGCTGAGGTTGATGATCAAGGAAGATATGTATACAAATCATTCAAAGTTGATGGTGAGCCAACTCAAAATATCGGTAAGTCAGTGTGGCAAATAAAAGTTGGATTTAAATATCAATTTTAATATTATATAAATACCAAATTAAGGGCGCTTTTAAGCGCCCTTTTTTTATAAACTAATTGAGGATTATTTTTAGCTAGTTTATAGAAAGTAATGCGGATATTATTTTTTATCATTCTATTGTTAGTAAACTCTTCATCTTTTTCTAAGGATATAAAAAAAATTATCTTAGGCTCCTGCCTTACACAAGAGAATGATCAGCCAATTTGGGAAGCTATCCTAAAAGAAAAGTCTGATATTTTTATTTTTGCTGGTGATAATGTTTATGGGGATGATTGGAAAAAAGGAGGGATAGATAAATTAAAAAGAGCATACTTTCATCAAAAAAAGAGAATTCCATTTGAATCATTAAAAGAAACAAATGAAATTATGGCGATATGGGATGATCATGATTATGGAAAAAATGATGGGGGAGAAAAATTTCTTTATAAAGACGAATCCAAAAAACTTTTCTTACAATTCTGGGAAATACCTCATAATCATCAACAAAGTTTATCTAGGGGCTTAAATTATGAAACAAAAAGAAAAAGCAATAATCTTGTTATACAATTTATATTTTTAGATGTTAGGTACTTTAAGTCTAACTTTAAGCCAACCGACAAAAGAGATGCGCCTTACAAAGAAAGATACATAAAAGATTTCTCACCTACAAAAACTATGCTTGGAAATAAACAATGGTCTTGGCTATCAGAAAAGTTTAATGAGCCAGCTGATATTAGATTTTTAATATCAAGTTTACAGGTAATTGCGGAAGGTCATGGATTTGAAAAATGGGGTAATTTTCCGATCGAAAAAAAGCGCCTATATGATCTAATAGATATAAGTAAAGTTAAAAATTTAATAATACTTTCTGGAGATAGGCATCGTGCAGGCATTTATAAAGATCAAACTGAAGGTGGAAAAATAATATATGAACTTACATCGAGCTCATTAAATCTTCCAGCAGGGAAGTTTTTTGGCGCCAAAGAAGAGCCAGGACCTAAAAGATTGGGAGCTACCTTTCTTGATGAAAATTATGGTCTTATTGAAATTAATGAAAATAATAAAATTTCATTATCAATTAAGGATATCAATCAAAATACAATTAATAAAATTAATATACCCTTTATCGAGATGTTGCCAACTCATTAAAAGGAGCTGTTTTATCAACACGAACATCCTGAGGAAGGCCTAAAACTCTCTCTGCAACTATATTCCGGAGTATTTCATCTGTTCCACCAGCAATTCTATAACCCGCAGCACTCATCCATTGATTTTGGAAAATTGAATGCATTAAGGCAATATCTGGATCATTAAGAATCCCTGCAGCCCCTTGCAAATCCATAGCAAAACTTGCTAAATCTTGCATTTTTGGCGCTGAAACAACTTTACCTATTGAACTTTCAGGACCAGGTGTCTCGCCTTTTGATAAAGATGTTAAAGATCTCATTTTTGTATACTTTAAGCCTTCAGACTGAACATACCAATCAGCAATTTTTGATCTAACAAGGTCATTTTTAATCGCAGGCTTGTTATTCAAAACTACATCTTTTGCTAATTGAGTTAGTGATGGGTAATCAGCTGATTTTGGAACTCCAATAGCTAAACGTTCATTCATTAAGGTCGTTAGCGCTACTTTCCAACCTTCCCCAACTTCACCTAATCTTTGGCTATCTGGAACTCTAACATCGGTAAAAAATACTTCATTAAAGTTAGAACCGCCAGAAATTTGTCTTATAGGTTTAATTTCTATACCGGGTGACTTCATATCTAAAAAGAAAAAGGACAAGCCTTTGTGCTTAGGAACATTTGGATCTGTTCTAACTACAATAATACCAAAATCACAATAGTGAGCCCCTGAAGTCCAAACTTTTTGTCCGTTGATTATCCAATCATCTCCATCTTTTTCTGCTTTAGTTCTAATACCAGCAACATCTGATCCTGCAGAAGGCTCTGAAAATAACTGACACCA
>CEVU01068718.1_pt1 | contig 12125 bp, 7 predicted proteins | sample 427081 | NCBI WGS metagenome assembly CEVU01 (sample SAMEA2623868, study PRJEB7988) | marine metagenome | biome: marine biome (ENVO:00000447); feature: deep chlorophyll maximum layer (ENVO:xxxxxxxx); material: "saline water (ENVO:00002010), including plankton (ENVO:xxxxxxxx)" | depth 80 m | reverse complement strand
TTATTTCTCTTTCTATATCTCGGATAAATTCTTCAAGAGGAACTCCATTTTTTTGCGCCCCATTCCTTGCCCTTACAGAAATTGTCAAATTTGCAACCTCATCATCTCCGATAATTGCCATGTAAGCAGGACGCATTTTTCTGTGTATCCTAATTTTTTTCCCAATAGTATTATCGGAATCGTCAATTTTAACCCTTATTCCGAATTCTTTCATTTTCTCTGATGCTATTTTTGCATACTCTTTATGTTTCTCAGAAATAGTAATTATTTGTACTTGGATTGGAGCTAACCAAGTAGGGAAGTTACCGGCCCAATGTTCAGTTAGAAAGGCTACAAACCTCTCATGTGTTGAAAGGGGTGCACGGTGTATAACAAAAACCTCTCCGTTATCAGAACCAGTTTCATCCGTATATTCTAGACTAAATCTCTCTTTAGCAGCAAAATCAAGTTGTATTGTGGACATAGATTCTTCTCTCCCAATTGCAGTAGTAAATTGAATATCCACTTTAGGCCCGTAAAATGCCGCTTCTCCTACGCTTTCAATATAAGGAACTTCTAAACTATCTAATATCTTTCTGAGATGATTTTGAGTAGCTTCCCAATTTTTAGGTTGATCTATATATTTATCAGTATTTTCTGGATCCCACAGTGAAAGTCTGAAATAATAGTCTTCAAATCCGAATGCAGTATAATAGTCTTGTACCATTTTTATATTATGGGCAAACTCTTGAGCAACTTGATCTAATGTACAGTAAATATGAGCATCATTCATTGATAACATTCTCACTCTTAATAATCCTGCAAGCGTACCTGACATTTCATTACGATAAACTGTACCATATTCAGCGATTCGTAGAGGTAAATCTCTATATGATCGTTTTTTATTTTTATAGACAAGATGATGCATTGGACAATTCATTGCTTTCAGGTAGTAAGTACCATCGTCCATTTCCATTGGAGGATACATTCCTTCAGCATAATGAGGTAGATGACCACTTGTCTCAAAAAGTTGTTTTTTACCTAAAACAGGTGTAGTTACTCTCTGATAGCCATACTCTTCTTCAGTTTTCAAGGCAAATTCTTCAATAGATGATTTTAAAATCTCTCCATTAGGAAGCCAAACAGGTAAACCTTTACCTATCATTTCATCAATCATATAGAGCTCCATTTCTCTACCTATTTTCTTGTGGTCTCGTTTTGCCGCTTCTTGTATTTGCTTCTCTCTATTTTTCAGTCCATCTTTCGTTGCATAACACATTCCATAAATTCTAGTTAACGATTCTCTTTTTGAGTCCGCCCTCCAATATGCCTGACTAGAACTTGTCAATTTGAACCATCTTATTTGAGAAGTAAACTCTACATGCGGACCTCTACATAAATCCACAAATTCTCCTTGCCTATATGCGGTTGAACCCACTTCTTGACCTATTTTATCATCCATTATTTCCATCTTAAATTTATTCTCGCCAAACAACTTTCTTAATGAATCATTAGAATGTTCTTCACGTATTATTGGTAAATTTTCCTTCATTATATCTTTCATTTTATTCTCTATTTTCTTTAATTCTTCATCACCAACAGGTTGCATAAAAAAGTCATAATAAAAACCATGTTCTATTGGAGGACCTATTGTCGGTTTTGCATCAGGATATAATTGTGTGACTGCTTGAGCTAGAAGGTGAGCACATGAATGTCTGAGGATATACATTCCAGCATCTGATTCTCCATCTATGGGTTCAATTTTACAATCCGATTCCAAAATCGTAGACATATCTTTTTCCATTCCATCAATAAGTGCTGCTACGAATCCAGATTTACGACCATGAACATCTCTAACCACATCACCAACTGTAATGCCGGCTTCATATTCACGAACTTCTCCATCCCCGAAATCGATTTTAATCTTTGACAAGACTATCTCTCCAGTGTAACCGAGATACATCTATCGTATGAAGACATTTGCAAAATATCTCTTCAAAAGTACAAATTAACGTATTACAAATTGTGTTCCAGCATCCCCAGATATCATTTTTTCTAACTCAGAAAGTGATCCTATGACGGCCCTTTCTCCAGTCTTATTTACAAATTCACAAGCAGCCTCTACCTTCGGCCCCATAGATCCAGATTCGAAAGTATAATCTTTTATTTCTTCAGGAGTAACCTTATTCAACTTTTTAGCGTTTTCAGTACCCCAATTCAAGTAAACTCCATCCGCATCTGTGGCTAAAATCAATACTCTAGCATTTAGTTGGGTAGCAAGTAAAGAACTCGCTCTATCTTTATCTATCACTACCTCTACTCCTTCCAAACTACCATCTTTTTGATACATGGTCGGAATTCCTCCGCCGCCAGCGCAGATTACTACCGTTCCCTTTTCTAACAACCAATGAATAGGTCGTAATTCAAAAATCCTCTGGGGCACAGGAGAAGGGACCGTTCTCCTCCATTTATTTCCATCAAGTTTTATTGTCCATCCTTTCTCTTTAGCCAATCTTTTTGCTTCATCCTCTTCATACAGTGGCCCTATTGGTTTGGTTGGTTCATTGAATGCCGGATCTTCTGGATCAACTTCTACCATGGTCAAAATTGTAGCAAATGGAACCTCAATTGGCAGTAAATTTCCTAATTCTTGCTCAATCATATACCCAATCATTCCTTCTGTTTGCGCTCCTAATACATCTAAAGGATATTCTTTGACATCAGTATAAGCAGCCGACTGAAGTGACAAAAGTCCAACTTGTGGCCCATTTCCATGTGTAATCACTAATTGGTATTTTCCTACAAGTGGAGCAAGTGCTTTAGCTGCTATCTTTACGTTATTACGTTGATTTTCTGCAGTTAATTCCTCTCCTCTACGTAGAAGCGCATTTCCGCCAAGTGCTACCACCGCTCTCATATGACAGCCGTGGGGGTGTGTAGCGATAATAACGACCATCCCTACCCGGACCCATGATTAGACTAGGGCTAGTGGTTAATCCAGACGCAGGATTGGGCGGTAAATTAGGACTTAAAGGATCTGATGGCAAGGCTAATTTGGCTCGCTCAATGGGCGCAGATGATAGATCAGGACCTAGAATAATGACCTTTCTAAATTATTTTTCTTCCCTGCATAAATCAGATTCTGTTGATATATCATGGATAACAAGTGAAGGAAGGATGGGGACAGAATGGATTCCCCGAGAAATCAATTTAGGAGATATAAAGATAATTCATGAATCTCATGGAGAAACAAGTTCCAATGATACAAAAGAGGTAATCAAAAAAATTATTGATTATGGCGTTGATTTGATAGTTTATGCAGGAGGAGACGGTACTACTCGCGATATCGTGGCGGAATTGGCGAAATTAGATAAGCCTAAACTACCTTTAATTGGTGTACCAACTGGTGTAAAAATGTATTCTGGATCATTTGCAGCATCTCCTAAGGCAGCTGCCGAAGTTCTTTCTGCTTGGATCAGAGGAGATTTATTAGTAGCAAGCACTGAAGTTTTAGATTTGGATGAAGAGAAGTATAGGAATGGAGAATGGATAGTAAGACATTATGCAGAAGCCCATACTCCCTCTAGCCCTCGTTGGATGCAGGGTTCAAAACAGAGAGTTGAAGTTAGTAGTGAGGAAGAAATTATTGAAGGCTTGGCAGAACATATTCAAGAAACTTTAGTAAAAGAAGATACTATGATAATATGGGGTTCAGGAGGAACATTACAATCTATAGGTGAATATATTGGCTTTAATCTAACGACTCTAGGAATAGATGTTTCGCTGGGCAGCAACATAGTAGGTTCGGATTTAGATGAAAAACAAATTTTGAAACTCTTAAATTCTCATTCTGGACAATTTATTGCACTTTTATCCCCAATGGGCGGACAAGGATTTTTGATAGGTCGAGGAAATCTACAATTATCTCATACAGTAATACGTAAGATTGGGATTGATAATATACTCGGAGTGGTAACACCTGCTAAATTGTTAACCGTAAGGAAATTAAGAATTGAAACAGGAGATGAAGAATTAGATTCCGAATTCTCTTTTAAAAAATATATGAAAGTATTACAAGGATATCGTACAACTCGAATTTTGCCTATATCTGTAGACTAGATTTCAATCCCGCAAGCAGCTTTTAGCAATCCTAAGAATGGAGGACTTGGCCTATTTGGCCTAGATTTAAACTCAGGGTGATATTGTGTTCCAACATAGTACGGATGATCTTTTAATTCCATTATTTCACATCTTTGGCCAGTTTCATCTTTTCCAACATATATTAATCCAGCTTCTTCAATCCTTTCTATTAATTCAGGATTAACTTCGTACCTGTGCCTATGTCTCTCATCAACATATGATTCATTATTGTATAGTCTCCGAATCTTACAATCGTCTACAAGAAAAGGAGTTGGTTTAGAACCGAGCCTCATAGTCCCTCCCATATGTGTCTTTGAAATTTCAGGCATAAAAACTACAACATGATTTTCTTCATTGTCATCAAATTCAGCAGAATTAGCATTTTTTATTCCAAGAACATTTCTACAAAATTCTATTGTTGCTACTTGTAATCCTAAACAGACTCCAAGGTATGGAATATTATTTTCTCTTGCGTATTTCGCAGCACTAATTTTTCCCTCAATACCTCTACCTCCAAAACCTCCTGGCACTAGTATTCCATCAGCCCTTTTCAGTAAATCCCATGATTTTTGATAAACTTCGGATTCAGATGAATCGCCGACTTCTAAATTAACTGATTCTATCCAATCAATAACCAATTTTTTACCGACACTATATGAGGCATGCTGAAGTGCCTTTGTAACACTAAGATACGAATCAGAAAGTCCAGTATACTTACCAACCATTGCTATATGAACTTCTTCTTCCAAGGAATTAACATGATTTGCCATCGCCTCCCAATCTTCTAATAATTTATTCTTATCTGGTAAATTAAAATTGAGTTTGGATGCCAATAATTCTCTTACTCCTTGACGATTCATCATAATTGGTACATGGTATATGTTAGCAACATCATGTGCTGAAATTACAGCTTCAGAAGATACATGACAAAACTTAGCCAATTTTTCACGGGTTTCATCGACTAATGCAACTTCAGACCTACATACTAAGATATCTGGAATTATCCCCAAACCTCTCAATTCCTTCACTGTATGTTGTGTCGGTTTTGTTTTTTGTTCTCCTACTGGGCCCATTACTGGTACTAAACTTACATGAACAAAACAAATATTTTCTTTACCTACTCTAAATTGAAATTGCCTAAGTGCTTCTACAAATGGAGCACTTTCAATATCTCCAACAGTTCCACCTAGCTCAATAACACATGCATCAGGAGGATTATTTTCTTCATCACTAAATTCATTGGCAACATTTTCAATCCAATCTTGAATTTCATCAGTGATATGTGGTACGACTTGAACTGTTTTTCCCAAATAATCTCCTCTTCTTTCTTTCTCTATAACTGAAGAGTACACCTTCCCAGTTGTAATATTATTGTCTTTAGAAAGTGCAATATCTAGAAACCTCTCATAGTTCCCTAAATCTAAATCCGCTTCTCCTCCATCGTCTAATACGAATACTTCTCCGTGTTCAAAAGGACTCATAGTACCAGCATCACTGTTGAGATAGGGATCAATTTTTACTGCAGTAACACGTAATCCTGCCGATTTAAGCAATACTCCGATACTACTCGCCGTTACTCCTTTGCCCAATCCTGATAGCACTCCTCCGGTGACGACGACATACTTCATGTAATCAACGGGATTTGAACGGGATATACTAGACATATCAACATTGGCTATGTTCATACTCCTAAATGTTACTTTAGGTTCATTTATTGAGTACTATACCCAGACCCATGTCTGCGTCGGGGCCGCAAAAAATAATGGTCACGGGAGCACTTGGACAAATTGGAACAGAATTAGTAGAAGAACTTCGAAAAATTCATGGAAATGACAATATTTTAGCAACAGATGTAAGAAAATTAGATGATAATCCAGGAGTACAAAATGGGCCATTCGAGATTCTAAGCGTAGTCGACTCCGATTCAATGGATAATTTAGTAAAAGAATATGATATCCAAGAAATTTATCATTTAGCCGCTATACTTTCAGCCACAGGTGAAAAAAAACCTGAACTTTGTAAAAAAATCAATATTGGAGGTACTATTTCCGTTTTAGAAACTGCACTAAATAATGATTTGAAAATTTTTGCTCCCTCTTCAATAGCAGTCTTCGGCCCAGATGCCCCAAAAAATGCACCACAAACAACACCCCTCAATCCAACCACAGTTTACGGACAAACTAAAGTTATTGGAGAAAATCTTGCAAATGAGTATTGGGAAAAAAATGGCGTAGATACACGCGGACTCAGATATCCTGGTTTAATATCATGGAAATCTCCTGCAGGAGGTGGCACTACAGATTATGCAGTAGAAATATTTCATGCTGCACTTGAAAAAGGACATTATGATTGTTTTGTAGGTCCAGAGACAAGATTGCCAATGATGTATATTGATGATGCAATAAGGGCCACATTGGAATTGATGAATACTCCTGTAGATAGTATTGGTGAGTCAAGAGCGGGATACAATATTTCTGGACTTTCATTCACTGCTCAACAATTAGCTGATACTATCTCAGATAGGGTCGATGGGTTCACATGTACTTTCACTCCAGATAAGAGACAAGTATATGCAGATTCATGGCCTAATTCTATTGATGATTCTCAAGCAAAAGATGATTGGGGATGGGAAGCTCAGTATAATCTTGAAAACATAGTTGATTCAATGATAGAAGGTTTGAGTAATTGATTAATCTTCTTCAATTTCATTTTGCCAATCGGGAGTTTGTGCTTCTTGTTTAGCCCACAACACATCATCAATACGAAGAACACTTATTGCCGCTTCAGTTGCTCCTGAAAGGGCATGTCTTGCCACAAATAAAGGATCAAGAATGCCTGCAACCTCCATTGAAATATTCTGACCAGTTTTTGCATCTAAGCCTATCCAAGGGCCATTTTTTAAATCATTATTTTGTGCTGCAGAAAGTGATAATATAGTATCAATAGGATCTAATCCTGAATTTTCTGCCAATACTCTAGGGATTATTTCTAGTGCTGCTGCATAGGCTTCAATAGCTAATTGTTCTCTTCCAGATTGACTGGTTGCAAACATTCGAAGATGTCTTGCAAGATGGATGTGACTTGCCCCTCCTCCAGGTAAAATAAAAGAATCGCGTTTCAAGCGATGTGCGACACCTACAGCATCATCAAATGCCCTTCTTACTTCACTTCTCACTTCAGGAGTTGTACCATTAATGATAAATGTCATTCCACCTGCATTCTTCCCTTCAATACTAGTGTATTTAACGCCCGCAATCAATTTTTCGGAATGATCTGTATATTTTCCAATATGTTCTTTATCAATATTTAGTGGATTTCTGATTGGTATGGATCCTGTTATTTTTGACAACAATTCTATGTCATCTCTCTCCATTCTTCTGTATGTTATTATCCCAGCATTCCTCAGAGGAGCTATTGCCGCATCAGCCACTCCATCTCGAACAATTAGTATGTCGATGCCAAATGAAGAAATATGGTCTACCATCTGTTGAATTTTCTCCATATCTCTATCGTGAAAACTCTTTAATGCTCCTATGTCACTTACCTCAATAGAAGTCTCCAAATCTATTTTTTTATTTTCTAATTCACCATCGATGATTGCAATTTTTCCATTCTTTGAAAATGATGGTGTTGATTTATCAAGTCTAGTTTTTGCCAATACTAATCCATGTACTAATCTTGAATTTTTCATCTTACCACTGTCAATTTGAAGTCTTTTTATGCGTAATCTTTCTAGATCATCTCCTCCTTCTTCATTTGCCAATAAGGTAGCCGCTTCTAATGCACAAGAAGTCAATATTTTTGAAGTGCCTTCTTCTATCTTACCAGCCAAAGAAGTAGAAACAATAGCTAATTCTAATTCTAAACTATCTGATTTTTTAGATATTCTTTTTAATTCCTTTAATGATTCTTCTAGTGCTATATTATATCCATTCAAAATCACTGATGGGTGTACTCCCATCCTAACCAATTCAAGAGAATTCTGAAGTAATTCAGAAGTCAATAATATTGCTGTTGTAGTGCCATCTCTTGCAGACCTATCTTGTAAAGAAGATGCAGATATTAACAATCTAGCAGTCGGATGTTCGACTTTTGCAGTTTCAAGAACTGTCACTCCGTCATTGGTTACAAGAACAGAACCATCGTCTTCGACTAACATTTTGTCTAGACCGCGTGGCCCCAGAGTTGATCTTACTGCTCCTGCAAGAGCAATTGAGGCTTTTACGTTGTTAACCAATGCTGCACGCCCTTGAACACGATCAGTATCTTCCAATGCAATATCATGCTCTGTTTCACTCATTATAATCTCCCGACATAAGAATTTGTTTTTAATTCGCTTGTTGTGCTAACACTTATTGAATCAATCTAAGAAACGTTGTATTAATATACCTCTCATATCTCCCACTATACAACCACAGGTTAAGTAGTGATGAGTTATGTCTGTCTCAAGTGATGAAGAATGGGAAGAAAACATGCTAAAAGAAATGGCAAAATTGTTTTCTACAATGGGCATGAATGTCGATTATGACATGTTAAAATCATTAATGCACCAATTAAAAAAACGTCTAGAAGAAATGGGCATGAATCCTGAAGATATGGCCAAAACAAATGTTAAGATGGATTTCAACAAAATAGACTCAAATTTAGAGCCCCAAGAAATAAAGAAGATGATGGAGAATTTGATGGGAATGGGTAATCCAGAGGGATTTAGCGATTTACTTAAGAACATGGGAATAAATATGAAAATAAACGAACCAGTAATTGAAGTAAAGGCAGAAATTAATGATTCAGATTCCAATGCTGATGATGAAATTGATGAAGATAATTTTCACATTCATGAAGATCGCATGTATCTTACTATAGATATTTCTAGATATACTGATTTAGAAGCCAATTCAATAGAATTGAATCTTGCGGATGCAGGTATATCGCTACAAGTTATGAAAACTACACAATTACGCCCCTTCAAGAAATTTAACCTACCAGAACCAGCCAGTCGAATTATTGAATGGACATTTAATAACGGTGTTTTAGATGTTACTTTTGATATTAATTCAACAATGTATATATAAAAAGGAGATGAAAAAAAATGAGTGGACCAGTAATAGGAATTGATTTAGGTACGACAAATAGTTGTGTTGCTACATTAGAAGGAGGGCAAGCAGTAGTTATTCCAAACTCTGAAGGCTCACGAACTACTCCTAGTGTAGTAGCTTTTACAAAAGATGGTGAGCGGTTAGTAGGAATAACAGCAAAAAGACAGGCTGTTACCAATTCAGATCGAACAATACTTTCGGTTAAGAGAGAAATGGGGACCGATTGGTCTCAAAAAATCGATAAAGATGAATTTTCGCCACAGGAAGTTTCTGCATTCATTTTACAAAAACTAAAAGCAGACGCAGAAGAATATCTTGGTAGAGAAGTAAAACAAGCTGTAATAACATGCCCTGCTTATTTCTCAGATGCACAAAGGCAAGCTACAAAAGATGCTGGAAGGATTGCTGGTTTAGAGGTCCTTAGAATAATAAATGAGCCAACAGCAGCCGCCTTGGCATACGGAGTAGATAAAGACGATGACCAAACAATACTAGTCTATGACCTTGGAGGAGGTACTTTTGATGTTTCAGTTTTAGAAATATATCAAGTTGATGGACAACCACAAATCGAAGTAAAGGCGACTAGCGGCGATAATCGACTTGGAGGAGATGATTTTGATCATGTTGTAGTAGATTGGTTAGTTTCAGAATTCAAAAAATCTACTGGAATGGATCTGAAAGCAGATCTTCAGGCAATGAGTAGACTTAGAGAAGCAGCTGAAAAGGCCAAAATAGAATTATCATCTTCTGCATCAACGCAAGTTAATTTACCATTTATTACTCAGAACAAAGATGGTCAACCAGAACACTTAGATATGTCCCTATCAAGATCAGATTTTGAGAAATTAATTAGTAAATTAGTTGAAAGAACTATGGCCCCAACAAGAAGGGCAATGAAAGACTCTGGGGTCAAGAAAGGAGACGTCGATAAAGTAATACTCGTCGGAGGATCGACCAGAGTTCCTGCAGTACAATCTGCAATTGAGAAAGAAGTTGGAAAAGCTCCTTTTAAGGGCATTAATCCTGATGAAGCAGTTGCCGTAGGTGCTACATTGCAAGCAGGAATAATTGTAGGTGATGAAGGAGTTACCGATGTATTACTATTAGATGTCACTCCGTTATCCTTAGGTATAGAGACTTTAGGAGGAATAACGACACCAATGATTGAGAGAAATACTACGATACCAACACGTAAATCTGAAACCTTCTCTACAGCGGCCGATAACCAACCTGCAGTGGAAGTTCACGTTTTACAAGGAGAAAGAGAATTTGCTAAAGATAATATTACTTTAGGGCAATTCCATCTTGTTGGTATCCCCCCATCTCCCCGTGGAGTTCCGCAAATTGAAGTAACTTTTGATATAGATGCAAATGGAATAGTCAATGTTTCCGCCAAAGATCTAGGAACAGGAACTGAACAATCGATAAAGATAGAAAGTCAAACTTCTTTATCAGAAGATGAAATCCAACAAAAAATAGCAGAGGCAGAAAAATTTGCCGAAGAAGATAAATTAAGAAAAACTAGAGTTGAACTTCGCAATCAGGCAGATAGCATCATTTACCAGACACGCAAAACTATCGAAGAGACCGGTGACAAACTTTCCGAAGAAGATACGCAACCAGTTCTTGAAAAATTAGATGAGTTGGAAAATCTCATTGTAAAGGATGATCAACCCATACCTCTGGAAGACATAGATGATGCTGCAATACAAGCAAAATTAGCAGAAATAGAACAATTGATGCACGGTCTTTCTACAAAGATATATGAAGCAGCTGCTGCAGAAATGGCAGAACAAGATTCAGAGGGAGACTCCGATGACGGAGTAGTAGAAGCAGACTTTGAAGTGGTAGATTCTGATGAAGAAAATGAAGAATCTTAATCATTATCTGTAATCATCCTGTGCAGAGTCTTCACATGTACTCCTGATGTTCCAAATTTGAATAGAGGATTACTTGCTTCTGATTTAGCCTTACCTCCGGGACCCCATGCAGTACCTGCTATGTCCAAATGAATCCAAGGAATCTGTTCTTCTTCTTTATCAAAATTATAGTTTGGTACAAATTGTTTCAGAAAAGCTGCAGCAGAGTTTGAAGAACCAGCCCTTCCTCCTGCAGATCCATTTCTGACATCTGCAAATGCAGAATCAGTCATATATTTCTCAAAATCTGAATTCAATGGCATCCTCCAAACACTTTCACCCTCAATCTTTGCTGCATTTTTAAGCTTTTTTTGCAATGAGTAATCATTACTCCACATTCCAGTTATTTGATTACCTAAAGCCACCACAACTGCTCCTGTTAAAGTAGCTAAGTCGATAATGTATTCAGGATTAAATTCACCCGCTTTCCATAACCCATCGGCTAAAACATTTCTTCCTTCTGCATCCGTACTAAATATCTCAATAGTTTTTCCAGAGTAAGTAGGTATGACATCGCCGGGCCGATAAGCACCTGATCCAGGCATATTCTCAGCTAAACATGCAATTCCATTTACTCTCTTTCCATATCCAGTTGACCATAATGCTTCCATCAATCCAAATACAGTTGCTGCACCACACATATCATATTTCATGTCCCACATTCCATTAGTTGGTTTAATGGAAATCCCTCCAGTATCAAATGTAATGCCTTTGCCTACTATGCACGGTCTGCGAATGTCTACATCTTCATCGGGATTAAGAGTAAATAATACCATACATGGTTTCCTATCACTTCCTTTACCAACATTTATCAAACCACCCATCCCTAATTCCTGTAACTTTTCCCAGTCATAAACTTCAACAGTTACATTTTCCTTATTTGCAGCCCATTTAATAGCCCTGTTTGCAAATTCCATTGGATATAATATATTTGCAGGTTCATTGCCCAAATCTCTGGCAAGATGTACTCCTCCTACTATTGAATTAATTC
>CEVU01088548.1_pt1 | contig 12137 bp, 10 predicted proteins | sample 427081 | NCBI WGS metagenome assembly CEVU01 (sample SAMEA2623868, study PRJEB7988) | marine metagenome | biome: marine biome (ENVO:00000447); feature: deep chlorophyll maximum layer (ENVO:xxxxxxxx); material: "saline water (ENVO:00002010), including plankton (ENVO:xxxxxxxx)" | depth 80 m | reverse complement strand
CCCAACCAAATTCCATTAAAACCAAGATCTATTAGTACAGGGAATATAATAGGTAAAGTAATTAGCATAATCTCTATTGGCCCCAGAAACATTCCTAATGGAATATATAGTAGTAAAACCATTCCCAATGTATACATTCTTGGCATATCTAGACTGATAACAGAATCAGTAAGAGTAGCTGGAATATTTGCAAGTGATAAAAACATGGTAAAAAGTGATGCTCCAATAATGATAATAAATATCATACTTGTAGTAACAGAGGTTTCAATTAGGGACTCAACAAGTATTTTTGGTTCTTTAATTATCATTGGCAAAGCTAATATGAACGCTCCCAAAGCACCAATAGCTGCTGATTCAGTTGGTGTAGCTATACCTGCATAAATTCCACCAAGAACTATTATAATTAAAGAAATAAACCCCCATAGTCCATTCATCGAACGGATTTTTTCTTTTAAACTAGTTTTTGGCCCTCGAGGAGCTAATTTTGGATTAATGATTGCTGAAAAATAAGAAACTAGCATATTTGCAATGATGGTCAAAATACCAGGGATAACTCCTGCTATAAGCAATTTACCTATTGATAAATCTGTGATCATTCCATAAATTATCAAAACAATACTGGGAGGAATTAAAATGCCAATTGAACCACCCCCAGCGACTGCAGCACAAGCAAAGCCCGAATCATATCCATATTTTTCCATTTCAGGAACCGCAACTTTTCCTAAAGTTGCAGCAGTTGCAGCACTAGAACCTGTGGCGGCAGCGAATATTCCGCAGCCAATTGAACTTGCCATGGCAAGACCTCCAGGTAAACCACCAACGATTTTGAAACCTGCAGAATATGCTTTTTGTGCTAGACCGGCATTTAATGACAAGTGTCCCATCAATATGAACAATGGAACTGAAATCAAGACATAATTTGAAACAGTATTATATGCGGTAGAAACAAGAATAAGAGATGCTGCGTTATAGTTTTTAAGATACCAAATTCCACCAAATCCCACTATTAGTAGACTAAAACCAACTGGTAATCTAATAGCAAATAATAAAAGTAGTAGCGAAATAATAAATATGCCTAAAATTAGGACTTCACTCATCATTATGTTTTATAGAAAATAATTTTGATAAAATCACAAAAATATAAATTAACACTCCTAAAGATAAACAAAACTTAGAAGGATACTTAGGAAAACTGGCCATACCTGGTATAATTTCATTTATTTCAACTGAATACAAAAAATTGTCAAAAGAATGCCATAATAGAATTGATGAAATAATTAATAAAATAATACAGTTGATCTTAGATAATATTCGTTGATATTTAGGATTAAGTTTTTTATAGAACAAATCAATTACAATGTGTCTATCACTTAGTTCTGTATATCCCAAGCCAAGATATATTACTGCGATCATCAACATTAAGGAAAATTCCATAGCACCTAAAATAGGTGAATTAAAAAAATATCTAAAAAATACATCCGCGCTTACCATGATCATGATAAGTAATGTTGAAAAAGCAGCTAACACACCAAACATCTTCGTAAATTTTGTTAAAATGCTTGCAATTCTATTCATCTTAATTTGGATTTAATGGAAAAAATATTCTTGAAAATTTAGGAGTGGTACTAATGCTAGGTGAGGAGAAATTTCCGCATTAGTTAGGAATTAATTTTGAAATAGATTTTATACTGATTTTATTCTGCTTCCTTAAAGACTAGTAAAAAAATTTTTAGTGCCAGTTAATTATAGTTACTGGCACTAAAAGCTGGAGATTAATTGTCAAATGGGTCTTTATACTGACTTTTCCCTGCTTTATCCCATTCATCAACTTTCTTAGCGTACACATCCATTAACTTCCCAAAACTTGGATTAAATTTATTTTGTTTCGCTTTAATTTCTTCCCAGTAACCAGGAAGTAATCTGTCTTTCAACTTTTGTTTTTCTTTTTTAGACATTTTAATCATCTTAACCCCAGCTTTCTTAAACTTATCATAAAACATCTTATCTTTAGCGGAAGCATTCTCTGAAAAATTTGCTATTGATGCCTCTCTGGCTTCTATAATAATTTTCTGAACACCAGGCTCAAGACTATTCCATGTATCTAGATTCATAACACTACAGCTATTTGAATATATTCCAAATCCTGTTCCTCCAAGAACAAAAGTTGCTCCTTCATGTATCTTAAAAAGATCCAGGTGTTGCAGGGCTAATATGACCCCTTCAACAGTTCCTTGTGAAAAAGCTGTGTATATTTCCGATCCAGCAACATTCACAGGAACACCTCCCAAACCTGCCCAAGCTTCGCCTACAAATCCAGTAGCTCTATATTTTTTTCCTGCTATATCTCCCAATTTTTGAATTACACCGGTGGAACCCGCAACTTGAACTGGTCCAACGCCATAACTTGTGAGCAGTACTAAATTATTTTTATTCATTTCTGCTTTCCATTCAGGGTAATTATCCCATATATAATAACCAGCTCTGCTGGTGAGATCTGGTTTATCGGTTATGAATAAGGGTTGTGCAATACCTCCAAGTGGAAACCTAGCTGGATCATATGCTGCTGACCACTGTCCCATGTCTGCAAGACCGGTTTCTATAACTGTCGATTGCTGTTCAGACTTAGAATTTAATGATCCGTTGAATCTCCAATCTACTGTAACAGCACCACCAGTTTTTTCTTCCACATATTTCCAGAATGCTCTATCAGCTTGGGCTCCTAATGTTTTATCTGACATAAAACTAGTATATACCAATTTTCTTTTTTTGAATGTTTCTGCAAATAATGGGTTAGAAATGCCCATAATAGATGCTAGAAATATAAACAAAATAGAAAATGATGTTATTTTATTGAAACTATTTTTCATGTTGTGACCCTTTCATGGAATTTAAATTTATTCTGAAGCACAAAAATTTGCTTTTATAAAATTATTTCAACAATGAATTAATAAAATTTGCTAGATCTATATTCAGACTTTAATCAAGTAATAAATCTAAAACTCTATAATATCACCGTTTTGTCTTACCCTCACTCAATAAGCGAATGATTGCGATACTATCAATATAGTATAAGTATGTCAAACATTTATTATGCTATACTGTAATTGATGATAAAATTAAAATTAATATTTAACGAAGCCTTAATGGATCCGAACCATCCCAATTTATTGAGGCAACTCTGACCCTTTCATATAGTGATTTTAAGCTTTCTATAGGCTCATATACTTCAATAAAATGACCCATTTCAGAAATTGCGTCAAAAAATTGAAAACGATTATCATTTGCTTGACCAGTCATAGCCAAAGCATACCCTTTTTTTTTTAGTTCAACAGAAATTAAATCCAAATTTTTAACGAAGTAGGCAAGATGATGAATTCCTGATTGTTGAGGAGAATATAAATCTCTTATTATAGAGGGGCCTTCACCATGGTCCTGAACTAATTCTATCATAATATTACCCAATTGACCATAAGCTGCGGATATATCTAGTGTGCTCGGTAGTCCTCTGTAAGAAACATTTTTAATGGGGATATGTTCTGCAATAAAAAAAGGCCCAGCTCCGAAATCCTTGACCCATTTTTCAACACCTTGAAATATTTCAGGAACAGCATAAGCAATTTGAACAGGGGGACCAAGTAAATTCATTTTCTTAAAATTTTTAAAAGTATTTGTTTAAAAGTCTGACATTCCTAATGATAGTCCACCATCTACAACCACTGCAGAACCTGTAGTCCACTCTGCTCTGATCAAGTAATCAATTGCTTCAGCAATTTCTATTGAGGTTCCAACCCTTTTCAAAACATGAAGTTGCGCTATAGCATCCATCCTTTCATCATGCTCCTCTTTTGTAAATAATCCTGCTCTAATATTTAATTCAGTTGGAACTGCGCCTGGAATGACACAATTTACCCTAATCTTATATTGTCCAAGTTCTGCAGCGAGTACACTAGTAAGTGCTTCTAGTGCTCCTTTTGTTGCGGCATATGGTGATGCCCCAGGGAAAGAGCGACGTGTATGTACAGAACCAAGAAAAATGATAGAGCCTTGAGAATCTTTCAAGTAAGGAATTGATTCACCAGTAAGCATCATGCCTGAAACAACATTTGTGTGGAAGACTTTCATTAATTCATTCTCTTTTAAATCAGAAATTGATCCTCGTAGCATGTCAGCAGCACAATTAATAAGTACATCAAGTCCATTTCCATGAGTTATTGCAGTATCAAGTACTTTTTTTCTATGTTTTGCAATAGTTACATCCCCTTTAATTCCCAAACAATTAGGTCCGATTTCTTTTGAAACCTTCATCACATTGGCCTCTCTTCTTCCACAAATCGTAACCTTGGCACCAAGTTCAGAGAAATATCTTGCTGCTCCAGCACCAATCCCAGAACCTCCACCAGTTATGAGAATTGACATTTCTTTTATATTTTTCATAGTTAATTGTGTTTAAGATTGCCAATAGCCCAATTAGCAGAACGCCTAATTATTTTAGAATGTTCTGGATGAGTAATTGATTTTTTATCATGCCCTAGAGCATCATATACTACCCTTCCATTAAAACATTTTCTTGCCCACAAGACTGGATGCCAATTATCTTGCCCTTCAACCCTAGCACTCATTAATGGAGTTACGTCTTTAGCTATTTTTAAATCAGCAAAAACCTCATCTTCAAGATTAAAAGAGTTTATATTGTATGTAATTGGGTGTTTCGTAGTTTCAGTTCTTGTATTAACAGCCCCAAAAGGAAGATGACCAGACTTTCCCCAAATCCATTTGCCACCTAGAATGGATATCCAGTCTTTCCATTGATCAAAACAGATTGTAGCAGTATGTAGTCCAAATATTCCTCCTCCCTTTTCTAAAAATTTATATATAGATTGTTTTCCTGCATCAGAAATGTTAAATTCCCATTGATTAAGATATGGTTTGTATTTTGCCCCTTTCTTCATACTCCATCTTAGAGCATATACTGTTAGTAAGTCAAAATGACCTTCGTTTATTTTTTTTAACCCAAACTCAATATCTTCTGTAATTTCAGATTCGATATCCTCTTTCATGAGTATTCTCTTAAGAGCTTCAGATGACTCTTTAAAAGGATGAAAAATTCCTCCTGTTAAAATAAGATTTTTCATTAACTATTACTCGCGAGGAAGGTGCATTAAAACACTATGTATAACCCCTCCATCTACAATGATTTCGTTAGCATTTACATACGAAGCTGCATCAGATGATAGATAAAGTACAGTTTTTGCTATATCTTCAGAAGTTCCAAGTCTTTGTAATGGTACTGCTTTACCTCTTAATTCTCTTATTTTGGGATTTTCAAAAAAAGGCTTAGACATGCCTGAATCTATAAAACCGGGAGCAATCGCATTTACTCTTATTCCAAATTCACCCCATTCAAGAGCCATAAGTTTAGTTAAGGATGCCAATCCAGCTTTAGCTGGAGAGTAAGCTCCTACCCCTATGCCGGGACTTACTGAATGGATGGAGGTAATATTGATTATAGATCCTTTTTTTGCTTCCTTAATCATAAGACGAACTCCTTCGGATGCAAATATGAAACTACCAATTAAATTTGTTTGGATTACATCCTCAAAGTCTTTAATTTTCTGGTCTAGTAGTTTATTAAATCGGGCTATCCCAGCATTATTGACTATAAGTTCCGGAGCCTTTCCGTAATTTTTATAGAACTCTATTACTGAACTATGATCTCTAACATCTACAGCATATGCCGAAGCATTCTCTAGTCCTTCTGATGTGCGCTGAGCGTCTTTAATCTTTAAATCCAAGACAGCTACAGCATATCCATTTTTTGAAAGCTCAGTGCAGATAGACTTTCCAAGTCCCCCACCTCCTCCAGTTACAATAGCATTTTTCATTTTACCTTGTTAAAAATAATTGGATATTTCCCCCAATTTTGTCTTTCTGTTTTATCATCTAACTGAGGAATATTTTTTTGTGTAGTTTGTGCACCTTTATCTAATAGTGCCTTCATAAAACATGTTATCAAACCAAAGTTGTGCTTATTCATATCTGTATTTGCTTTAGGGACCTCACCTCCATCAAGGACTCTAGCTAGACATGCATGAGCTCCTACACCAAAAGTAAGTCCCCAAGGAGGAAGTTTTTTTTGGACTTCTCTGTAGGGATTATATTTAGTCGCATCCATACCATAAACTGAAATATCTCGATTTGATTTCCACAAGTCTATGATGATATGATCTCCCTCATTGATATTTTTTTTCGTTAAAATTTTTGAAGGTTTTATAGCTTTTCTCCAGGCAACGGGACTGGCAGGATGTAGTCTGAGGGTTTCAAAAACACATTTTTGCAAGAAAAACTTATCATTATGGATTATATCTTCATCTTCTGGATGAGATTTGATCCACTCATATAACTCATGAAATGCATGAGTGGAAGCATTTGCCGTACTATGGGAACCAGCTTGAAGATAAAAGGCCACTTCTCTTCTAATAATATCATTTGAAAGATAAAGTTTTTTTTTATTCCTTAGCAATATGGTCAAGATATCTTTAGGGATACTCTCTTCTTCAATTTCACCACATTCAAATTTTTCTAAAATTTTTTCCCTACGTTTCAATGAGCTAGAGTAAAATTCTCTATCAAATACTTCAAGTGCATCTAAGACTTGATTTCGAATTATTGTTTTGTCTTTGAGAGAATGAACTAAAGTAGCTCCTTCACTAAATATTTTTACAAGTTTAAGTAGTTTCCTAGTTTTGATAAAATCTTTTGGTACGTCTATTCCGGAAATGTCAGCTGTAACATTCATTGTTACAAGATAGCTTAGTTCGACTAAGTCAGAACTACCATTTGTATATGCTTCATTAATTATAGGTTTCAGAATCTTAAAAAAATCTACATGTTCATAGTTCCTTGAGATATCCTTCCTGAATAAGTGATATTCTATTTTTCTCCGGTTTATATGCGTATTCCCTTCAGATGTTAGTATTACATCCTGCATAATTTCAGGACTTTCATCATAAAGTGATTGCGCAAAGTCACGATTTGTCAAAATAGCAGTTGCTTCTTTATAATTATTGACAATGACTTCAGCCATTTCCTAAAACCTAGAATAAAATTGGATAAGATGACCAATTATTTCTGACCGTACTGTTATCTACTATAGGAGGATTATTTTTATCTGGAACTGCACCATACTCGAGTAGTTTCTTCGCCGTAAGTGTAATGATACCATATTGATGGTTGGCGGGATTTGATCCTTCTTTTGGTAAAATTCCAGCAGCCAAATTAATACCAATGCATGCGTGCATCCCTTTACCAAATGATAAACCATAAGGAGGAACTCCACTAGGAAGATTTCGTTCAGGATTATGATCATTCGCATCCAAACCAAAGATTGAAATATCACGGTTAGCTGCCATTAAATCAATAACTAATGTGTCCGATTTATTCAGGATTTTTCCATCAGTTGTATGAAAAGGACAAGTAGGTCTTCTCATTGCTGTAGGACTGGAAGGGTGGAGCCTCATACTTTCATGTATACATCTTTGCAAATAAATTGGATCCATAGTTACTTTGTTTTTTTGAACTGGATCTTTAATTCTTTCAAAAATCTCGTGCATCGCATGTGTAAGTGTATGAATTGAAGTAAATGCTCCTGCAAGCAAATAAAATGATGTTTCTTTCAGAATAATGTCATCAGATAATCCCAATTTATCTTGATTCCTTAAAAGTTCAGTAAGGATATCCCTTGGAAGCTCACTTATATTGATTTCACCAAGTTTAAAACGTTCTATGTATTCTAAACGTTTTTGTTTTGATGGTTTAAAAAATTCTAAATTAAATTCTTCTAAACTGTTTTTTATTTCATTTGTGATTGCATCCTTGTTTCCTTTTGCTTGTCCAAGAGTTGCTGCTTTACCAAATGTACGTAGTATTTTCAATATTCTTTCTGTCTCATCAAATGATTTTTCGGGCCTGTCTATTCCTGAAAAATCAGCAGTTAAATTTAGTAATATACGATATGCAAGGTCTACAAGGTCAGCTTTACCTTCTTTTAAATATGGATTAATTGTTTCCTCAAGTGTTTTTTTAAAAACTTCCGTTTCGTACCAGCGAAAAAAATTAGGCTTAAGAATTTTTGCTTCAACCTTACGACGCATTTGATGTTCTTTCCCATGGAGATTAACTAATACTTTTTCCATAAGAATAGCTCCAGCATCATATAATGCCTGTCTTAATTCATTAACTCTTAAAGTCTCACCCGCTGTTTTAAAGTCACTTATTGAATAAGACATATTTCCCCTCAATTAAATATTAAAATTTGAATCATAGATACTATCAGTCTCAATAAATTTAAGAAACAACTATTACCAATAACTTACTTTTTATAAATCTAACATGCGGATTTAAAAAAATCTACAGCCCTGAAATTTCCTATGAAAGAATAACCTTGAGATACCACTTTTTTATTATGTGTCCATGAAGATATCAATCAGAGATTATATCCCGTACTATTTGGGAACACTTGCTATAGGAGGCAAGAGAAGTTAGGATACTATAGATATTACAAAATCTTATTTAGAAATACTTACTATAATCCACCTTACAAGGATTCAATATCCTATGATAAATGAATAGCCTCAAATCAATCCATTTAAGTAAAAAGTGTTATGAAAAAGAATTTTGGATAACAAATGTACTGTATGAAATTAATATAAGATGTACTGACCAGGATATTCTTTTGAAATGAATTGTAGAGCTTGGTATTTAGAATTTGTTCGGGATACAATTTTCTGTTGGACGAAGGGATTGAAAAATTCCCATATGAATTCTAATTGGCTGAAATAAGTAACTTCAATATATTGACCATTTTAATTGCGATTTACTAATAAATCAGTAAATACAATTATTAAATCCATGATAGTAAATAATAATGATCAAAGACTGGCATTCTGGATTAAAAACGACTAGCGCCTATCTGCGCTTTCTTTATTGTCAGTTTAAGGAGGATCGGATAATTTTTTATGCTGGATATCTTTCATACGTAACTCTTCTATCAATTGTACCGTTGTTTGCGGTCACGTTCTCAGTATTTTCTCTATTTCCGGCATTTCAGGAATGGCGCAGTGAAGTGGAGGTTTTTGTCTTCAATAATTTTGTCCCAACGCTTGGAGAGGCGATTCAGGTTCACTTTGTTAAATTTGTGGAAAACGCAAGCAAGATGACTCCGGTTGGTATCACTGTCCTCGTAGTGATTGCGCTGTTGTTGATTTCATCAATTGACCACACATTAAATCACATTTGGCGTGTAAGAAAAAATCGTCGGCTGGTAGTCTCATTTTCGATTTACTCGGTAGTTTTGACACTCGGTCCGGTTCTAATAGGAATCAGTCTCATTACCTCATCTTATCTGCTCTCTTTAAGTGGTTTTGGAGAAAATGATCTGCTAGCCGTGAGGAAGTTTATTTTAGCTTCTCTTCCTTATTTGGCGTCCTTCTTGACTTTTATGTTGCTTTATCTACTTGTACCTAACACACGTGTTCATTTTGGGAGTGCGCTGAGCGGAGCACTGATTGCGTCTATCTTGTTTGAATTTTCTAAATACGCTTTTGCATTTTACTTCACTCACTTCCCGGTTTATCAGGCGATTTACGGAGTACTTGCAATTATACCTCTACTCTTCATTTGGGTCTTTGTTTCCTGGATTGTAATCTTGATAGGTGCTCAGGTTGCGGCAAGTCTGGATGGCTTTCTATATGAAGAGCTGGCTAAAGGGAAAAAATAAAATTGATTTACTAAATATTACAAGCAAGCTATTTTGTCCAATCTACATATCCTGAAATAAGTAATATAAAATTGGAGAAACAATCTAAGTTTTAGTAGTTATTTAATTCGGTGATTTTACAGGACCAGCTGTAAATCTTTTGCATTCATCGTCAATATTCAGCCATTTAAGCTGGCTAGCGGTGTAAATATGATAAGTTGGTTTGACCAAATTTGGTTCGTCAAGTGAAGCAATAGTCAAGGTTATATATTCAGGATGTTCTGTATCGCGAAAGCTCAGAGAAGATCCACAGGTGGGACAAAACCCTCTCAGGACATTTTCTGAAGACTGATATTCTACTGGTTTACGTTTCTTCCAGGTCACTTGTGCTATTTTGAAGTCCATCCAACTAGCTACAGGTGCACCAGAAACTTTTTTACACATCCGGCAATGGCAATATTCAGCTGCAAAAGGGGTGGCTGAAATATGGTATCTAACAGATTCACATAGACATCCTCCTTCCAATTTTTTCATACTCAAATATGATTTATATCATGTAATTTCATAAGCTATCTGGGTCCTCAATGCAATTAGTGAAAACTGGTCAGAAAACCTTCAAACATAACACCTAAAATCAGATGTCACGCAAGCGAAAATTTTTCGGATCATAAGCTGCTTCTTTGAGGACTGTAGCTTGGCAGTTTTGACCAAGAATTAGAATATCTAATTTGGTACCTGGTTCAGCATATTGAGGCTGAACGTAAGCGAAGGCTAGGCTCATTCCCACTGTGTGACCATAAGCACCACTGGTTGTGACACCGATAATTTTTCTGTCTGTCTCTGAGGATTCTAGATCCAAAACTGGTTCATTTCCGAGACAATCCGAATCGGTGGTTTTGACTGAAACATAAACAAGTTTTGTGTTAACACCCAGTAATTTGCGGGAAAGTGTGGCTTCGCGTCCCAGGAAGAATTTGTTAAAGTCGACGAAGCGTTCCAATCCTGCCTCTATAGGAGTGATTTCTGTAGTTAGTTCACTGCCCCAGCCTTTGTAGGCTTTTTCCATACGGAGTGAATTCATTGCATAGGTTCCAAAATTTGCAATTCCGTACTCAGAACCGGCTTCCAGTAAAGTGTCGTAAAGGGCTTCCATCTTTTCTAGAGGATGATGAAGCTCCCATCCAAGTTCCCCAACAAAAGAAACACGTAGTGCACGTAAAGGAATTCCGGATAGTTCAATGTTTTTTGCTTGCATCCAGCGGAAAGCTTCATTGCTTAAATCAGCATCAGTCAGTTTGGACATAACGTCGCGTGATCTCGGGCCTGTGAGAACCAAGATTCCGTAGTTATTGCTGACGTTTCGTATAGTGACCTTTTCGTCAGGGAGAAGATGTTGATCGAGCCAGTCATAATCGTGTAATTCAGCTACAGCAGCGCTGAGCATGTAAAATAGATTTTTATCTAATCTAGTGAGGGTAGCTTCACACTCAATACCGCCTAACTCTGTAAGCATGTGAACCAAAGCTACTCCGCCTTTTCCAGAAATATCAGTATCTTGTTTTGGAAGACGGTTAGCGCATATCCTTCCTAGAAAACTTTCTGCATCTTCTCCGGAAATTTCATATTTTGCAAAAGATGACAAATCGATCAGTCCTACTCTTTCGCGCACTGCTCGGCATTCTTCTGCGACTGTATCGAAGGAATTGTTACGCCGGAAACTATATTTCTCTCCTTCGCTTTTGTTATCAAACCACTTTGCACGCTCCCAGCCGAAAGTTTCCGCAAATACAGCACCTTGTGCTTTAAGTTTTTTGTAAATCGGCGTTGTATTTACCGGTCGTCCTGCCTCTCTAAATTCTCCCGGGTAATGGGTGGCATACATTTGCTCATATTCGTCAATTGATTTATCGAGTGCATATTTCCCAATAGCCCAATCTCCGAATCGTCTTGGATCCATTTCCCTAACATTGATTTCAGTTTGACCATGTACCATCCATTGCGCCAGATATTTTCCACATCCTGGCCCTTGTGTGATCCCAATACTAGCTGCACAGCACATCCAGTGATTACGTAATCCTGGAGCAGGCCCGAGTAGAAAATTTCCGTCCGGTGTGTGAGTTATTGGTCCACTGACAACCTTCTTAATACCGGCGGTTTCGAAAACCGGAAGACTTTTTGCGGCCAAATGTAAATTAGGTTCGAGACGTTCAAGATCTGGAGGTAAAAGTGCATTGTCAAAACCCCAGTCTATACCGTTAACTCCCCATGCTTCAGCCTTCATCTCGTATGGTCCAATAATCAACCCGCTTTGTTCTTGGCGATAGTAGCAGGATGCGCGAGGATCACGAACTACCGGAAGTTCAGTTTTGAGAGAGGAGACTTC
>CEVU01003715.1_pt1 | contig 12142 bp, 20 predicted proteins | sample 427081 | NCBI WGS metagenome assembly CEVU01 (sample SAMEA2623868, study PRJEB7988) | marine metagenome | biome: marine biome (ENVO:00000447); feature: deep chlorophyll maximum layer (ENVO:xxxxxxxx); material: "saline water (ENVO:00002010), including plankton (ENVO:xxxxxxxx)" | depth 80 m | reverse complement strand
GAATTTTGGGCATGCAGAGTTAAACCAGGAAGAATTTTATTTGAAGTTGATGGAGTATCTGAACAAATAGCGAAAGAAGCTCTCTACAAAGCATCAGCAAAATTACCAATAAAGACAAAATTCATTAAGAGGTTTGCTTAAAATGAAAAAAAAGGAAATAAAAAAAATGACTAAATCTCAAGCATTAAAAGATATAGACAAATTCAAGAAAGATTTATTTAATTTCCGTTTTCAAAAAATTAATAGTCAAGTAACTAATGCATCTAAAATTAAAGAAACTAAAAAAAATATAGCAAGACTAAAAACATTTATAGAGGATAAAACTAATGCCTAAAAAAATATTACATGGAGTTGTAGTGAGTGATAAAGAAAATAAAACTATTAAAGTATTAGTAGAAAGAAAATACCAACATCCATTATTTAAAAAAGTTGTACGTAGTAGAAAGAAGTACAGTGCTCATGATGAAGCAAACAAATATAAAAGTGGTGATAAGGTATCTATAATCGAGTGTAAACCGTATTCTAAAAGTAAAAAATTTGAAGTTGTTGGAGAAAAAAAATGATACAAGTACAAACTGAACTAAATGTAGCAGATAATACCGGCGCTAAAAAGATTGAATGTATAAAAGTTTTAGGTGGATCTAAAAGAAGATACGCTAGCATAGGTGATACTATTGTAATTGCTGTAAAGGAAGCTATTCCTAAAGGAAAAGTAAAAAAAGGTACAGTTCATAAAGCAGTAGTAGTAAGAGTAAAAAAAGGAATTCACAGAGACGATGGTTCAAAGGTTAAGTTTGACAATAATGCAGCAGTTCTTGTTGATGATAAAGGTGAACCAGTAGGAACACGTATATTTGGTCCCGTAACTAGAGAATTAAGAAATAAAGGGCAGATGAAGATAATCTCATTAGCTCCTGAGGTACTGTAATGATAATAAAAAAAGGTAATAAAGTTAAAATTCTTTGTGGAAAAGATAAAAATAAGGATGGCGATGTAATTGAGATTGATAGAAAAAATTATAGAGCAAAAGTTAAAGGTCTTAACATGATTAAAAAACACGTAAAATCCACCAAAGAAAAAAAAGGTGGAATTTTTGAAAAAGAAAATTTTGTAAATCTTTCAAATTTAACAATTATTTCAGACACAAAAAAAGATACTAAAAAAAAAGAGGCTAAGAAATGACACCTAGATTAAAAGAATTATACAATAAAGAGATACAGACAGAATTAAAAACAAAATTAGGTCTAAAAAATAATTTTATGACACCTAAGTTGACAAAAGTTGTTTTGAATATGGGTCTGGGTGTAGATGGTAATGATGCAAAAATTTTAAAAGTTTGTGAAGAAGATCTGTCAAAAATTACAGGTCAAAAACCAGTTGCAACTAAATTTAAAAAGTCAATTTCAAACTTTAAAACCAGAAAAAATACTAAAGCTGGATTAAAAGTTACACTTAGAAAAGATAAAATGTATGAATTTGTTGATAGACTTGTTAATATAGCGCTTCCACGAATTAAAGATTTTAGAGGCTTGTCTGCAAAAGGGTTTGATGATTTTGGTAATTATACATTTGGCATTAAAGAACATATAATTTTTCCTGAAGTAAACTTTGATAAGGTCGATAAAATCAGAGGTCTGGACATCACTATCGTTATTTCTGCATTGGATAAAAAACATAGTTATGAGTTACTTAAACGTTTAAATTTCCCATTTAAAGAAGAAAGGACAAACTAATGGCTAAACTTAGTTCAGTAAATAAAAACAATAAAAGAATTAAACTTTCAGATAAATTTCTTTCAAAAAGAAAAAAACTAAAAAAAATAATAATGGATAAAAAATTACCCTTAGAAGAGAGATTCAAGGCTCAGCAAAAATTATCTAAACTGCCAAGAAACTCAGCTAAAACTAGGGTTAGAAATAGATGTCAAATAAGTGGAAGACCACATGGCGTTTACAGAAAATTAAAGATTTCAAGAATTGCACTAAGAAAGTTAGGCCTTGAAGGAAAAATTCCAGGAATGGTTAAATCAAGTTGGTAGAAAGGATATATTATGAGTTTAAGTGACCCAATAGGGGATATGATAGCAAGAATTAAAAATGCTCAGATGAGAAATCAAAAAAAAGTAGATCTTCCATCATCAGCATTTAAAACTAAAATTGCAGATGTGCTAAAAGGAGAAGGATTTATTATAGATTACAACGTCGAGGATGTATCTGGAAAACCAAATTTAACCATCAATCTTAAATACCATTCAGGCAGTCCTGTTATTAATACAATCGAGAGAGTTTCAAAACCAGGAAGAAGAATTTTTTCTAGTGCAGAAAGTTTACCAAAAATTAATAATGGACTTGGTATAGCGATTATATCGACCTCAAAAGGAGTTATGACTGATATAGATGCAAGAAAACAAAAAGTTGGTGGTGAAATAATTTGTAAGGTATTTTAATGTCTAAAATTGGAAAAATAAGTATATCAATCCCTGAAAAAGTGAAAGTTGCTCTAGCTGGTAGCATCATAAATATCGAAGGTCCTTTAGGCAAAAAATCACTTAACATTGATTTAGAGACTTTTGACCTAGACATTAAAGAAGGAAAAGAAGTTTCAATTAAACCAAAAAAAATCGATCAAAATACAAAGAGATTGTGGGGAATGAATCGAAGTCTATTAAATAATGCAATAATTGGAGCAAGCAAAGGGTATGAAAAAACTTTAGAACTAGTAGGTGTTGGATACAGAGCTGCATTAAAAGGAAAACAGCTTAATCTTCAACTTGGATTTAGTCATGATATTAATTTTGATATTCCTGAGAGTGTAAAGATAACTGTAGAGAAGCAAACTACTTTAAAAATTTTAGGTTTTGATAAACAAGAGGTTGGTATGATTGCATCAAAAATAAAATCTTTTAGACCTCCAGAACCGTATAAAGGAAAAGGCATAAAAGAAAAAGGTCAATATATTTTACGTAAAGAAGGAAAGAAAAAATAATGAAACTTACAACAACTATCAGAAAAAGATTTAGAGTAAGAAATAAACTCAAAAAGGTAGCAAAAGAAGGTAGACTTAGATTGTGTATTACAAGGTCATCTAAAAATATCTCAGCTCAAATAATAGATGATAAAAATAGTAAGACATTAATATCAGCTTCATCATCAGAAAAAGATATAAAGAGTGCAAAAAAAAACAAAACTGAGTCTTCGGCTATGGTTGCAGAAAAACTTGCTAAAAAAGCTAAAGAAAAAAATGTAACTAAGATTTTCTTTGATAGAGGCATTTATAAGTACCATGGTAGGGTTAAAATATTTGCTGAAACACTTAGAAAAAATGGAATGGAATTTTAATATGGAAAAAAATACTGATATTTTAGAAAAACTGGTTCACATTAATAGAATAACAAAAGTTGTTAAAGGTGGTAGGAGATTTGGATTTTCTGCTCTTGTGGTTGTTGGAAATCAAAATGGAAAAATTGGCATAGCTCACGCTAAGGCAAAACAGGTACCTGATGCAATTAAAAAAGCTAATGAATTAGCTAGAAGAAATTTAGTACAAATTCCTTTAAGAGAAGGCAGAACAATTCACCATGATATTTATGGTAAAGATGGAGCAGGTAAAATTAAGTTACGTTCAGCTCCAAAAGGAACTGGTATTATAGCAGGTGGTCCTGTTAGAGCAGTGTGTGAAGTTTTGGGTATCAAGGATATCGTTGCAAAGTCAATAGGAACTGCAAATCCGCATAATGTTATTCGTGCATGCATGAAAGCATTAAAAAAGCAAACTTCACCCAAGCATATATCAAATATAAGAAATAAAAAAATATCTGAAATTATTGAGAAGAGAGGTTAATGATTAATTTAAATACAACATCAGCATTAAAGTCAAAAAAAATTAGACCAGGAAGAGGTATTGGTTCTGGAAAAGGTAAAACTTCAGGCAGAGGTCACAAAGGCCAAAAATCAAGAAGGGGTGTTGCCATAAAAAGTTTTGAAGGTGGTCAAATGCCTTTATATAGACGTTTGCCAAAGAGAGGATTCAATCCAATAAAATCAATTGATATAGCAAAAATTAATATAGGTAATATTCAATCTCATATTGATAATAAAAAAATTAAAGCTAGTGAGACAATAAATATTGAATTATTAAAAAAAAATAAATTAATTAATAAAAATTCTCAAAAAGTAAAAATCTTAGGTAGTGGTGATCTTAAAGATAAAATAATACTTGAGGTAGATTTTATCTCCAAATCAGTTAAAGCAAAGCTAGATAAAACAGGTAGTACTTTAAAAATTAAGAAATAATAATTGATGAGTTCAAGTCTACAATCAAATGATTTAAGAAATAGAATAGTATTCACACTAGTTATATTAGCAATCTATAGACTTGGTACATTTGTTCCATTACCTGGTATAGACCCTCAACAACTACAAACATTGATGGAAGGTAATCAGAAAGGACTTCTGGGAATGTTTAACGTTTTTGCTGGTGGTGCTATAAGTAGAATGGCAATATTTGCTTTAGGAATAATGCCATACATATCCTCATCTATTATTGTCCAACTTTTGACTGGTGTATCCGATTATTTTAAAAATTTAAAAGCACAAGGTGAAACTGGAAGAAGACAGATTACACAAATTACGAGATATGGAACTGTTTTACTTGCTACAATACAAGGATATGGTTTAGCTGTAGGTTTAGAGTCGTCTGCAAATTTAGTTATTAATCCTGGAACATTTTTTAAAATTTCAACAGTTACAACAATCGTAGCTGGTACTGTTTTTTTGATGTGGCTTGGTGAACAAATTACTCAAAGAGGAATAGGAAATGGTATTTCATTAATAATTTTTTCAGGAATTGTTGCAGAAATACCAAGAGCGTTAGTAACAACTTTTGAGTTAGGTAAAAGTGGAGCGCTCTCAGGTTTAATTATATTCATTATGTTTCTTATTCTAGTTGCTACAATAATCTTTATTGTATTTATGGAAAGAGCATTAAGAAAAATTTTAATCAATTATCCAAAAAGACAAATGGGAAATAAAATGTATGGTGGTGACTCTTCACATTTACCATTAAAGCTAAACTCTGCAGGTGTAATTCCCGCAATTTTTGCATCTGCAATATTATTATTACCAGTTACATTTTCAAATTTTAATATTTCAAACAATGAAACATTTTTAAATATTTCATCATACTTTACTCAAGGTCAACCACTTTATATGCTTCTATACGCATCAGGAATAATATTTTTTACTTTCTTTTACACTTCGATAGTTTTTAATCCAAATGAGACAGCTGAAAATTTGAGAAAATATGGTGGATTTATACCTGGTATACGACCAGGTGAAAGTACAGCAATATATATAGATAATATTTTAACTAAGCTAACAACTATTGGAGCATTGTATTTAACTGCTGTTTGTTTATTGCCAGAATTTTTAATAGCTAATTACCCTATACCTTTTTATTTAGGTGGTGCTTCAATATTAATTGTTGTTGTGGTAGCAATAGATACTGTTACACAAATACAAACAAGATTAATGAGCTCTCAATATGAAAGCTTAATCAAAAAAACTAAATTTGGTAAATAAGAGGTGAATATAATTATCTTTGGTCCTCCTGGAGCTGGCAAAGGTACTCAATCTAAAATTTTAGTAGATAAGTTAAATAGTTTCCAAGTATCCACTGGAGACATGTTAAGAGAAGAAATTAATAATAATACAGAAATAGGAAAAAAAATAATAGATTCTATGGACAATGGAAAATTCGTTGATGATGAAATTGTTAATAAACTTCTTGAAAAAATAATATTTGATCCAAAAAAAAATAAGTTAATTTTTGATGGTTATCCAAGAACGCTAAATCAAGCTAAAAATCTAGAAGCTTTATTAAAAAAATCTAATCAATCTATAGACCACATTTTTTTTCTTAATGTTGATAAGGATGCAATAATAAAAAGGATTGAGAAAAGAAAAATTTTAGAAAAAAGATCTGACGATGATTCTGTTACTATATTAAAAAGATATGATATCTATATGAAAGAAACTAAACCAGTATTGGATTTTTATTCTTCACATAAGGGTTTTCATGAAATCGATGGAAGCCTCGAAATTGATGAAATTACAGGTAAAATTGGTCATATTCTTAATGTTTAAGACATTGACTTTAAAATAACTTCTTATATAAAAGGCTAAATTTAATCACAAAATATATGGCTCGTATAGCAGGTGTAAATATTCCACAAAACAAAATTGTTCAAGTTGGACTAACATACATTCATGGTATTGGTGACAGGTTCTCTAAGCAAATCTGTAAAGAATTAGATATACCGAAAGCCAAAAGAGTTAATGAATTAACAGACGATCAAATTTTAAAAATTAGAGAGTATATTGATAAGAATTTTACTGTTGAAGGTGATTTAAGAAGAGAACTATCACTTAATATTAAAAGATTAATTGATTTAGCGTGTTATAGAGGTTCACGCCATAGAAAGAAACTTCCTGTAAGGGGTCAAAGAACAAGATGCAACGCTAGAACTAGAAAAGGTAAAGCCATAGCTATTGCTGGTAAAAAACTCACACCATTGAAGAAGTAATAAAATGAATACAAAAAAAACAGACAATAATACTTCTGATGAAAATAAAGAGATAAAATCATCTAAAAAAAGTTCCTATTCAAAAAAAAAGAAGAGTAAGAAAAATATTTTAAATGGTACAGCCTATGTTTTATCAACATTTAATAATACAATTATTTCAATTGCAGATACTAATGGAAATGTAATTTCATGGGCATCAGCAGGACAAAAAGGTTTCAAAGGTTCTAGAAAATCAACTCCTTACGCTGCTCAAGTGGCTGCTGACTCTGCCGCATCTAAAGCACAAGAATATGGAATGAAAACACTTACTGTTGAAGTTAAAGGACCTGGATCAGGTAGAGAAACAGCTTTAAGAGCTTTACAAGCCAGAGGTTTTAAAATTTTATCAATAAAAGATACAACACCAATGCCACATAACGGTACAAGACCACCCAAAAAAAGGAGAGTATAAATGGACAACCTTGAAGTTAATGTTAAAAACTGGAAATCATTAATTAAACCAGCTAAGCTGGATGTTAAATTAAGTGATGATAAGACTATAGCTAAAATTACAGCAGAACCTTTAGAAAAAGGTTATGGATTAACTTTAGGAAATTCATTGAGACGAATTTTATTGTCGTCAATTAGAGGTGCAGCAGTGACTTCAGTACAGATTGATGGGGTTTTGCATGAATTTACGTCTATTAAGGGTGTTAGGGAGGATGTTACAGATATAGTTTTAAATATAAAATCATTAGCACTTAAAAGTTCTGCAGAAGGGACAAAAAAATTAGTTTTAGATGCAAAAGGCCCTGGTGAGATTAAAGCTTCAGACATAACTCCAATTTCTGATATAGAAATTTTGAACCCCAATCTAGTAATATGTAACTTAGACGAAAATACTAATTTCCACATGGAGATGAATGTCGGTACTGGAAAAGGTTATGTATCAGCTGATTTAAATAAACCCGATGAACCACCACTAGGATTAATTGCTATAGACTCATTATTTAGCCCTGTAAAAAAAGTATCTTATTCAATAAGTACAGCAAGGGAAGGTAAAGCCCTAGACTACGATAAACTTACTATGGAAGTTGAAACAAATGGATCAATTTCAGCCGAAGATGCCGTTGCTTATGCTGCACGAATTTTTCAAGATCAATTAGGTATGTTTGTAAATTTCGATGAACCAAAAGAAGTTATAACGAAAGAACAACCAACAGAACCTGAATTTAATAAAAATCTTTTAAGAAAGGTTGATGAGCTGGAACTTTCTGTGAGATCAATGAATTGTCTTAAAAATGATAATATAATCTATATAGGCGATTTAGTTCAAAAGTCAGAGGGTGAAATGCTAAGAACACCAAATTTTGGTAGAAAATCTTTAAATGAAATTAAAGAGGTATTAACTGGAATGTCATTATATTTGGGTATGGAAATACCAAATTGGCCACCAGATAATATTGCTGAATTGTCTAAAAAGTTGGAAGAAGCCATCTAATGAGACATAAATTTGGCTACAGAAAACTAAATAGAACATCTGAGCATAGAAAAGCTTTGATAAAAAATATGCTAAATTCATTAATAAAATATGAGCAAATAACTACTACATTACCAAAAGCAAAAGTTTTAAAGCCACAAGCAGATAAAATAATAACTCTTGGGAAAACAGAAACTTTACAAAATAAAAAAACATTATTTTCAAAACTACAGGACTCAAAATCAACGAATAAAGTTGTTAAAACTCTATCAAAAAGATACGAAAATAGAAAAGGCGGCTATACAAGAATAATAAAAGCTGGTTTTAGATATGGTGATAATGCACCCATGGCTGTTATTGAATTTGTAGATAGAGATATACAAGCCAAAAAAGTAGATATTAAAAAAAAGGATACATCTAAAACTTCAGAAAAGACTCCTCCAAAAGTAGAAAAAGAAGACAAGAAAAAAAAATCAGCGTAATTTAACTACAAAATGAAGAAAAACTTCACTGTGGATAGGTCATTTGATAATGCACGTATTGATAGGTGGATAAGACATAACTTTAAAAAAATACCCCAGGGTCTAATTGAAAAAAATTTAAGAATTGGCAAGATTAAGATTAATAAAAAAAAAGTAAAAAGTTCACATAAAGTCAAACACAACGATATTATTGAAATATTTAATTTAGAAATTAAAGATAATGTAACAACAAAAAAAACTATCAAATTTGAACCATCAAAGGATGTGATCAAATCAAATGAAAATTTAATTATTGATAATAATGATGATTTCATCGTTGTTAATAAGGAAGCTGGTATATCTGTTCAAGGAGGCACAAAGTCTAAAAAAAATTTAATTGATATATTTGCCAAAAGTGAAATTTTTGAAAATACTAGACCATACACTGTACATAGACTTGATAAAGATACCTCTGGAGTTTTTTTGATTGCAAAAAATCGATCATCTGCTCAATTGTTAACTTCATTGTTTAGATTAAGAAAAGTTCACAAAACTTATTTAGCAATTTGTCATGGTGAAATTAGTAAGGATAAAGGTTCAATCGAAGGAGATTTAATTAGATATGAAAATGGTAAAAAAATAATTGAAAAAGCTAAAACTTTTTTTAAGGTTTTGGATAAAAATTCAATTAGCACTTTAGTAGAAATGAAGCCTATTACTGGTAGAAAACACCAGTTAAGAAAACAATTGTTAGAATTAGGTAACCCAATTTTTGGAGATAATAAATATTTTTTAACAAATAATCTAAAATCTATTAATAAGAATTTAATGCTTCACTCATATCAATTAAAGTTTATTATTAATGATAGTAAATATAAGTATACAGCTTTATTACCAAACTATTTCAAAAGTCTCTTAAAAACAAAAAGATTAAAATTTAAAGATTTTTAAGTAAATTTTTAACTATTTTTTTTTTTAAATACTTATAATTTAAATCTTTAACCAGTCTAAGGTTTGTGACACCTTTATTTTTAATACCACACGGTATAATTTTTTTATATTTTTCTATATCGTTATTAATATTTAAAGAGAATCCATGATAAGCAATCCATTTTTTTACTCTAATACCTATCGCTGCAATTTTTTTTGTACTATTTCTTTTTTTTATCCATATACCGATATTCTTTCTATCTGAAAAAGTACTTATATTATATTCTTTAAGTGATTTTATTATAGAGCTTTCAATGACTGTTAAAAAATTTCTTATATCTTTGTTTCTTTTAGTTAGATCTATTAGAAAGTAGAAAATAATTTGACCTGGGCCATGCCATGTTATTTTACCACCACGATTTGTCTTAATAAGTTTAATTTTTTTATCTAATATTTCATCATCTTTATAGCTGGAACCTGCTGTATAGATATCATTATGTTCTAAAATCCATATTAGCTCTTTGGCTTTTCCTTCTTTTATTTTATCTAATCTCGCCTCTAAGTATTTTATAGCTTTGTTATATTCTATGGGCTTTTTTGATATTTTGATCTCAATATTCATTTATTAAATTGTATTATATTTATTATGTATTAATAGTGCTTATAAAATTATGGGCGTAATTTATGACTTTAGTAAAAAAAATAAAGGACAAAAAAGTTAACTTTGAATTTAATAAAGAATTTATAAAAGTTGTTACAGATAAAATATCTAATAATGATGCTGATTTCATTTCAAATTCTTTTAGAGAAATGCACCCTTCAGATGCAGCAGATATTATAGAACATTTGAATGAATCTGATAGGGAAAATTTAATCAAATTAAATAATTTTCGAATAGATCCACAAGTATTTGTTGAGCTTAATGAGTCAATTCAAACAGAGATTATAAAGTATTTATCTACAGACTCTATTGTTTATATACTTAAGAATTTAGAATCTGATGACTCTATAAAAATTATTGAAAATCTTAATGACGAAAATAAGAATGAAATTTTAAGCTCTCTACCTCCTAAAGATAGATTTGTATTGTTAGAAAGCTTAAGCTACCCCGAAGATTCTGCGGCAAGAATTATGCAGAGAGAATTTACAGCTATACCAAGTAACTGGTCTGTAGGACAAACAATAGATTATTTAAGAGAGAATAAAGATTTACCAGAGGAATTTTTAGAAATATTTGTTGTAGATAATGAATTTAAACCAATTGGTACAGTCCCATCGTCAAAGGTTCTTAGAACATCAAGAGATGCAAAAATGAATTCAATAATGAATGAATCGCAACTTTCAATACCAGTTGATATGGATAGAGAAGAGGTTGGACATTTATTTGAAAATTATAATCTTAATTCAGCTTGCGTTGTAGATAAAAATAATAAATTGGTCGGAATGATTACGAGTGATGATGTTTTAACAGTTTTAAAAGAAGAAGCTGAAGAAGATGCCTTACGATTAGCGGGTGTAGGTGATGAAGAAATTACTGATGGTGTTTTAAAAAAAACTAAAAGAAGATTCAATTGGCTTTTATTGAATTTATTTACAGCATTCCTAGCCACATGGGTTATTAGTATTTTTGGTGCTACCATCGAGCAGATGGTTGCTTTAGCTTTTTTAATGCCTATTGTTGCTTCGATGGGTGGTAATGCAGGTATGCAAACTTTGGCAGTTACAATTCGGACTATAGCTACAAATGAATTGACTAAAAATAATTTTACTCAAAATATATTAAAAGAATTTTTGATAGGAATTTTAAATGGTATAATATTTGCTATAATTAGTGCAATAATAGTTCAGCTTTGGTTCAATGATATTCAGTTATCATTTATAATATCTATATCAATGGTTCTAAATATGATTGTAGCGGGTCTTTTTGGGATTCTTGTTCCAATTACATTAAAAAAATTTAATATAGATCCAGCTATCGCATCTAGTGTTTTTGTAACTACAATTACCGACGTTATTGGTTTTCTATCTTTTTTAGGTATTGGCGCCTACTTCTTTTATGGTTGATTAAATATTATCAATTAATCTTACTTTGTTCACATAAAATGCAATAAATAATTTAAAATTTCGTTTATTAAATTTTTTAGATAAAGTATTTTTATTTCTTAATTCAAAATATTCAATTACTACACCCATTTTATTAAGATTATTTCTGACTTGAAAAATTTTATGTTTATTATTGAAATTACCTTTAATTGAAAAATAAAATTTTTTTATATTTTGAGAAATTAATGAAGCTTTCTTAATTTCATTTTTTTTTAAAAGATTATTTCTTGAAGATAAAGGCAGAAACCCTTTTCCCCTCACAGTTTTACAAGTACATACCTTTATTTTAAATTTATTTTTTATAAATTTTTTAATCAGATAAATTTGTTGAAAATCTTTCTCACCTAAATAAATTCTCTTAGATTGTATCTTCTTTAAAAATTGATTAATTACGCCTAAAACACCTTCAAAATGTCCTGGTCTAAATTTAGCACATAATACCTTGTCATTTTTGCTTATTTTGATCTTCATGCTTCTCTGATTTTTAAAAATGTCTTTAGCACTTGGTATAAGTACAAAATCTACTTTTAGTTTTTTTAATATAATTAGATCCTTACTTATATTTCTTGGATATTTTTTAAAGTCATTCGACTTATTAAATTGTGA
>CEVU01015952.1_pt1 | contig 12198 bp, 15 predicted proteins | sample 427081 | NCBI WGS metagenome assembly CEVU01 (sample SAMEA2623868, study PRJEB7988) | marine metagenome | biome: marine biome (ENVO:00000447); feature: deep chlorophyll maximum layer (ENVO:xxxxxxxx); material: "saline water (ENVO:00002010), including plankton (ENVO:xxxxxxxx)" | depth 80 m | reverse complement strand
TCATTATCTAATATGACTCTATACCTAGGGTTTCCTTCATAAATTTTAATCCCCCTTGAATTCATTTTTGGATCATCTGAAATTATTGTGTTTATTCCAGTAATTATTGCATCACTAATTCCTCTCAGTTCATGACCTTTTAGCCTTGATTTTTCATTAGTAATCCATTTAGACTCATTGTTTTTTGTTGCTATTTTTCCATCAAGAGTCATAGCTAACTTAATTGAAATTAATGGTCTATTATTTATAATTTTAAAGTTATATGATTCATAAAGTTCTTCACATTGTTTTTTTTGATAATTATTCCAATTATTCTCTAATATTATCCCTGCATTTCGTAATTCTTCGAAGCCGTTACCATTTACCTTTGGATTAATATCAATTGTTGGGCAAGAAACCTTTGCAATGCCTGAATCAATAATCTTCTTTGTACAAGCTTCATCTTTACTGAAAAAATTATGAGGTTCTAATGTGCAATAAAGTGTTGCACCATTAGCTTTATTTGATGCTTCGGTAATAGCTTCAGCTTCAGCATGGTCACCGGGACTTATTTTTGTTCTACCTTGACCTACAACTTTTCCATCTTTTACTATGACTGCTCCAACTGGAGGTCGTGGGGATACTTTGCCAATAGATTTATTAGCAAGATCAATAGCTAATTGTTGAAATTTTTCTTCATCCATTTAATCTTTTTTTGAAATCTGTTTTTCGAAGTCCTTAAAAACTCTACTTTCAGTAGGGTCTAGCTGACCTTGATACCTACTTTTTAGCTCAGGAGATCCATAAGGTTTTTCAGCTTCAGAGACCATTTTTTGAAAGGAAATTTGGCCTATTCTCATTCCATAATAAAGAGTTATCGGTAATCTGGAAACATTTGCTAGTTCTAATGTTAAATTTCCATTAAAACCAGGATCTACAAAACCAGCTGTTGAGTGAATTAATAAACCTAATCTTCCAAGCGAACTTTTACCTTCAATTCTAGCAACCATATCATTAGGTATACTAATTTTTTCTAATGTGGATCCAAGTACAAAATCTCCTGGATGGATAATAAAAGGCTCATCACCTTTTATTATTATTGGTTCATTTAGATCTGGAAGCTCTTTCTTCAAGTCTATATATGGAGCATTAGAATTATTAAAAATTAGCAGTTTTTTATCTAGGTGAAGATCAACACTTGCTGGTTGAACATCTTTTTCAAAATATGGATCTATACCGATAATTCCAGCTTTTATTGCATCTTTAATATCTTTATCTGAAAAAACCATAATTCCCCTTTGGTATCTAACTTCCTTAAGATTATATTAAAATTTAAACGATTTATACCCTGATTTATAGTAGAAACATCTGAAAATTTTTTCTATATCTACATCAAGAATTTTTATAAACAATATAGAATTGTTTGTAAATAAAAAAAAATATGCTTCAAAATCTTTTATCAATTTCAAAAACAATGATCTTATCATCAATGATAGTCATAATTATTTCTTTATTATTTGTACCATTTGAAGTTAATGGTAGATCAATGGAACCAACACTAAATGATGGAGATAAAATTTTGGTACTTAGACTGAATCATTTATATTTACCAATAATAGAAAAAAAAGTTACATTATCTTTGCCAAAAAGAGAATCTATAATAGCTTTTAAAAAAGAAAATGAAGTCGAATTAGTCAAAAGAGTAATTGGGCTTCCAAATGATGAAATCGATATTCGCAACCAAACTGTATACATAAATGATGTCATTCAACCAAGAGGAATGACTTTAACATCACCTAAAATGGGATTCCCAATAGATATACCTGAAAATTGTATTTTTGTTTTAGGTGATAACAGAATCTTATCAAATGATTCAAGGCAATTTGGATGTATACCGCTTGAAAGAATCGAGGGACAAATTGCTCTTAGAATTTGGCCTGTAAATAATCTAAAGTTATTCAGATAGTATTTTTTTAAAAAAAGTTATTTCATTTGGGAAAAAAACTGGAGGTTTTCCATCTTCAATTTCATATTGTCCAATTATGTTGTTTTTTCTTATGAAAGAAGGTGGAGCAACAATATACCCACTTGAATAAATATTTATTCCTTCTAATTTTTTTATAGATTTATTATTATTCCATAAAAAACTTGGTAAATTTTTTGAAAACTTAAACCAAAACTGTATTTTCTTATCTGGAGTTCTTATAAAAGTTGTAAAACTGTATAAATTTTCTAAAAAATTATAAAAAATCAGATTTGAAATTTTATCCAAACTTTCTTTTTCAATGAAACTCATCAATCTATTGATTACGATGTCCGATTCAAATTCTAGGACCGAAAGATCTCCTGTTTTGCCACTAATGAGTCCACAGTTATCTAATTTTTTTTTGCCAAACCAATCATATATTTCCTTCTCTGACATTTGAATACCTGATTTTGCGTTATCATAAAACATTTTACCTTTATCATTTTTGTGCGTTTCTTTAGAAAATGGCATAATTGGGAACGGTAGTAATCCAAAATTTTGATATTCAAACAGAGTTTGAATCATTTCAAGTTCATTTTCCATAAATTCCCTATCTTAGTGAAAAAAACCTTTAGGGTCAGACCATTTTTTAGAAACTCTGACTGATAAAACTTCACCAGTACATGTTAGTTCACCTTTATGAGAAAAAAAATCTGCATAGAATAAAGTAGTCTTTGGCTTTCGTTCAATTAATCTTGCTCTAATTGTTACTGGCCCGTCAATTGGAGTAGGCTTTTTAAATTGAATATTTAATGTCGCTGTTGCATACCATATTGTTTCTCCTTCACCAATCTCTCTTTGCTCAAATCTATAAGCGTCAGCTATTGATGAACAAACACAATGGCAATCTATTAGAGCGGATATGGTTCCACCATTCATTACATCAGGCGGCATGGCAGCATGGTGAGGTTTTGGATCAAAAATACACACTGATTCATCTTCTTCCCAAAATGACTTAATTCTTAATCCTTCTTTATTCCAAGCTCCACATCCATAGCAATTATTACCATGTAGTTTATCTTGAAAATAATTCTTCATTATGATGGCTATTTTTTTATCAAATTAAAATAAACGAACACCAATACAGAGGCTAAGACCAATATTAGAGCCCCAAAAATCATTTCTATTGAAGCTATTAATTGAAGTTCTTGAAAATACATTTGTTGCGTAATATCTGTAGCTTCTTCAAATTTTCTTCTTTTTGCTTCAGATTTATCTAACTGAGATCCAATGATTATGAATAATCCAAATGCAACCATAATAGTTTCAACTATTATAAAAACCCAATCTGATAATTTAATATTTTTTAAATCCATAATTTTTTTTCTATATCTATAATTTTATCAAAAAGAAAATTATAGATTACTATTGTAAAGTACACTAAAATGGTAGACAATTTTTTAAATAAGGAAATTATTATGAAAAAATCACCAAAAATATTGGAAACTATTAAAAATAGAAGAAATACTAAAGTTTTTGAAGACAAAGAGATTGAAAATACACAAATTGAAATTCTTTTAGAATCTGCAACTTGGGCTCCTAATCATAGGAATACTGAGCCATGGAGATTTTATGTTGTTGGTAAGGGCTCATCATTAAGAAACAAAATTTCTGAAGGAATGATTGCACTACAAGAGAATAGTTCCAACGATAAATTAACTCAAGATCAAAAAGATAAAATTTATGATCAAATTTATTCTTCACCTCCACTTATTTTTGTTTACAGTTTATTAGGAGAAAGTGATGAAATTACAGAAGAAAACTATGGAGCTGTATGTTGTGCTATTCAAAATATTCAATTAACAGCTACAGAAATGGGACTTGGAGTTGGATGGTCTACAGGAAAAATTTGTAAAATTTCTAACCTTCATGAAATTTTTGAACTTAAGGATCAACTTAAGATAGCAGGTGTTCTATCTGTGGGTTATCCAAAATCGAATCCAAAAAAAACTAGAAAAGATCTTAACACTGTAACTACTTGGTTATAAATAATTAACAATAAATAATTTTAATTTAAATTTTACATAAGAATTGTTATTATTTTTTTATGAGAAAATTTATTTTTCTAATTTTATTATTATTGACTGCGTGTGGGACTTCTAATACTGAGCCTGTAATGCTTATTTCAGATACTCCTATCCCTCCATCAACACCTTTGCCTGCATCTACTGCTTTGCCAGCAGCAACGTCTATCCCTCCATCAACACCTTTGCCTGCATCTACTGCTTTGCCAGCGCCAACCGCGATTCCAAAACAAAAAATATTTCCAGATGATTATTCAGATAATCCTTATGACCCTTCTATCATTGGAATACTTGATAAAAATACTACTATTTCTAATATTTTTGGAGACAACAATAGAGATTATGTAGGATTTACAGTCAAAGAAAATTTCTTTGTTGAATCAATTACTCTAATTGACTATTATGGGCAAGATAAAATAGCATTTTTTGCTATACAAAAAAATGATAAATTTACAGCCGAGGACGATATAACTAAAATGTTATCTTATGGTCATTTTGGTCCAGATTCAACCTTTAATAAAGTTGGTCAAGATATACTTTATTACTCTAAAAATATGGATAGTGATAGGGAAAAAGTAATTCTAAATTCTGGGGATTATGTCATGAGAATTCAACAAGGGAATTCTGAAAATGCATCTTATGAATTTCAGCTGATTATTAAGGCCCAAAAATAATTAATTTAATTTTTCCCAGGAATAATAGACTTGATCAATATCTTAACTGGGAGTAATAAAATTTTTACTGGAAGTAAAATTATTTTTATAAAAAACATTTAAATTCTAAATTCGATCTAAAATATTATTTATAGTAATGTATGAGCTATGATCATCATGTTTATGACTCAAGTCATCATGACTGTGGCTACAAGATACAAATAATAAGCTAAAAGAAACTATATATAATAATACGTTTAATGATTTTTTCATAAAATTAATTCTACATAATCATCCTAAAATTTGAAATAGCAACCTATAAAATTATTTTTCTATTTTTATAGTTAACATTTTTGAAACATTTTTATATCAAAATGTAATAATAACAATTTTAAGGGGGATATTTATGGATTCTGGTTCAATAGCATGGATGTTAACTTGTTCTGCTTTAGTACTTTTGATGACTCCAGGTCTTGCTTTCTTTTACGGTGGATTAGTTAGAAGAAAAAATGTTGTTTCAACAATAATGTACTCATTTATTTGTATGGGACTTGTAAGTGTTATTTGGGTGCTTTGGGGTTACACTCTTTCATTTGGAGAGGGTGGTGGTGATCTTATAGGAAGCTTAAATAATTTTGCTTTGAGAGGAGTAGACACTCCTGAGGATCAAGTATTTGCTATATTCCAAATGATGTTTGCAATTATTACTCCTGCTTTGATTACAGGGGCTTTTTGTGAAAGATTTAAATTTAAGACATATATGATCTTTTTAGTACTTTGGATAACATTTGTTTATGCACCAATTGCTCATTGGGTATGGGACTCTAATGGTTGGTTATTCAAAAGAGGTGCTCTAGATTTTGCTGGAGGTGCCGTAGTTCATATTAATGCAGGTATGGCTGCTATAGCTGCAGCAGCATTGGTAGGAAGAAGAAGAAATATAGAAAGAGGAGTCGAACCTCATAATGTTCCTTATGTGATATTGGGAGCTTCGATTTTATGGTTTGGATGGTTTGGATTTAATGCAGGCTCAGGATTAGCTGCAGATGGTTTAGCTGTTTCAGCATTTCTTGTAACAAATACTTGTGCTGCAACTGCAATGATGATCTGGGTTATCCTTGGAATGTTTCATGGAGGGAAGGTTAGTGGAGTGGGTGCAGCTACAGGTGCAATTGCAGGACTAGCTACCATAACACCAGCTTCTGGATTCATAGGTGTTGAATCTTCTCTTTACTTAGGAATTGTCACAGGAATAATAACTTTTTATGCTGTTTACTTTAAGAGTAAGGTAAATCTTGATGATGCACTAGATGTATTTGCAGTCCATGGTATTGGAGGAATAGTAGGGCTAATTGGAACAGGAGTATTTGCTACTAGCGGAGGGTTAATTAATGGTTCATCAGACCTTCTGGTAGAAAACCTTATAATGATCGTTTCAACCATAGCATATTCATTAATTGTAAGTATAGTTATCCTTAAGATTTTGGATATGATCCCAGGTCTAGGTCTTAGATCTGAAGAAACTGAAGAAGATCAAGGTTTAGACTTAAGTGATCATAGCGAAAGAGGTTATGTCGCTGATGGAGCCGATTAGGAAAAGGAGTTAATTATGATAAGAATTGATGCAGTAGTGAGACCAGAAAGAGTAAACGTAGTCTTAGAGGCTATGGCTGCAGCAGGTTGCACTGGATTTACATATGGTAATGTAACAGGTAGAGGAACTCAGCAAGGAGTTGAGGTCTTTACAGGAAGAGGTAGCTCAACTGCCAATAGAGTTTCACTTCCTAAAGTTATGATTACAGCAGTTGTGGAAACTTCCTTAAAAAAGAAAGTTATAGATGCTATAGTATCTGCCGCAAAAACTAGTAAAGATGGTGAAATTGGAGACGGAAAGATATTTGTTTCAGAAATATCTGATGTTATCAGAGTTAGAACTGGGGATACTGGTTCAAAGGCTTTGTAATTTTATAAGTTTTAGGTTTGTCTATCTTGCATGGCAAATCTAAAACTTAAATTATTTTTTTATAAATTAATCTATTTAAATACCTTCATTGTTTTTGGTAAAATTCAGTATAAATACTTTAGATTTTTATGATTAATTTTAGTGAAAATAAATTTCCCTTTATTGCTGGTATATCAATTATTATTATTATTATTATTTTCCATGCTTGGTTTTCTTCTTATGTAGGAGTAGAGGATTGGGCAAGACCTACTCCAGTTCCAGACACTCTTGAAAATCCATACTTTTGGCCACCAGGAGTTAATTATTTAGGAACACCAATCCCTGAAGATCAAACAATTGATCCGTTTAGACAACAAGTTATTGAAGATTATAAAAAATTTATGCAAAAACGTAGGGATGTCTATAAGGAATGGAAATCTAAAAAAAATTTCAAACCTTCTAATGTAACTATAGATAATTAAATATTGTAGATTCTTTCTGAATTTTTATAAAAGAAAAGTTCATTTTCAGTTTTTGAAAAATCTTCAGTTAATTTTTTATAAGATTCTATAACTTTTTTATAACTACTATACAAACTATCAACTGGCCAATTAGTAGCAAAAATAGATCTTTCAAAACCAAAAAGTTCTAAACATGAATAGACATAAGGTTTTATAGAATCAATTGTCCAATTATGATCTCCCATTCCTAATCCAGAAATTTTACAAATAATGTTTTCTATATTTGATATTTTTTTCATACCTTTTAACCAATTATTAAAATATTCTTCAGTTCGAAAATCAGGATTTCCAGCATGATCTAGAACTATAGTTATGTTAGGGAAACTTTTAGCAAGATCAACTAAATTCTCCATTTCATTCCATCTAGCAGCAATACTTGAAATTAATCCATATTCTTCATGTAACTTAAAACCAGAACGAAAATCATCATTTACTAAATAATCTCCATATGAGAAGTCTCTAATTCCTTTAAAATGAGGATATTTCAAATGCTTCTCTATAACCTCTCTTGCATCATAGGCTCTTAAATCAACATGTCCAACAATAGCATTTGGTATGCTATCTTTACTATATATTTCTTCTAGCCATTTAGTTTCTTCAACCGGATCTTTTGATCCTATAGCAGCTTGAACATGAATCATTTTTTCCATACCTAATGGCTTAGCATCCTGAATAAAATCATTTGCAAGGTAATTTCTATTACCTAATTCTTTTAAGGGTAAATCCTCATCAGGTTGCCAGTGTCCGTAATGTAGGGTAGGGTGTTTCATATCGTAAAGATGGACATGAGAATCTACAAATTTAAATAAATCAGTCAATTGTAGCTCCTCCATCGATTACTATTTCAGTTCCAGTCATAAATGAGGATTCATTTGAAGCTAAAAAAAGAGCTCCGTATGCAATTTCAATTGGCTTCCCATTCCTTTTTAACATTGAATCATCAGCAAAATCTTCGTAGGCTTTTTCAGGATCTAAGCCCAATGATTCTATATGTTGATCTGTTGCTCTAGTCCTGATTGAACCAGGGCAAATAGAGTTTACTCTTATATTATATTTTGATAAATCCATGGCTAAGCATTTAGATAATTGAACTACTGCACCTTTAGATGTGTTGTAAGGAACAAAATCTGGTTGAGCGATAAATGATGAAACAGAGGCTATATTTATAATTGAGCTACCATCTGTCTTCTTAAGTGAATCTAGAGATTTTTGTACACAATTTGCATAACCTATAACATTTACTCCCAAAACTTTACTCCAGTCATTTTGAGTTATGTTTTCAATATTTCCAAATACAAAAGCCGCTGCGTTATTAACTAATACATTAATATCTCCATATTTTTCTATTGAAGAATTAACCATATTTTCTACTGAATCTAATTTTGAGGTGTCTACATTTATAAAAGAAGCTTCACCTCCATTAGCTTTTATTATTTCCACAGTTTCATTGCCTGTATCTTCTTCTATGTCAGCAACTATAACATTAGCACCTTCTTTGGCAAATAATATTGCAATAGCACGGCCTATTCCATTACCACTACCTGTAACTATCGCATTTCTATTTTCTAAACGCATACGTAATCTCCTTAATTTAATTAATCTAAATGAAAGACTTCCTCTATTTCAACCATTGATTGGTCTGGATCTGCTCCTTCTGGAATTTCAAAAAAAGGTGACATTAATTTTTGCCAACGATCATTTACTTCTTCTTTTGACATCCCTCGTAATGAATCCTCAAAAGAATTTTCTGCTTCGAAATAACCAAACATTAATCCATCTTTTCTCATAAACAAACTATAATTATGCCATCCATTATTTGTAAGAGCTGATTTCATCTCAGGCCAAACCTCTTTATGGTATTTTTTATATTCATTTATATGATTTTCTTTGACTTTTAATATGAAACCTACTCTTTTCAATAAAAACTCCAATAATATATTTTATAAATGATTATAATCTAGAAAATAACTCGAAATACTAAAAGTATGATATTAATTTTTCTTTGAAGATACTAATTTCCATATTGAAGAGTTCTTTTCATCAGTTATTAGAAATATTTCCCCTTCTGAATTTATATCGATATCTCTTAATCTTCCTATTTTGTCTTTGAAAACTATCTGTTTGTTTGAAATCACTCCATTTTGTAATTCTAATTTAATCAGTAATTTAAATTTTAATGAAGTTACTAGAACGTCTCCATTCCAGTCAGAAAATTCATTTCCTTCATAAAAAATTAAATCACTTGGAGCTATTGATGGAACCCATGATAAAAGGGGAAGATTAAATTCATTTGAAAAACTTTTTCCATTTCCTATTTTGCTACCAGAATAATTTTTCCCTCCCCATCCAATTTCATTCCAACCATAATTTCCTCCTGATTCAATGATTCCAACAAAATCTCCACCCTTCGCTCCATGATTGCTTATGTATAAATTTTTCATATTATCTATAGCCATGCCTTGTGGATTTCTAACTCCTATCATATAAATTTCTTTAAGTTCTGTTTTAGAGCTAAATGGGTTATTAGGTATTGATCCATCTATATTGATTCTTACAATAGTTCCTGCATGGGAATCTAACTCTTGCCCCACTGATCCTTTACCTCTTTCTCCAATTGATGCATAGAGATAACCGTCATTAATTATCATTCTTGATCCAAAATGCACAGTATCACTGTAGTATGGGATAGCTTCAAATAAAATTTCAAAGTCAGATAATTTTCTATAATCATTAGATAATTTACCTCTACCAATGGCGGTGGTAAATTTTTTATCCTTTTCTTTACTAAAAGAAACATATAAATAATCTTCATATATTTCTAAATCTAATAATCCACCTTGACCAATTTGTACTGATGGGATTTTATGAATAATTTCTTTTGATATTTTTTCATCTAAATTGATATATGAAAGACGACCATTTTTTTCTGAAATTATTAATTGATCATCGTCTATAAATTTTAAAGCCCAAGGATTATTAAATTTTATATCTAGGTCTATTCTTTCTAAAATAAAATCATTTGAGTTTATATAAGAATAATTTTCATAATCGGAAATTAATTTTTCAAAATCATTAGTATTGTTTTGGTTGATAGATTTAGATTGGAAATCAATAAAAAGCTCATTAAATTCTTCTAGATATTTTGATTGATCACTTTCAAATGCATCTCCATGTTCAAAACATTTTTCAAATTCAACTAATGAACTATTTTTACCTAAAGATTTATTAGCCCTAATAGTTTGGTCTATAGGAACAGTTTGATCTCCAGTACAGCCTATTATTTTTGTAGGAATATTTATTCCTAATTTTGAGTTATAATTTTTTTCTATTGAGTTGAAATCAAAACCATAGAATAATTGAGTAAATATTAATATTCCTGGTTTTAATAAATTTGATAAAAATTGATTTAATGGAGTTCTTCTTGATATTTGTGAGCTAATTAAGTCAGTAAGACTATAATAAGGTGTATCTGAAAAAATCCCTACTATTTCAGTGTTTAAGACTTTTGAATCATAATTTAATCCAGCTAGGTTAGCAGTAGTAGCACCGTAACTAAATCCCCATATTCCAACTTTTTTTACATCTTTATTTATGTAATAGTAGTCTAAAGTGTCATATACATCGTTTATTTCATCTACACCAAAAGTAAAATCTCCTTTACTCGATTGTCCGTGATTTCTAAAATCAATAGCAATTATTGAAAAACCTAAGTCATGGAATTCTTTAATGAATTTTAGGATTTTTTCATCATTTTTTTGACTTCTGAGTCCGTGTAAAACCAACATTGTTTTATTATTATTATTTGGTATCCACCAAGTTGAAATTGTTTTATTTTTTGAATCTATATTATTTTCTTCATATTCTAAATTTATTATTGAAGGATCTAATGATGATTTTTCACTCGATACATTAAATGTTGAAACTGAAGAAAATATAGAAAGAAATAAATAAATTGTTATGAAAACTGAGAGTGTAATAAAAAAATATTTTTTTTTGTTTCTAAAAAAGATCACTGTTTTAAGGTAGGGACTTTATAACCTACATACCAAAAACTTATAACACCCGCAAAAAATATAATTACTTTTAACAAAACGGATGGAACAGATATTGGAGAAAATGGAATTATTGCTAATGTAATGAATAAAATCATCATGGCTTGAGCAAAAATCTTTACTCTAAGTGGTATCCCTTTACCTTCTCTAATACTTTTTATATGCCTTCCAAAAATTCTATTCTTAATAAGCCAATTGTATAATTTATCTGAAGATCTTATATAACAAGCTGCTGCTAAAATCATAAATGGTGTAGTAGGAAGACCAGGCACTAAAACTCCAATTGCTCCTATACCTACAAATATACTTCCCAAACATATAAAAATTATTCTGATTAATAAATATTTGCTCTTTTTTTCTTTTGATTTATTTTCTGTCATAAAAAAAATGTATATTCTAATTATATTTTTAGAAATAATAAAAAAAATTAAGATAAAAAAATGTAGAATTTATTCAACACAAATTTTTTTATAAAAATTGTTGTAATAAAAATTTTAATAAATTAATAAGTTAATAAATAATATTTTAAGGGATTTATAATGGCAAATAATCACCAATTAGCACTAATTACCGGTTCATCAAGAGGGATAGGGAAAGCAGTTGCGATAAATTTTGCAAAAAATGGAATAGATGTTGTTATAACAGGAAGAAATGAATCTAGATTGAAAAAAGTAAAAGAAGAATTGAATCAGTTTGATATTAAATCTTATTATATTCCTGCAGATTTATCTGAAGAAAATTCTATTGAAAATATTATTGATTTTCTTATAAAATCTGACTTGAAAGTTAACATATTAATAAACAATGCAGCAATTATTCATGAAAGAATTAATTTACTAGATTTTGATATGAAAGAATGGCAAGAAGTTATAAACGTAAATCTAGTTAGTGCAGCTAAATTAACAAAATTAATACTTCCTTTTATGATCACTCAAAATTATGGGAAAATTGTAAATATTTCTTCTATAGGAGGAAGAAAAGGAGCTGCTGGTAGAACAGCA
>CEVU01029277.1_pt1 | contig 12225 bp, 9 predicted proteins | sample 427081 | NCBI WGS metagenome assembly CEVU01 (sample SAMEA2623868, study PRJEB7988) | marine metagenome | biome: marine biome (ENVO:00000447); feature: deep chlorophyll maximum layer (ENVO:xxxxxxxx); material: "saline water (ENVO:00002010), including plankton (ENVO:xxxxxxxx)" | depth 80 m | reverse complement strand
TTTGAAGAAGAAATTCTTGAATACAAAAAACACGGAATAGAATTTTTCGCTTTTTGGAACACCCATAAGCTTGCATTTAAATTATTCAAAAAACACAAAATTTATCCACAAATTTGGAAAACCGCAATTAGCCCAAACGGCGGCAATAATAATGATAAGCTAAATATAGCTATAAAAGAAATATTACCACTTGTAAAAAAGACTCGTGAACTCGGCTGTAAACTAGGACTCTACAATCACGGCGGCTGGGGAGGAGAACCCGAAAACCTCGTATCTGTATGCAAAATTCTTCGTGAAAACTACAATGCTAAACATGTTGGAATAGTTTATAATTTTCACCACGGACACAATCATATCAATGATTTTAGTAAGTCACTTAAGTTAATGACACCATACCTAATTTGCATAAACCTTAACGGCATGAACACAGGCGCTAACCCAAAGATTCTTCCTATAGGGAAAGGCAAACATGACACAGAGATGATACGAACCTTAAAAGAATCAAATTACAATGGTCCTATTGGAATTATTGATCATCGAAGTGATATTGACACTAAAATAGCATTAAAGAATAACCTTTCAGGGCTGAAAGAAATACTAACCAAAATCAAATAAAAAAACACCAGCTGGCAACATAAAAAAATCGTGCATATCAAACTTATCCAACTTTTAGACTGTGATTCGTAATATTATTTTTGATTGGTCTGGAACTCTTGTCGACGACCTTCCAGGCGTATGGAAAGCGACTAACCATGTCCTCGAAAAAGCCGGAACAAAAACCCTAACCCTTGATGAATTTCGCTTCGAGTTCGAACTTCCTTTTACTAAATTCTATGATCGCTTCATACCCCATGTTCCTCTATCACAACTTGAAAAGTGGTTTCATGGGTACTTCGAGAAAGTGAGTGACGATGTAATTGCTCTTCCAAATACAATTGAATTCCTAAGATTCTGTAAGCAAAAAGAAATTCGTTGTTTTATTTTAAGCACCATTAAGCCTGAGTATTTTTTTAGCCAAGCAAAAAGAACAAAGATGGAATTTTTCTTTGAAAAAACTTATCTTGGAATTTGGGATAAAAGAGAGAAAATATTGGAAATACTAACTGATAATAATTTATCTCAAGAAGAAACAATATACATTGGAGATATGCAACATGATGTGGACACGGCTCATCATGGCGGCATATATTCATGCGCTCTCCTCACTGGATACAACACTTTTAATCAGCTGAAAAAGAGCAACCCCACAATTATTATAGAGGATCTTTCCGAACTTCAAAAAATACTGGAAAATAATCAAATGAATCTTACTGTAAACTATTCAAAAAAAACACCAATTGCCACAGTAGGGGCACTTATTTACAATTCAAAAAATGAAGTTCTGATGATTAAAACTGATAAGTGGTCTGGTAAATGGGGCATTCCTGGTGGCAAGATAGAATATGGAGAGGCGTCTGAATCAGCACTAAAGAGAGAAATCGCAGAAGAAACAAATCTGGCAATATCGAATATTAAATTCATTTTATCACAAGACTCAATTGAGTCCGATGAGTTTTTCAAGCCCGCACATTTCATTTTATTAAATTATACTTGCACCACCAATGAAGAATCAAATGTTGAATTAAATGAAGAAGCTCAGGAATATTGCTGGAGCAAAGAACAAGAGGCACTACAATTAGAACTTAACCAACCAACAAGAGTTTTACTCGAAACCATTCTATCCCAAAAGGCAATATCTACGCATGAGTGACAAAATAACAATTGAAGACTTGGAAGTTAAATTTCACGTAGGCGTACCAGATGAAGAAAGAATTGAAGCCCAAAAACTTCTAATAACAATTGAAATATATAAAGAATTAAATACATGCACTAAGAGTGATGACTTAAGTAAAACAATTAATTACTTTTCAGTTAGCCAAGAGGTAAAAGCACTAGGTAAGAATCAAAGCTGGAAACTTATCGAGACTTTAGCAAGCGACATCTGTAAACTTGTATTGAGCAATTTCAAAGCAGATTTAGTTAGGGTTATTGTTAAAAAGTTCATTCTTCCAGATACTCGATGGGTGAGCGTGACATAACTAGAAAAATCTAATGTTGATATCTAAATCACATTTCAAATCATGCGATGAACAGAGAAAGCCAACATATTCCATTATGATTAAAATTTTTTTATACTGCGTATTTATACTTTCAAATAATGTTCTAGTCGCGCAATTGAACGACGTTACATATTTAGAATTAGGGGAAGTAAAAGAACCTTCAATTACAAAAATATTAACTTGGGACTCTTTAGGGAAGAGATATCAATCTAGATCAGAGGAGTTAGATATCAAATTTACATTTCAGTTCTCAAATAAAACAAAAAAAGAAATTATCATTAAACGCACTTTCACATCTTGTGGATGTACTGTTGCTAAGCTTCCTACAACCCCATGGATTATTAAACCAGGGCAAAAAGGAAGCATACCAATTACAATGGATGTCAGAGGAAAAAGCGGCGTAATAGAAAAGGAAACAACGATCATAACCGACCTAGGAAGTATTATACTCACAACAAAGGTTGCTATAGGAGCTATCAAGAGCATCAATACACCTCGTAAAAGATCTAAAGAGGAGCGAGCAGAAAATTTAAAAATAGCAGCACAAAACAGACAGGCAATATTTCAAAACAATTGTGTTGAATGCCATGTAGAACCCACAAAAGGAAAACGAGGACGGCAACTATATGCGACTGCTTGTGGCATCTGCCATGACGCAAAAAATCGGGCTTCATTTGTTACTGAAATTCGCTCTTTATCTAAAGGAAAAAAACAAGCGTATTGGGAACAATGGATTACAGACAGCAAACCAGGAACCCTTATGCCAGCATTTGCTAAAAAACATGGAGGTCCACTTGATGACTCTCAAATAAGGTCGCTTGTTAACTATTTAATTCGAGTCTTTCCACGCGAACTTAAAACAAAAGATGCTATTTCAAAATCGCTCAATACAAAGAAAAACCTACTTAAATGAGCGGAATTTTTATTACATTTGAAGGCATTGAAGGGTGTGGTAAATCTACTCAAATAAAACGATTAGCAAACCGCTTAGATGACCTTAAATTTAATACTTCCACAATAAGAGAACCAGGTGGCACTGATGTTGGCGAAGCAATACGTGAAATCGTCAAACACCCCCCAGGAAGTTCTCCGCTTTCTGCATGGACAGAGCTACTGCTCATGAACGCGAGTAGGGCACAATTAATAAAACAAATAATTCAACCTGCACTAAAAAAAGGCCATACAGTTCTTTGTGATCGATTCTATGATTCAACATTGGCCTACCAAGGGTATGGGCGCCAACTCGACTTAGAAAAAGTCCATCAAGCCATCGAATTAGCAATAGGAAAAACAAAACCTAATCTGACTTTTTTATTAGATATCCCCTTAGAAACTAGCACTGAACGCGTCAAGCAGCGTCAGCTTAGTTCTAATGAAACTAATGATCAATTCGACCGATCAGGTGAATTATTTTTCAAACGAGTGCTGGACGGATTCAAAGTACTAGCTGAGGCTGAACCGAATCGTTTTCGAGTTATAAATGGCAATCGTGCTCCCGATGATGTGAGCAACGAAATATGGCAAATAGTAAAAGAGAAGATTTAAAAAAATGGAAATTAAACTTAGCCCCGAAGAATGTCGCAAAGCTTATTGGCGATCAAATTTACGAATACTTATGGCCCTCATGTCCATCTGGTTTTTAGTATCCTTCGGATGCGGAATACTTTTTGTAGACACATTAAACAAAATTTCTATAGGAGGGGCAAAATTTGGATTTTGGATGGCTCAACAGGGTTCAATTTATATTTTTGTAGTTCTAATTTTTGTTTACGTATGGTTAATGAACAAGCTCGATAAAAAATATAAATTCAACGATTAAATTCATTAAAAGAAAGATACTACCATGGACGTAAAAACTTGGACCTATATTATTGTTGGATTTTCTTTCGCACTCTATATCGGAATTGCGATTTGGAGTAGAGCTGGATCTACAAAGGAATTTTATGTTGCCGGCGGTAATGTTAGCCCTATTGCAAACGGTATGGCTACTGCCGCAGACTGGATGAGTGCTGCTTCCTTTATTTCGATGGCAGGTCTAATTGCTTTCGCAGGTTACGGCGGCTCAGTATTTTTGATGGGATGGACTGGTGGTTACGTATTACTCGCATTAATGCTGGCTCCCTATATGCGTAAGTACGGTAAATTTACTGTACCAGAATTTATTGGTGAAAGATTTTACTCAAGAACAGCCCGTATTGTTGCTGTGATCTGTCTTATTATTGTTTCTGTAACATATGTAATTGGACAAATGAAAGGTGTCGGAATTGCATTCTCTCGATTTCTGGAAACAGAATATAATACTGGCCTATATATCGGTATGGGTATTGTTTTTTTCTATGCAGTTTTAGGAGGAATGAAAGGGATTACGTACACACAGATAGCTCAATATGTTGTTTTAATTTTTGCCTACACTGTTCCGGCTGTATTTATATCACTTGAGCTAACCGGCAACCCAATCCCTCAACTCGGCCTTATAGGCGACACAGACGATGGCACCCCCCTTCTTCAAAAACTAGATAACGTCATCACCGACCTTGGCTTCGGTAAGTACACTACGAGTGTAATGGGCAGTAAATTAAACATGTTTGCCTATACATTATCATTGATGATCGGAACTGCTGGCTTACCTCACGTTATTATTAGATTTTTCACAGTCCCAAAGGTTAGCGATGCTCGACTTTCTGCAGGATGGGCCCTTGTATTTATTGCAATATTATACACAACCGCCCCAGCGGTATCTGCTATGGCTCGACTGAACCTTACTCAAACTATTCAAACTGGTGCAGTTGGCAGTAAGGACGGCAGTCTGGAGTACTCTAATCGTCCAGATTGGTTTAAAAAATGGGAAACTACTGGAGTATTAAGACACAATGACAAAAATAAAGACGGACGCATTCAGTACTATGACGATAAAAACAAAAAATTTAATAAAGAGTTAGAATCATTTGGATGGATGGGTAACGAACTAGAACATATCCCTTTTGGAAAAGCAGAAAAAGATGCAAAAAACGGTCCCGATAATGATTTCCTAGTACTTGCAAACCCGGAGATTGCAAATCTACCCGGCTGGGTTGTCGCTCTTGTGGTTGCTGGAGGACTAGCTGCTGCTCTTTCAACAGCTGCAGGACTCTTACTTGCAATTTCATCAGCAATTTCACACGATCTATTAAAGGGAATACTTTATCCAAAAATATCTGAAAAACAGGAACTTAATGCGAGTCGCCTTGCTATGGTCGGAGCAATTATAGTTGCCGGTTATTTCGGGTTAAACCCTCCTGACTTTGCTGCAGGTACAGTTGCTATTGCATTTGGCTTAGCAGCGTCATCAATTTTCCCAGTGCTAATGATGGGTATTTTCTCAAAGAAAATGAACCGACAAGGTGCAATTTCCGGCATGATTGCTGGAATGGGAATAACATTACTTTACGTATTTCAGCATAAAGGTGTCCTATTTATCTCTAGCACTAGCTTTTTAGGAAACATGGAACCAAACTGGTTTCTAGGAATAACTCCAAACGCATTTGGCGCTGTTGGAGCACTCGTTAATTTTGCTGTTGCTTTCGCTGTTTCAAAAGCCTCGATTGAAGCACCTAAAGAGGTACAGGACTTAGTCGAAAACATAAGGATTCCAAATGAAGATTAATCAATTCATTAACCACCAATCAGTTCACGAAGCTGACTAACCGGAACACAATTTTTGAAAACCATCTGTAGGTTTTTTTGTACTCCCTCCTTTTCGGTGTAATAAAGAGACTCAGTACTAGCAGCAATTCCTACAACCTGGCCTAATTTATCTAATACAGGAGCCCCACTAGAGCCTTTTCCAAAATCTGCAGTGATTGCCATTGCTGGGACAGTTTTGCGATTACGTTGCGTAATAAAATAACGTGCCACTCGACCTTCACTCAATGTGTAAAACTTGCGGTTTGGGTGACTAATTAAATCAACTTTCGCCCCGACAGGGGCCGCTTGTCCGAGAGAAATTGGTTTTATGCCTGTTTTAGGAACACGCAAAACTGCCAAATCAAATCGTTCACTAGCTGCTATAACATCTTCAACCATAAAAACCCTTCCATCAAATGATCTCACAGCAAGACTGGATCTTTCCGGTTGATCAACCACATGATAATTTGTTACCACTAAATCATCTGCAATAAAGAAACCGCTCGCCGGAGCTATATGCCAAAGAGTACAACGATTACACTTATAAACTCCACCAACGACGGCTATTGCCTTCTGAGCTTCGCTGGGACTAGTTAGATTGGAATTAGACAAATTTAATTTTATTTTTGGCTCAGTTTTTAACTTAGCTATAAGGGTTTGCATACTGACAACAGAATCTGAATCCATCATCTCTGTTGCCTTATCAGTCATTTGACTCATTATCTTTCGATCATTGATAATTGAAGGAACAGTAAAACTTGATTTTGGAGATAGAGTAGTAGTAGAGCATCCTCCTAAAACCACTCCTAAAGCAGCGAGAATGAAAAAGTTAAATATATTAAATCTCACAGGTTTATGTTATCAAAATTACAGCTTGGCAGCGAGAGCTTCTGAACTAAGCAAGGGTCACATGATAATTTAATAAAACCTTAGCATTAAGTAATTCTTTGCTTCTGGGTAAAAAATACATTCTTAAACAAAAAATTAGATCTACGACAAAAACACTAAGCATTAAGCTAGTTTTTGGAAATTGAAGGCAATATAAATTTAAAAATATTAGCTTCAATAAAACTCAAGAAGCAAAAATTAAAATACGATAATATTTTGAAAGAAAAATGGAAAATCTGGATTGATACCGGAGGCACATTTACAGATTGTATTTCCCAATCGACAACTGGAGAAATTAAACGCCTTAAAGTATTATCAAGTAGCTGTTTAAGAGGCAAATTAATTGCAATTAATTCACCCACCGAAATTGAAGTTGAATTACTTCAAAAAATTCCTCCTCATTTTTCATTAGGGCAATCAATAAGAGTACTTGGAGAGAATACAGAATTATTTAAAATCACTAAGCAAGAGACTCAGAATAAATTTAGTATATCTAAACCTCTCAATAAAAAAATAATTTCAGGTCAATCAATCGAAATTTCATTTGACCTAGAAGCCCCCATACTTGCTGCATATTTAGCTACTGGAACACTACCAAATGAACAATTGCCACCACTAAATATGCATCTCGCAACAACACGAGGTACTAATGCTCTACTAGAAAAAAAAGGCGCAGATGTTAAATTATTTATCACAAAAGGATTCGAAGACTTACTATTAATAGGGGATCAGAAACGCACGAATCTATTTGATATAAACCCACATAAATCAGCCCCACTTACATTGAATGTATTTGGAGTAAACGAGCGGACTGATGCCACTGGCAAACAAATACGCAAAATTAATCTACCACATATAACTCCTCCTTCTCACAAAAACCAGGCTGCTGCCATAGTTTTCCTGAATAGCCACCTTAATCCGAAACACGAAAAAGAATTTCGTGACCATCTGTTCAAATCCGGGTGGCGCCATATTTCAACTTCTAGCGATCTGGCCCCGGTAATAAAACTACTACCTCGTGCAGAGACTACCGTAATCGATGCTTATCTTACTCCACTAATGCAAGAATACCTCGATGGTGTAATACAACATATTAAAAATGGAAAATTGCATGTTATGACTAGCGCTGGAGGGCTTATCTCTAGTAATGCTTACAAAGCTAAAGACAGCCTTTTAAGCGGACCTGCAGGTGGTGTGATAGGGGCTGCATTTTGTGGTCAGCAAGCTGGTTATAATAAAATAATTGGCTTTGATATGGGCGGAACTAGCACTGATGTATGCAGATATGAAAATAAATATAGTTATAAATTTGAACATCAAATTGGAAACGCAAGAGTAGTTACACCTGTCCTAGATATTGAAACCGTAGCTGCTGGAGGTGGTTCTATTTGCGATTACAATGGTGAAGAATTACTCGTCGGCCCAAAAAGTGCAGGAGCTTCACCTGGGCCATCTTGTTATGGAGCAGGCGGCCCATTAACTATTACCGATATAAACCTGCTACTTGGCCGACTAAACCCAAATAAGCTTGGTATTCCGATAAACATTAAGGCCGCACAAGATGCATTAGATAAAATTAAGAAAAAGATTCCTAAAAAAATTTCAGACGAAGAACTACTATTAGGTTTTCTCGATATTGCAAACGAACGGATGGCAGACGCAGTTCGTAAAATTTCAATCAAAGAAGGATATGACCCCAAAAATTACACTTTAGTAGCATTTGGAGGAGCTGGAGGTCAACATGCATGCTCAATCGCTGACAAATTGGGCATCACTTCAATCCTCTGCCCCAATGATGCCGGCTTACTTAGTGCAAGAGGATTACGTGAAGCTGTTGTAGAACGATTTGCAGAACAACAAATACTTAAACCTCTCGAAAGTATTGAAAATCAACTTTCCGGAATAATTAAAAATTTAAAAAACAAAGCTCTAGTTCAACTCCATTCAGAAGGATTTAAAAGCAAAGAGACTTTTGTGAGGCGACAATTAATTTCAGTAAGGCATCAAGGACAAGAATCGACTGAGGAAATTGAATATGAACCAAAAATAAATATAGCTAATTCATTTAAAGATAGACATGAAAAATTATTTGGTTACTGGCCTAATAATAAAATTATAGAAGTTGTTTCAATTAGAATTATTGCGTCAACATACCCACCCAAAACTCGACAAGAAATATTTTCAAATCCAAAAAAATTAACATTTCAAGAAGGTGTCATTTCGAGAAAAGAACTAAGAACTGGAGTGGAGATTAAAGGACCTTCACTAGTTCAAGATTTTTTTTGTACAGTCAATATCGATCAAGATTGGTCTGGCACTGTTGGTTCAAACGGAACCATAAAACTAAAAAAAACACCCTCCAAATCAACTTCTAAAAACTTTCAGCAAAACCAATTAATTGAACAGGAATTATTTATAAGCAGGTTTAATTCGATAGTTGAGGATATGGGGCAATTACTAAAGCGCACAGCGATTTCAACTAACATAAAGGAACGCTTTGATTTTTCCTGTGCTCTACTTGATCTTGATGGACAATTAGTTGTGAACGCCCCTCACATACCTGTTCATCTGGGAGCACTTGGATTGTGTGTTAGGTCTGTTATATCGATCAAAAAAATCAGACCGGGAGATATGATTATAACAAACCACCCTGGTCACGGAGGGTCACATTTACCAGATATCACACTGATAAGCCCTGTGTTTGATAATAACGACCTTTTGATAGGTTACATTGCCAACAGAGCACACCATGCTGAACTTGGAGGTATAAGCCCGGGATCAATGCCTACTCGAGCAAAATCTCTTTCAGAGGAAGGAATTGTAATCCCACCTACATTTCTATATCAGGCTAACAAGCCACAATTTGATGAAATTAAAAAAATCTTAAATAGCTCTTTTTGGCCAACCCGTTGTCTGGAAGATAACATAGCAGACATAAAAGCTCAGGTTGCTGCAAACCTACTTGGTATAAGAACTCTTCAAAGAATGGCTTTGCTCTATGGAACACCGAAGATTATTAATCAAATTAAGAAACTCAGATTTCGAGCTTCAATTGCAATTACCAAGTGCATTAAATCACTGAATCCAGGACAATTTTTCACCAAAGAGAAACTAGACGACGGTTCAGAGCTAATTGCTAAAATTGTTGTAGAGAAAGATAAAATTAAATTTGATTTTAATGGAACCAGCCCACCACATATTGGCAATTTAAATGCAACCCCAGCAATCGTCCAGAGTGCTATCATTTATGTTTTGCGCCTACTAGTTAATGAGTCAATTCCACTTAATGAAGGACTACTCGATTGCACTGAAATCATTTTACCCCGTTGCCTTCTAAATCCTCATTTTCCCAAAGACCCAAAAAAATCCCCTCCTGTTGTTGGAGGAAATGTTGAAACAAGCCAAAAACTAGTCAATTTACTATTGAAACCGTTTGCCGTTGTTGCTGCTAGCCAAGGTACTATGAACAATCTAATTTTTGGTAATGATAAATGTAGTTACTACGAAACTATCTGTGGAGGAACCGGTGCCGGGCCTAACTTTGACGGAACGGACGCAGTCCACTCGCACATGACAAATACTGCAATAACCGATCCTGAGATTTTGGAATGGCGATTCCCAGTTAGGCTTGAAAAATTCTCAATACGAAAAAGATCAGGAGGTGAAGGGATATTCAATGGAGGTAACGGGGTTATCCGTGAACTTCTTTTTACTGAAGCTGTTTCACTTTCACTTTTAACTCAGAATCGCAACCAAGGCCCATACGGTCTTGATGGAGGAAGTCAAGGAACACCTGGTGAACAGTACTTGATAAAGAAAGGGGGAAATAAAATCAAATTAGAATCTTTTACACAAAAATCTTTAGAGACAGGTGATCGCCTAGTAATAAAAACTCCAGGAGGCGGAGGTTTTGGCGACACTAAAAATGTTTAGTTACGATAATTTCTAGAAATTGAGAAAAACATTTTTTTACTAAGAAAGTATATCTCGAACGATACTCCCATGAACATCAGTTAATCTAAAGTCACGACCGGCATAACGATAAGTCAACTTTTCATGATTCAATCCAAGAATATGGAGAATAGTTGCATGTAAATCATGCATATGAACTTTATTCTTAACTGCAGTATCTCCTAATTCATCCGTCTCACCATAAGAAATACCTGGCTTAACACCAGCCCCCGCAAGCCATGTTGTAAATCCTCGAGGGTTATGATCTCGACCATCTCCGCTTTGAGAGAAAGGAGTACGGCCAAATTCTCCTCCCCACCAAACAAGCGTTTCTTCCAAAAGGCCTCTTTTTTTCAAATCAGCTAATAAACCAGCCACAGGCTTGTCAGTGGCTCTTGCATGATCCATGTGCTTTGGCATATTACTATGCTGGTCCCATCTGGGATTAGTGCTTTCATCAGCATAATTAACCTGAATATATCTAACACCTGATTCAGCCATTCGGCGGGCCATTAAACATTGCTTTCCAAAATCATCAGTATGTTTCTCTCCGATTCCATAGAGACGCTTTGTAGAATCACTCTCATCTTTCAAATCAAAAGTTTCCGGAGCATTCATTTGCATACGCCATGCCAATTCGAAAGACTCAACAACAGCTTCAAGCTGATCGTCACTCGGCCTCTCTTTCAAATGAGTAGAATTTAAACTCTTAAGTAAATTAAACCTTCGCTCCTGCTCAGTAGGAGATAGTAAAGTATTCTCTACATTTCGTAATGCCACATCATTTGCTGATTGGCCTGCCTTGCCAATTGCTGTTCCTTGATAAATTGCAGGTAAAAAAGCATTTGAGTAATTACGAGGGCCACCCTTTGAACTAGAAGGCTGAAGAGTTACAAAAGCAGGAAGATTTTGGTTTTCTGTTCCTAAACCATAGGTGACCCAACTTCCTACAGATGGACGAATTAAATTAGTAGCACCAGTATGAAGAAACAATGTTGAAGGGCCATGTGCCACCCCTTCTGTATGCATAGACTTTATAAAACAAAGATCATCTACCATTTGAGCCGTATAAGGGAATAATTCAGATACATGCTGACCACTTTGACCATATTGTTTAAAATCCCATAGTGGCTTCATTAGTTTGCGTTTACTTTTTTTACCAAAAGTACCAAACCTAACGCCTGTAAAATCATAATCTTTGTCGTGATTACGAATTAGCTCTGGCTTGTAATCATAAGAATCAACATGACTAGGGCCTCCAGCCATAAAAATAAAAATAATACGCTTAGCCTTTGCTGGAAACATCGGACGGCTCTGATAAGCGTTGCTTAAGGAGGCATATGCCGATTGTTGACATAAACCAGTTAACGCCAACGAACCAAACCCACAAGCTGCCGACTTTAACATAGCTCTACGGGAGACTTTTTCGTTCATGCTTTGGCCTTTATTTGCAGTATTTTTATAAAATTTAGAAATTTAATGCTACTTTTTAAGTCAGTCTGTGTTGTCTCTATATTCAGCACAAGAGTTTGACTCAATATTGGTGCAAACCGATCTCTTGCCTTTAAGCAAATTATATGGAATTCACCAGATTTCATTACGATGGATCAATACAAAGGAAAAA
>CEVU01174839.1_pt1 | contig 12260 bp, 11 predicted proteins | sample 427081 | NCBI WGS metagenome assembly CEVU01 (sample SAMEA2623868, study PRJEB7988) | marine metagenome | biome: marine biome (ENVO:00000447); feature: deep chlorophyll maximum layer (ENVO:xxxxxxxx); material: "saline water (ENVO:00002010), including plankton (ENVO:xxxxxxxx)" | depth 80 m | reverse complement strand
TTGATTATTATCAAATTGTGACTTCCCAGGGAATAGAGTATTAGGGTATTGTAAAGAAAAATTTATTGCAGTTACATCATGACTATGTGATAATTTTTCATATAAAGTCTGATAAAAGTTAGATATTCCTCCTCTGTATGGAGGAAAAGTCCCGACTATAACTATTTTCACAATAAATCTAAATAATCATTTAATTATATGATGTATTCTATTTTCATTTTTCTGGTTACCTCTAGTATGCATTTCACCTAATAGACCTATAGAAAAAAACTGAATACCAATTACAATAATCATTACACCAAATACAAGAAGTGCCATATGCTTTTGAAAGGGTTCACTTAAAACATACTTGAGATAGATGATATATAATTCAACAATCAAACCAATGAAAAAACTTAATAAACCAAAAAAACCAAATAAATGTAAAGGTCTTTGATCAAATCGATCAATAAATAGAATAGAAACTAGATCAAAAAAACCGTGGAATAATCTAGACCCTCCATACTTAGTCTCACCAAATTTTCTCGATCTATGATTTACCTCAATTTCACCAACTTTAAATTTTTTATGACCTGCTAATGCAGGTATATATCTATGACGACCACCATATATTTCAACAGCTTTTACAACTGAACGCTTATAAATTTTTAGTCCACAATTAAAGTCATGTATTTTTACTCCAGTCATAATCCGTGTTACAAAATTAAATAACTTAGAAGGTAAACGTTTACTTAAAGGATCATTTCTGACTTTCTTCCATCCAGAAACAAGATCATATCCTTCATTTAATTTCTCAAATAAATTATTAATTTCTAAAGGATCATCTTGTAAGTCAGCATCCATTGTTACAATATAATCACCTCTAGAATGATTGAACCCTTCTGACAATGCAGCTGCTTTGCCATAATTTCGATAAAACTGTATAAGAATAACATCTGCATATTCTTCAGCCATCGTTTTCAATAGTTCCGTGGATCCATCAGTACTACCATCATCAATAAATAGTATTTCTCTTTTTGAAAATGAACCCGTAGCATTTCGAATTTCTCCATATAATGGTTCAAGAGATTCTTTTTCATTATATACTGGTATAATTATTGATATTGAACTACTCATATTTTTTTCATGGTTTAATGATGGGAATAGATTCAGGAATTCCTCTTTCCAGATCTGGATAATTAGATCCAAATTCTCGATTAGTGATTAAAATTTCATATTTATCCATATTCAATTCATCTAAATAAGTTATCTTTTGAATTAAAGAACCAACTCGTTGTTTATTAGACTCAAATGTCATTTTAACATTTTTATTCTCAAACTCAAACTTATTATTAATTTCAGTATTGAGGTTTGGAACTAAACCCCATAATAATTTTGTCAAATTATCTGGTGATAGGAATTCTATAAATGGAAATAAAATAACTAATGTAGTTTGATCATACTTTTGATTCTGAATCATATCCCATGCGTTTATTGATACACCATTAATCTCTAATAATAAAATCTTGCGACCCAAAATATCTCGAAATAGTAAATATGATTTGTATCCATTTGATGTGAATGAAAAATTAAATTTACCAGATTGTTTTCCATGAATTATAGTAGACCCTTTACCACGCAACTGACTATAAACAGAAACCAATTTTTTCATAGTTAATGTTGATCTTTTTGGTAAATCAAATGAATTAGGGAGATTATCTTTTACTCTAGCACACCCAAAAATAATAAGAAATAATAGAATCCAGATTTTAATTTGCAACAATTCCTGCTTTCTGTTGCAGGATTTGATTATCTTTATCTATATCTAGTGCTTTAAGATAATATATAACAGCTTCTTCAATCTGATTGTTTGCTATCAAAACATCCCCTAAATGTTCTAATACTACTGCGTTATTATTTTCTAATTCAATAGATCTGCGAATAAAGCTTAAAGCCTTTTCAATATTATTCATTTTATAATATATCCATCCAATAGTATCCAAATATGCTGCATTTTTAGGTTCTAATTCAATTGCTTTTGTCGCCATAGAAAGAGCTTTATTTAAATGTATATTTCTTTCAACTAAACTATACGAATAATTATTAAGCGCTTGAACATCATTACCATCTGTTGCAATCAGCCCTTCATATAGTGAATCAGATTCATTCCAATAATTTAATGCGTCACTTGCAATTGCAAGAGTATGTCTTGCTCCTCTTGATTCTGGATAAATTTTTAACGACTGCCTTAATACTATTGTTGCCTTATCGTATTCTTCTAACTGCTGATAACTACTCCCTAAAAGGTATTGTATTGAAAACTCATTATGGAATTCTTCATCCACTGGTTCTAATATTTTAATTGCCCCAAGTGGATTCTCATTATTCAATTCTACTAATGCAGCATCTATATAACCTCTAGAGTCCGATGGATGATGGATAATAATTTGATTTGCAACTATCCTTGCAGAATCTAGAATGCTCTGCTCTATATATATATTAGACAGAAAGTGCATTATTGTTGCATCAAAGTGATTCATATTAATTAACTTTTTAAATAATGGCTTAGCTTTAACTAAATTTTCCATTTTATAATATAATATTCCAAGTTGAGATAATCTTTCAGTCGTTTCACCTTCAATAGTAATTAATGATTCTAACGCAGTAATACCACTCTCATAATTTCCAGTCATAACGATTAAATCAATATATGTTGATAAGTAATACGCATTATTTTTATCAAAATCGATTAGTTGCTTATATAAATTCTTCGCCTTTTCTAATTGTCTGGATCGCAATGATAAATTTGCTGCTTCTTCTAATATATCAATTCGACTTTTATCTTTTTCATAGGCTTTAATAAAAAAAGATATAGATTCATCGATATTATTTTGTGATAAAACTAATTTAGCTAGTGCAATATAATATTTAGTATTTCCCTCATCAGAACTTTCTGCAAGCACTCTATACTGCTCAATTGCTTTATCGTGTCTATTTTGAAATATATATTGATTTGCTAACATTTCTCTAGCTTCATAATCATTTGGCTCAAGGTTAATAGCGCTAAATAATAATTCTTCAGATTTCTTTGCTTTACCTAACTTCCAATAGCATTCTGCCATAGATACAATTATTGTTGTTGCCTCAGAATCTAATTCTAATGCATCTTGGAACTCGAGAATTGCCATTGAATAATTTCCTTGAGACATAAATAACTGACCATCCATAAAATGCCCAATAGCTTTTACATTTTCGTTAGGTTTATTTTTTATTTCTTCATTTGATTCGAAATAAGCATCCTCTTTTTCAATTGGACTTTCCACAACAATTGGAGGTTTCTGTACACAATTACTAAAAATTAATAAAGATATAATAATATTTATTTTTTTAGACATATTTTATTAAAGTATTAGATAAAGATTGATTTAATGTATATAGAAAAATATTAATCATCTCCATGTGCAATGACTGCATTGCCACCATTCTTCTTAACTTTATACATAGCTAAATCTGCATGAGCAATAAGTTTCTTCATTTCTATAGAATGTATTGGGTATTCAGACATACCCGCACTTATTGTCATGTTTTCTTCTATGCCATCCTTATTAAAGTGAAATTCTGAAACTTTTTCTATTATTCTTTCTGCTACTGGCCGGGCATTCTCAACATCAGTATTTACTAAAACAATAGCAAATTCCTCTCCACCATACCGTGCACAAATATCAATATTACGCACACTATCTTTTAATATTCTAGAAACCTCCATCAATACATAATCTCCATATAAATGTCCATATGTATCATTAATGCGTTTAAACTTGTCTAAATCTAGAATTAATAAAACTAAACTTTGTTTGAAACGTTTTGCGCGACTCAATTCTTCAGCTAATCTCTCCTTATATGCTTTATGATTTAATAAATCTGTTAAACCATCATGTATCGCACTTTTATACATTTTTTGATATTCATTCTTCCAAGTAAGGATTGATCCCATAGTATCAGTTAATAATTCTAAAAATTGAACATCTTTATCAGAAAAAATAGATTCTTCTAATCTTTCAATTGAAATAACTCCTAAAATATTATTATTATATTTTATAGGTATTGATAATATGGAATTAAAATTATACTGTTGGATATCTCCTTTTATAAATCTTCCCTTTACTGGATATTTTTCCATCCAATTAGACGAATTAATTATTTCACCTGATTTATAAGGTAGGCCATGTAAAGTATTATCTATCTCAATAATATCTCCTAGTTTAGAATCTTCGTTAAACCCATCTATCATTTTAACTTTTGCTTCCGAAGAATTAGATTTTGGAAACGTTATTGTTAATTTGTCATAACGCAGATATGCTCTACATAGTTCTTTTGCTTCATCTAAAAGTTCATTTTCTTTTGAAGTAATATTTATTTGTTTAAATAGTTTAGAAATTCTTATTCTAAAATCTTTATCACCTAATAATTTTTCTATACGCTGGAGTTTGCTAATACCCACTGATAAATATTTTCCTAAATATGATAATATATTTTTATCTCTATCATTAACTGTTTTGAAATGATCAGCCATCAATAATAGGCACCCTCCTAAATGGTCATTGTATTTTAAGCGAATACCCATCATACATTCACTCCCTCTCCATGATTTGTCTCCAAATAAATCAGCCCATGCATTTTTTTCTTCATTTTGTTGCATCAATGAAGGAGTATCTAGATCTATAATTTTGATAATTAATGGATTATCTTTCAGAATCTGCTGAGGAAAATCATTTGATGTAGATTTCTGTAGTACCATAGTATTTATATTTGGACTTAACATATATGTAGCACATTTATAATCAGGATTTATAGAAGTAAGCATATTAAAAATTAACTCTAATAAAGAATCGTAGTTTTCCTCTAACTCTTTGTTAACATTATTTACATTAGGAGTATTTCCAACTATGTTAGTCGATCTATCTATTTTTGTATTATGATCTATATTGAATTGATATAGTAGAACAAATACACTTATAAATACAAAAATCTTTAGGACTATAAATATACTGCCAGTAGGAGCTGGAAAAATAAATAATATAAATGACAATAATAAAATTATAATTATTGCCAATTGTCTTAGATTAATCACAAAAGTTAGATCCTATAAGTAAAATTTACAGAAACTAGCCGTATTTTCGAAGTGTGATTGCTAATTTATTTTTTAAATATTATTTATTGCCTACAAGCTTAATATTTTTATCAAACTTACCGTTAATTAAACTATTTTGACTATCAATATTAGTTGAATCATCTTCTTCAGCAAGTATAAGATCCTTATCTGAATTAACCATGTTTGATGGTTTTACTATTTCGGCTTCTTGTTCAGCAATATTACTTGGTAGTACAATTGGGTTCATATTATATGTTGGCATTAACTGTAATGCAACAATAACAAGTGCAACAATTAAACAACTCATTGCTGTTGCATAAATAGGTGTAAATCCAAAATATGTTTTTGATCTACCAGGTACTACATATTTTTTGTTTGAAGCTCTATTTTTCTCAAGCTCTACTTTTTTGATTAAATTTTCCATAAAATTATCTGAAGTTTTTATTTCTGATAAATTTTTCATGGAATTTATTAATGATTGGATAGATTCCATTTGGGCTTTTGCTTGTGGGTTATCTTCCATAAAGGCTTCAACTTCTTTACGTTTGGCAACTGGAAGTTTATTTTCTATATAATCGGATATTAAATCCTCAAACTTATAACGTTCCATCTATATAACTTTCTCCTATCTTAATTCTTTCAACATTTCTTGTAATTGTAAACGCGCACGATTTATTCGTGATTTTACCGTTCCTAAAGGAACCTCTACTATACTACTAACTTCCTCATAAGAAAGTTCCTGAATATCTCGTAATATTATTACTTCACGAAAATGATCAGGTAAGGATTGTATTGCCTTTTGAATTTGCTCTCCAATAAATTGTCCATGTACTTTCTTAGCGGTATCTTCATCCGATGGTATATCGTACTGCCAATCATCCTTTCCCATTTCACTAAGATTCGTGACTTTTCTCCGTTTATTCTTTCGCAATTCTGTCTTTGCCAAATTTCCGGCTATTGTATAGATCCATGTAGAAAATTTTGCAATGTTTCTATAATAATCTTTATGAGTATACAATTTTACTAACGTATCCTGTACTATATCTTCAGCAACGACACTATCATTAACAAAACGATATACAAATGACATTAATCTATCACGATACCTATTTGCTAATTCTATATATGCCTGTTCATCTCCATTTTGGAACCTGCCTATAAGTTCCTCATCTGTATATATAAATTTTTTATCCATTGGCTTGTAGGACTGAGAATAAGAAGTGTGTGAATAGTGCTTCATCTGATAGACTAGTAGTTTTCAAACGCTGATCTATTTTACCTAAAATAGCTAATGCGTACTCTATTTCCTCCTTATTAAACCTATTTGCAATCTGTGGCAACTCTTTAATCACAGATGGCGGTAGAGGTATATAACTATTTTTATTTGCAAAAGTTCCAGAATTATTTTTTATATAAAATAATTCCTGAAAAAATGCAGTTAATGGATACATTAGACTAATCATAGTATTTCCTTGATTCAGTAATGATAATCCTAGTACTAAAGACTTATCTAAATCTCTTTTACCTAATATTTGAAAGAACTGCCAGCGTTTGTATTGCATCTTCCAACCTGATAATTGATCTATAGACTCTTTTGTTATTTCTTCCCCATCATTAATATTCAGAGATATTTTCTCTATCTCATTCTCAATATGAAATAAAGAATCACCAGCAACTTCAATAATGGTATCTAGCACATTATCTTTATAGCTTATATTTTTTTCCGATAGCATAAATTTCGTCCATTTTCTTATCTCGTTAGGAAATGGTGTTTGAACTGAAACTGTATTATTAATTTTCTTTAATTCTTTAGTTATGGATTTTCGATCACTAAAATCATCTTCAATAATTATTAAATAGTTACTTAGTATTGGGTTCTTGCAGTATGATATAAAATCAGACCTGGCTTTATTTCTCAAAGTACCCGGATTTCTGAGGATTAAAAATTTTTTTGTTGAAAACAGATCGCTCTGCGTTATTCTATCTATGATTTCTTCACTTTTCATATCATCAGAAGATAAAAATGTTTTATTCTCATCTATTTTATTAAAAATCATTTTACTTATTTCTCTAATTAATAGATTTTGAAGATAATAATCATCACCTAAAAAGAAATAGATTGAATCAATATTTCCATTTTTTACTGATCGTAAGACTTCTCCAGGTGAACGCATTATGATTTTCCTTTATCTAAATGACTAACTAATAATACCATAACAAAAGCAAAGGTAAAGCTTACAAATCTTTCTGAAATAATAAATTTTAATTCAGTATTTGCCCAAATAATAGTTGAAAAGAAACCAACAAGTAATCCCGCAATCACACCTTTACGGGTAGTTTTAGGCCACCATAAACTAAGGACAAGTACTGGTCCAAATGAAGAGCCTAATCCACTCCAAGCGTAACTTACAACACCAAATATATTCTTACCTGAAAGCTCAGAAAAAATAGCTATGCAAAAAGCAATAATTCCTAAAATTATTATTGTAATACGATTAATCAATAAAAGTGTCTTATTAGAAATGCTTAGTCCTAAATACTGATGAATAAAATCTTCAGTAATTGCTGAGGTGGAAACAAGAAGCTGTGAATCCGCTGTAGACATCATAGCTGCTACAGCTCCTGAGATTAATAACCCTGCAAGAATGGGAGGTAAAAGTTCTTTTGCCAATAGCGGCATAGCCTGTTCAACATCATTAATAATAAAAAAGTCAGGGCCAAAATAATTAAGAGCAACTAGGCCAATAAAGAATGCTCCCAATATCCCGGGTAATGCCCATAGTATTGCTATCAACTTTGCTTTTTTAATATCTTTTGGGTTCTTAATCGCCATGTACCGTATTACTAAATGAGGCTGACCCAAATAGCCTAAGCCCCAACTTAATCCACCTATCACTACGCTTAAAGCAGCAATACCACTTTTTCCTGTAGTAAAAGAAGAATTACTTTCACCAAATTGATTTAGAGCTTCATATATTGTTCGCTCTTGATTTTGCAACTCGATAATTCCAACTATGGGTAAAATTACTAATGTCCCAATCATTAGTATTCCTTGTAAAAGATCTGTCCAAGCTATAGCTAAAAACCCACCCAATAATGTATAGGAGATGATCACTATAGCTCCAATAATAATACCGTTTATTGAAGAAAGACCAAAAAGAGTATTAATTACTTTACCAGAAGCATGAAATTGAGCTGATACATAAAATAAAAAGAAAAATGCAATAATAACTGCTGAAAACAATCTAATAATATTTGAATTATCATTATATTTTTTATGAAGGTATCCAGGAATAGTTAAAGCAGCATACTTTTCTGTTTCTATACGTAATTTTTCTGCAATCAAATACCATGATGCGATTATTCCTACAGTTATACCTATAACAGTCCATGCCTCTCCAAGTCCAACAGATATTGCGGCTCCAGGTAATGCAAGTAGTAGCCATGCGGACTCACCTGAAGCTCTCTCTGAGAAAGCAGTAACCCATGGCCCAAGTCTTCTACCCGCTAGTAAATAATCCTCTTGAGACTTATTATATTTGATAGTCATCAAACCTACAACTATAAGAAATAGTAAATAAAAAATGAAAATTATACCTACTGTACTCATATCAACTCATATAAACAAATAATCCAATTATCAGACAATAAACCCCAAACCAATATAATTTACCAGTCCTCAATATAGTAAGTAACCATTTCAATGAAATCCAACCAACTAAATAAGAAAATAAGATTCCTAATAAAATTATATCCAACCCAAATGGTATAGTTTCAATATTCATAGCAGTTAATAACCCTGCACCTATTATAACTGGGATAGATAATAGAAAAGAGAATTTCGCTGCTTCAGAAGCAGATAAACCCATTAAAACACCCATACATATAGTTGTTCCAGATCGTGATATCCCTGGTATGATAGCTACCGCCTGAGCTAATCCTATAACTATTCCAATAAATAAAGTCAACTTGACATTCCTTTTAATGATAAATTTTGATGTAATTAACATTACACCAGTAAAAACCAATGATACAGAAACAAATCGAATATTATCAAATATTAATGATATATAATCTTTTAGAAGTAGACCAACTAAAAGAGCAGGAATGGTTCCAATAGCAATAGCAGAAATATAATATCTATTAGAAGAATCATTTAAATTAAACAATAATGTTTTTAATTCTACTCTAAAGACTGTTACTACACTCATTAAAGTTCCAATATGTAACACTACCTCAAAAGCATTACCTGGTAGATCAATATCTAATAACTTTTGTCCAATTACTAAATGTCCAGAACTGCTAATTGGTAGGAACTCGGTTAATCCTTGAAGAATTGCTAAAATTAGTGTATCTATATATTGCATTTAATTTAGTTACTAAAATAAAAACATTAGATTAGTCCTATAACTCCAATCATCCTACCACTCTTTGTCCCATTATTCCTATAGGAGAAGTATTTATCATTATTACATTTAGTACATTCTTTCGAAGAAATAATATTATTTAATGAAATAGAATTTTTCATAAGAATATGTTTTGTTAATTCTTGTAAATCCAGAAATGATCTATCCGCGTTCCCGTTAATCTGAAAGTTTCTTGGGAATTTTTTAGCTACTTCCGGCCCTATTTCAAAACAACATTGTTGTATAGAAGGTCCTATATAAGCAATAATCTTTTTATTATCCGCACCTTGCTCTATCATCTTATCAATACTATTATTTATAATATTTTTCTCAATACCTCTCCATCCAGCATGTACAATACCAATTATATTATTTTCTGGATCTGCCAAATATAGCGGAATACAGTCTGCAACCTGAATAGATAATACTAATGATTGTGTGGAACTGATTATTGCATCAGTAGATGGTTTTTTTCCTGGTTTATCTACTATGTTCACGTTCGATGAATGAACTTGTTGAGGATTAACAATCCTATTAGGATTTAAATTAATTAGCGATGTTAATAATCTTCTTCCATCTACTTCATGTTTGAAAGTCTTTAATGAAAAAGCTGCATGGATTTTTTCAGATCTAAATAAATCTGACAAATCCAAAAATGAATTTGAAATCATCTCAAATTAAAAATTTAAGGAGCTATGCTTTCAAGAGATATAAGTGAATCACCAACAAAATATCCAGTCCTAATAATTTGATTATCCTCAAATCTTAAAACTTGTAACGAAGTATTTAAATTTGAATCACTAAACCGTACATTATGTGACTCACCATTAAAATTAGATAAATTTGAAAGCCTTTTTGCTAAAGCAAGTCTTCCATTATCTTGTTCATTAATAATCGAATAGATTAATTGTGTACAATCAAATGCTTGGTTATATATTTGATCTTTTAAATTAGTAGAATAGTTACTTGAAATAATTGAGAGACCTTCCATATGTGGTCCAATATTACTTTGATTTAAAATATCTAGGTTTTTCCAGCTATCATTACCAACTATCTGAGTATCAAAATAGTACATTGGAAATTGCGTTCCAATATATGCCAAATGCTCAGGGTGCACTGGAGAATAAATTGCTTGAATAGTATTTAGTTTTATTTTAGATGAATCAGATGCTGTTAATTTTTCATCTTCATCATCAGGAATATCGAATAATTCATCATCTGATAATTCAAAAAGAAAATCTAAACTATCTAATGCCATTCCTAAATACTCATCATAATTATTATCTTCTTGTTCAAGATCAAAGGCAATTTTACGTAAATTTGTAAACTGTCGTTTTAAATCTGTTGGTAAACCTGAATACCACTCCACTCCTACTACTTTCTTACCTAATTGATCAACTTCTTTTATAAAAGCATCAGTTAAAGAACGTCCAAAATTATCAGCTGGTGCTAATACTGCTATACTATCTAATTCTAAAATTTTAGTGATGTATTTTGCAGCAATCTTTCCACGAGTTGATAAGTTGGAATTTAACTGATAAATATTATTACCTAGAGATGTTATCTCATCCAATGAAGCACTTGGAATAAGTAGTGGGATATTCTTCCCTTGAAGGCTATTTGCTGCAATAATAGCATTAGATTCAGAAATAGGCCCAATAATAGCTTTTACATCACGATTCTTTTCAAGTTCTTTGACAGCACGAATAGTTTTGATTTCACTACCATGATTATCTTTGATTATAAATGCTATCTTTTTATTTGAATTAATTGATACAGATAGTGCTTTATACATACCTCTTAAAAAAGAATTTCCTTGAATGACCTTATCTCCACTTAAAGGAATTATAACACCAACAGTTATCGTTTTTACTGGTGGCTGATAAGATGCTCTCAGTAATTTTTCATATAGATCAAAATAGCTTATAGGTATCTCTTCAGGATTCAATTGATAAAGAGATAAAGCACATTCATCAGGGTTTCCTGATGAAATATCATTAAATGACTTTGCCAATGCACAGATAATTCTTTCATTGGGGTTCGTAGATATTGTTAATAGTTCAGAAATTGTTGTCGGAAGAATATTTAGTTGAATTGTATTTAATATTCTTTGATCAACTAAATTTAAAAATTCATCACTAGTAGTTAAAGTACGTGCTTGAATATACATACGAAAAGCTGAATTAAAATTCTGCTCATTAATAAATGTGTCTCCAAATTTTAAATATACATCTTTAGCATACTCATTTTTTGGGAAATCTTCTAAAAACTTTCGGCCAATAATTTTAACATCTTCCTTTTTATTAAGCGCATATGTTGTTTTCATTAACATAATCCTTGATTTTGGTTCATAAACACCAAGGGGTTTCTCCATTAGTTTATTTAAAATAGTTTCGGCAATAGCAAAACGATCTTCATTAAAATGTTCAATGACCATGTCTATTTGCTTCTCAATTAATCGTGATTGAAACCAGTTTTGACCAAAAAGAGGCAATGATATAGTAAGAAATAGTAGTATTCTTTTCATAAAACTAATTTTCATTGTTATAGAAAATACATTAATGATACAATGTAAGACCATTAAAATGGATTACATCACAATTGCATACGTATTATTATACATCTTATTAAAGAAAATGTTTCAATAAGGAAAATATAGGATATTGTAAAAAAGGCTAAATATTAATTTGGGTAATTATGATCTGAATAAAAAACATAACACA
>CEVU01006403.1_pt1 | contig 12309 bp, 9 predicted proteins | sample 427081 | NCBI WGS metagenome assembly CEVU01 (sample SAMEA2623868, study PRJEB7988) | marine metagenome | biome: marine biome (ENVO:00000447); feature: deep chlorophyll maximum layer (ENVO:xxxxxxxx); material: "saline water (ENVO:00002010), including plankton (ENVO:xxxxxxxx)" | depth 80 m | reverse complement strand
CCTAAAGATAAGCTATTCGATAAAAATATTTCAAATGTTCAAGAGGTTGCCGCCAGAGGCGGCAAAGTGGTTTTACTCTCAGACAAATCAGGTTTTGAGAATACGGATGAGAAATTCTGGAGTACTATCGAATTACCTAAAACAATCGATACGCTAAATCCGTTACTTTACGCCGTCGCGGTTCAACTGATTGCCTACTATACAGCGGTTGCAAAAGGCACAGATGTGGATCAACCCAGGAATTTAGCCAAGTCTGTAACAGTTGAATGACGTTTGAGTTTACTCTGGTGTGACCATGCAAAAAGTTTCCATTTTTGTCGACGTGCAAAATATTTATTACACAACAAAACAAACATTTAATGCTAATTTTGATTATAAAAAATTTTGGAAAACAGTAACCAACCAAAGACAAGTCATCGGAGCATTTGCTTATGCGACAGACAGAGGTGACGTAAAACAAATCCAATTTCAAAATATTCTTAGAGCCATTGGCTTTGAAGTAAAACTAAAACCATACATTAATCGTTCAGATGGATCTTCAAAAGGAGATTGGGACGTGGGAATTACCATAGATATAATGGAATATGCAAGTAAATCGGATGTTATAGTTTTAGCATCCGGGGACGGTGATTTTGATATATTAATGGATCGAGTAAAAACTTTATATAACAGTGAGACAGAGATATATGGTGTCTCAAATTTGACTGCTATTTCTTTAAAAAATAGTACCTCTAATTTTTTTCCAATCGGCAAGGAACTTCTTTTAGGTTAGATTTATTTTGTTTAACAAAATTAACTACTGTATAAGAAGCTCTGGATTGTATGAGAATAAACGTTTAAATCTAGATAACAAAGAACTAGAAATTTTTAAGTCAGCTTGAGAATGAATTTTGAAGCCCCAAAATATCAAGATCACCATGAAGTAAAGTCAAAGTTAATTGACCCATTTGCCCGTGAAATAAATTATCTCCGTCTTTCGGTGACAGATCGCTGTGACTTTCGATGCCTATATTGCATGTCGGAAAATATGCAATTTCTTCCCAAAAAAGACCTATTAACATTAGAAGAACTTGACTATATGTGCTCGACTTTTATCAAATTGGGGGTAAAAAAGCTCCGTGTTACAGGCGGTGAACCTCTTGTAAGACGTGATATTATGAAATTTTTTGGCCGGATATCACGACATCTGGAAACTGGGTTACTTGAAGAATTAACACTCACTACCAATGGATCTCAACTTAGGCGGTTTTCTAGTGATTTGTATAAAATAGGCGTTCGCCGAATAAATGTTTCGCTCGATACATTAAATGAAGAAAAGTTCAGCAAGATCACACGATGGGGTCGGTTATCGCAAGTCTTAGACGGAATTCAAGCCGCACAGGATGCGGGTTTGCAAGTTAAAATAAACACAGTGGCTTTAAAAAACTTTAATGAAACTGAGTTATTTTCCATTACCGATTGGTGTGCATCTAAAAATTTAGACTTAACTTTCATCGAAGTTATGCCGATGGGAGAACTTGGCGAAGAAGATAGGAAAAGTCAGTATTGGTCACTTAGAGATTTAAGAAAAAAACTAGAAGAAAATTATTCACTTCATAATCTCGAGGAAAGTACAGGAGGACCTGCACGATACGTAAGGGTTGAAGAAACAAAACAAAAAATTGGATTTATAACACCACTCACCCATAATTTTTGTGAGTCCTGTAATCGAGTTAGAGTGACATGCACGGGCGAACTTTTCATGTGCTTAGGACAAGAAAATAATGCTAATTTGCGAGATACAATCCGAAAATATCCAAATAGACCAGAAGAACTAGAAAACGATATTAAGGCAGCCATAGACAATAAGCCAAAAGGCCATGATTTTGATTATTCTCGGGCTAGCATCAAAGGCCAAATGAGTAGACACATGAGCCATACTGGTGGATAAATTATAAGATTTACTAAAACGTTCTAATTAAGTTTGCCTCAAACCGGCATCTTTTGCTCAACTAGTTCTACTAACCAACTGCACCCAAAAGGTATGGCGTCATCATTAAAATTATATTCTGGATGGTGAACTGGCGAGCTATCACCGTTCCCTAACAATATATACGCTCCAGGTCTTTCTTCCAACATATAAGCAAAATCTTCACCCCCCATCACTAGAGGAGCTTCTGCGCATTCGCCAGCAACATCACGTGCCACCTTAGCAGCAAACTCTGTCTGTTCACTTGTATTTGACATAACCGGGTAGCCCCGAGTGAATTTTGCATCAGCAGAGCCTCCCAAAGCTTCCGCTGTAAGCTCAGTAATTCGCAAGAATTCTTTCTCGGCTAAATCTCTCACATCTGGATCTAAAGTTCTAACAGTGCCTTTTATTTTAACTTCTTGCGGTATAACATTAAAAGCATTCGATGATGTTTCAAATGATGTGATCGAAACCACGACTTGTTTTACTGGATCAGCTCTCCGAGAAGCTATAGTTTGCAGTGCCACAACAATTTGACTGGCTATAACCGTTGGATCTATAGTCTCTTGTGGCTTAGCAGCATGCCCGCCCTTGCCCGAGATTGTCGCCTCTATAAAATCTGAGGCCGCAAAAAATGGACCACTTCTAATTGCAAATTTACCCAGTTCTACGCCAGGCCAATTATGCATACCATATACTTCATCAATCTTGAAATTTTCCATCAAGCCGTCTTTGCACATTTCAAGACCACCACCACCACCTTCTTCGGCTGGTTGAAAAATGACAACCGCTTGACCGTCAAAATTTCTTGTTTCACAAAGATACTTTGCCGCGCCAAGCAGCATGCTCGTATGTCCATCATGACCACATGCATGCATAGCTCCCGGTATTTTTGAACTGTATTCTAACCCTGTTTCTTCATTTATAGGCAGTGCATCCATATCAGCTCGTAAACCAATAACCTTACCTGTTCGATTTGTCTTACCGTTTATAACTCCTACAACGCCAGTCTTGCCTATGCCATCGATCACTTGATTGCAGCCAAACTCAATAAGCTTATCCTTAACTAAAGCCGACGTTCGCTGCGTTTCAAATAAAATTTCGGGATATTGGTGAATATCCTGCCGCCACTCAGCTATTTCTTTCTGCAGTTCGGCAAATCGGTTTTTTACAGGCATATTATCTCCATAAAATTTGATAATTAGTATCTAAATAGAAATGAAAAATGAGGAAACAAACAGTATCTAAAATCTAAACCTAAATAAAAAAAAAGTTCAATAGCTCTTTAAAAATTAAAACCCAGAAATATTAGATGATTAAATCTTAAATAATCATTTTAAGATGGTCTCGGCTTTTAAGATAAAAAGCCAAGATTACCAAACGGGATTTAATTTATCAACGACAACAATTTATTTAGGCTTTCCTTGGCATCGCCATAAAACATTCGTGTATTTTCCTTAAAGAAAAGCGGATTTTCGATGCCAGAATAACCAGTTCCTTGGCCTCTCTTAGACACAAATACCTGTTTTGATTTCCAACACTCAAGCACAGGCATACCAGCAATTGGGCTATTAGGGTCATCCTGCGCAGCTGGATTAACAATGTCATTTGACCCAATTACAATTGCAACATCAGTTGATGGAAAATCTTCATTTATTTCATCCATTTCCAAAACAATATCATACGGAACTTTTGCCTCAGCCAACAAAACATTCATATGGCCTGGTAACCGACCGGCTACAGGATGGATTGCAAATCTAACTTCTTTTCCTTGACCTCGAAGTCTTTTGGTTAACTCTGAAACCGCTTGCTGAGCTTGAGCAACAGCCATTCCATAACCAGGAATAATAATAACGCTATCTGCATCATTTAAAGCAGCAGCAACACCATCGGCATCTATAGCAATCTGTTCACCCTCAACCTCCATAGCCGGACCAACTGTTCCTCCAAAACCACCCAAAATTACAGACACAAAAGATCTATTCATCGCCTTACACATTATGTAGCTTAGAATAGCTCCAGACGACCCAACTAAAGCTCCAACAACGATCAGAAGATCATTACCCAAACTGAATCCAATGGCAGCGGCTGCCCAGCCTGAGTAGCTGTTAAGCATTGAGACAACAACAGGCATATCTGCTCCACCTATGCCCATGATAAGATGGAACCCAATAAAAAATGCCATTAGAGTCATAATTACCACGGGAAGTAGGCTTCCAGACTGAAGATACCAAATCAAACACAAAATTGAAATTAATGCAGCGCCTGCATTTAAAGCGTGGCCCCCAGGAAGCTTAGTAGCAGCAGAAGTTACTTTTCCAGATAATTTTCCGTATGCAATTACTGATCCTGTGAATGTTATCGAGCCAATAAACACGCCTAAAAATAACTCTACTCTTAGAATGCTTAACTCAATAGCTGACTTTTTGGCTATTAAAGCCGCAAAGCCCGTTAACTCTTTTGCAGTGCCTGCTTCTTTGGCCAATGCAACGTTACCCATTTCAAAATCAGCAATAAACCCGACAAAAACAGCAGCAAGCCCTACAAGGGCATGCATGCCAGCCACAAGCTCTGGCATTTGCGTCATTTCAACCCTAGACGCTAGCATGTATCCAATAATACCTCCGCCAGCTATGAGTATGATAGAAAAGAACCACAGACCTGATCCAGGCCCAATCAAAGTAGCAAAAACGGCAAGAGCCATCCCAACTATACCGTACCAAACAGCCCGTTTTGCACTTTCCTGTCCAGATAATCCGCCTAAAGAAAGAATAAAAAGAATAGCCGCAACAACGTAAGCAGCAGTTGTAAAACCTAAATCCATAATCTTGCCCTTCTTTAAGACTTCTGAAACATGGCAAGCATGCGTCGTGTGACTAAAAATCCGCCAAAAATATTAATGCCAGCCATAAAAACGGACAAAGCTGCTAAAATAATGACAAGAAATGATCCTGACCCAATTTGCATCAATGCTCCCAGTATTATTATGGAAGAAATAGCATTTGTTACAGCCATTAAGGGTGTATGCAAAGAATGGCTAACATTCCAAATAACTTGAAATCCAATAAAAACTGATAAAACAAAAACAATGAAATGCTGCATGAAACTAACTGGTGCAATTAGTCCAAGGCCTAACGTAACTAAGGCGCCCGTGGCCAATAGTATAACCTGTTGCTTTGTTTGCGCCTGGAAAGCTTCAGCTTCTTGGGTTCGAATTTCTTCTGGTGTTAATTCTTTGGGCTTTTCTTGAGTTTTAACAGCGATAGCCTGCACCTTCGGAGGTGGGGGTGGAAATGTAACTTCTTTGTTAAATGTTACCGTTGCCCCGCGAATAACGTCGTCTTCCATATTGTGAACAAGATTACCATCTTTTTCCGGTGTTAGATCACTCATCATATGACGAATATTGGTCGAATAAAGCGATGAAGCTTGAGCGGCCATGCGGCTCGCAAAGTCAGTATAGCCGACTATGGTCACGCCGTTGTCGCTGACAACTTTTTCATCTTGGACAGTACCCTCAACGTTCCCACCTGCAGGGGCTGCTAAATCGATAATAACTGAGCCCGGCTTCATGGCCTTGACCATATCCTTAAGCCATAGTTTTGGGGCTTCCCTATTGGGAATTAGAGCCGTCGTAATAACAATATCTATTTCTGGGGCAAGTTCCCGAAATTTAGCAAGTTGCGCATCTCTAAACTCTGGACTGGAAACTGCAGCATAACCTCCAGTCTCCGCGCCATCCTTCTGTTTTTCCTTAAAATCCAAATAAACGAATTCTGCACCCATGGACTCAACTTGCTCAGCAACTTCCGGTCGCACATCGAAGGCGTATGTGATTGCACCAAGAGACGTAGACGTTCCTATAGCTGCCAAGCCGGCGACACCTGCGCCAACAATTAGGACTTTCGCTGGTGGAACTTTTCCAGCAGCTGTCACCTGACCTGTGAAAAACCGACCAAAATTGTTTCCAGCCTCTATAACAGCTCTGTACCCAGCTATATTAGCCATAGACGAGAGCGCATCCATTTTTTGAGCACGGCTTATCCGAGGCACCATTTCCATTGCTACGACGCTGGCACCTTTTTTTGCAGCGGCCTTTAATCCTTTATCATTACCGGCGGGGTTGAAAAAAGATATCAAAGTGTGATCAGCTGTCAGTCGCTTCATCTCGCCATCATCTGGCTCACGTACTTTCGCAACAACATCCACATCTTTCCAAAGCGCTGCCGCCGTTTTCTTGATTTCAACGCCAGCGTCCGAATATGCCTTATCTGAAAAACCAGCTAATGACCCAGCACCACTCTCAATGGCACAATCATAACCAAGTTTTTGCAATTGAAGCGCACTGTCTGGAGTCATCGCAACGCGCGCCTCACCATCAAAAACTTCTTTTGGGGTACCTATCTTCAAAGTTGTCATCCTCTTATTCAAAAATGTAATTCAGCCAATACCAATAAGTAATCAAGGCTTAAAAAACTAAATTCTCTGATCAGTCGCCTTACGCCATTGATAAACACGGTGCAAGCTTATTTAACCAATAGCAAACCGTATCGTTCTGTTAAGCTCCTTCTACATAAACCCTAATTGGTTCAATAAATTACATTTTCAAGCTAGTAGAAGAAAGGTTTTATTTGACCTGAATTTTATTGATTAAGTTTTATTCAAATTCCATTTCTTCAAACACGCGACCTGCGTTTCTTTTTGCTAGCTCTTCAAACGTATCTAATAAACGCCAACGTTCTTGATCAACATAAAATGCCTCGGCCAAGTCACCATCATTTTCAAGCACCTCAGATACTTTTTGTCGGAGATCTAAAAGATAATCCCGAGTAAATCGAGATACTTGTGCCATGTTTGTCGGGTGTCCATGGCCGGGGATAACATAAGTTGCATTTAAAGGAACAAACTCTTCATTCCACGTTTCCAACCAACATTTTGTACAGGTATTTTCAAAGATAGGGAGCATTCTCTCATGAAAAGCCATATCACCAGCAATTATCAAAGACAGCTGTGGCAACCAAACTTGAGTATCACCAGGCCCATGAGCAGGACCCAAATGAAGTACATGAAATTCCAAATCACCTAAAGTGAAAATAAACTTTTCTGAAAAACTCTTATTGGGAATTACTATTTCTGTTCCAGCCGCTTTATCTCGATTATAGGATTTCATCCGCTCTAAAATGGAGTGACTATTTTCTTCAATTTCATGGATTGCATCTTCATGGGCCAGAATATCAACTCCCTGTTTTGACCAATACAAATTACCAAGGATCGCGTGACCTTGTCCATTTTCATTGATGACTAGTTTCACTGGTTGATCAGTAATAGTTTTAATTTCCTCATGAAGAGCGGAAGCTAGCCTTACTGAAGCTCCCGAATTTATAACAACAACACCTGCAGCAGTTATGACGAAAGAAAGATTATTATTGTGCCCAGAATTTTCATATGTAGGAGGTGCGGTCGCTCCAATTGCCGAAAAAACGTTAGGGATGACCTCAACTGGTTTATTGTATAACTCTGAGCGGGGATACTTATCTTTTATATCTTCACTAGCCCAAACTATGGAATTCAAACTCCAAAAAAAGACTGCCAAACAATTTAAAATTTTCATTTTTTCTCCACCAAATAAATAAATCTAGCGGTATAAATAAATTTACATAGATTTGAGTTAGATTATTTTACTATTGCTACCCACTTTTTTTCAATTAGTTTCTCATAAAAACGAGGGCTTTCATGATAACCAACAAACATATATTGATAACTGGGGGAGGAACAGGAATAGGGCGAGCAATTGCAATATTATTTGCAGACAATGGTGCTAACGTCACTATTACGGGCCGCAGATCCAATGTACTTGAAGAAGTTGCTGATAGCAGCTCAAATATTTCGGCTTTTCAAATGGATGTATCCAATGAAAAAGAAGTTATTTCTGTTATATCTAAGGCAGTATCCAAATTTGGACCTATCCAGGTTTGTGTGGCAAACGCAGGGATAGCCGAAGGAAAAAAACTTCAAAACACTGATTTAGAGTTTTGGAGAAAAATAATAGGTACGAACCTAGATGGCACATTCTTAACCATTAGAGAGGCAATGAAATCAATGCTGAAAGCAGATTGGGGTCGTGTAATTGCAATCTCTTCAATAGCAGGCATCAAAGGACTGAAAGGGGCCGGTGCATACAGCGCCTCAAAACACGGTGTAATGGGGTTAATTAAAACCTATAGTGAGGAATACATGGGGGGGCCAATTACCTTCAATGCCATTTGTCCAGGCTACGTAAATACATCCATTGTAGATACGAATATAAAATCGATGATATCGAAAGGAATTAGTGAAAAAGATGCTCACAAAATGATGGTGAATGCAAATCGTCATAAAAGATTAATCCAAACAGAAGAAGTTGCTCAGACGGCATATTGGCTGTGCACTCAAGCAGCAAAAAGTATAAATGGGCAGGCCATTGAAATAGCAGGCGGCAAAGTATGAGTGACTTTTTAAAGACAAAATCACAATTTTACATACCCGAGGGAATAATTTATTTGGACGGAAACTCTCTTGGTCCACTGACTAAAAAAGCTCAAGATCGCATTCAGCACACCCTAAACAACGAATGGGGTGAAATGCTGGTAACCGGATGGAACAAAGCGGGTTGGATGGACCAGCCAAACAAGGTTGGCGATAGAATAGCAAGGCTAATCGGGGCTGCCCCTAAAACAGTTACTGTCGGTGACACGCTATCCATTAAAGTTTTTCAGGCTCTTGCAAGTGCGATCAACTTTCAAAAGAATAGAAAAGTTTTACTAACCGACGCCAGCAATTTCCCTTCAGATATTTATGCAGCACAAGGCCTGATAAATATGCTAAAAGCTGATCACGAACTTAAAATTGTCAATACCGATAATTTAGTTGAAAATATCAATGAAAATGTTGCTGCTATCTTTTTTACAGAAGTAGATTATAGGACAGGCCGTCGATATGATGCCAAGAAGATCGTAAAAACAGCAAAACAAAATGGAGCTCTTGTAATCTTGGATTTAGCACATTCAGCCGGAGCTATCGATACAAATTTGACCGAGTTGGATGTGGATTTCGCAGTTGGCTGCACATATAAATATTTAAATGGTGGTCCTGGATCACCAGCATTCATTTACGTAAATCCTAATTTAATAAACTCATTGGAACCGTGTCTATCCGGTTGGTTAGGGCATGAGAACCCCTTTGATTTTTCCTTACAGTACAATCCAGCATCTGGGATCGATAGAATGAGAGTAGGTACGCCTCCAGTAATTGCTCTAGCGGCTTTAGAGGCGTCGCTTGATATCTGGGAAACCGTTGATATTAAAGATGTTAGAGAAACGTCCATCCAGCTCACTGATCAATTCATTAATGGTGTAGAGCAAAAATGTCCAATGTTGCAATTAATTACACCTCGGATACCCGAAAACCGTGGAAGCCAAGTGTCCTTCTCCTTCAAGCATGGATATGCTGTCATGCAGGCGTGCATTGAGCGTGGCGTGATTGGAGATTTTAGAGCACCCGACGTAATGAGATTTGGGTTTACACCGTTATTTGTAGATAGCCAAGACGTTGAAAGAGCATCAGAAATCTTAGCAGAAATAATGTCTAAAGATTTATGGAATGACCCTAAATTTCAAAAAAGAAATAAAGTAACTTAATCAGGAGTTTCGAGATCTATGGAAATCATAAGTTGCTTCGCCAAAAGCCTCAAATAGAGGTTTTGATACCGGGTCTTGCGAAGCGCAATATTCAGGGTGCCACTGAACGGACAGTGTGAAGCCTGGCGCGTCATCAATATAAAGTGCTTCGGGGGTGCCATCGTCTGCATAGCCGTCAATGACAACTCTTTTACCCGGCTTCATTATTCCCTGGCCATGCAAAGTATTTGTTAAGACCTTATTTTTCCCAAATAATTTTTTAAATGGACCTTCGCCAGAAACTGTTACTTCATGCCTTAAAGCAAATTTTTCTTCTAAAGTTCCATCGGGAGGCATTCTATGATTAATTCTGTCAGGGATATCTCTAATTTCTGGATGTAACTCACTACCAAAAGCAACTGCCACCTCTTGAAAACCACGGCAAATTCCAAAAATAGGCTGTCCGATCTCTACGCAATTTCTAATAAGAGACAGGCTAACAGCATCGCGCCCTCTATCAAAATCTCCGTGAGCTTCAGTTTCTTTAACACCATACTCGGATGGGTGGACATTTGGTCGGCCACCAGTAAATAGAAAACCATCGCAGATTCTCATAAGTTCATCTACTCTGACAAACTCTGGATCACCAGGTATAATGAGAGGTGTTGCATTACATAACTCAGCGATTGCTTCACAATTCATCGTTCCCGCTGCATGGGCTGGATACTGATCATTTATCAAATAAAAATTTCCCATGATGCCAATTACAGGACGCGACATTTCAAAACTCCTCTCTTGTTTGTAGCTATACACATTTGAAATGGTCCGTAAACGGAGCAGTGTTATTTGTTGTTAAAAACAATTAGTTTTGTGAACAAATGAGTAATAATTAAGCAATGAAAATAGAAACTAATTATAATTTTATTTTAAGTTCCAGACGCTGTTTGTGTAGGATTGGCTCTGTATAGCCAGAAGGTTGAACTTCACCTTTAGATACTAAATCATAGGCTTCCCTGATATACCTCATAAGTTCGGTTACACCATTTACTCCCAAAGTCCATTTATTGGTCTGTTTTTTTAACCAATTTGCTTGATTTAATGGATTTCTTACATCTTTCGCTACAAAATTTTATGTCAAGCCAACTTCTTTCCCACTTCTTTCTCCATACGAAAGGCAGGCCACAGACACCGCATATTTTCTGTGGGAGATCAGATTTTTTTCGCATTTTTGGCACTAGAAATCAAAGCTCTTCTGTCTGTTGTTTCGTAATTTTGAGTTGGTTTTACCCCGATCATTAACGAAATCTCTCAACTTGTTTTGCCGACTACCATGTTTTTTAATAATACTCTGGGCATGATTGTTGAAGCCATCCAGCTTTCTTACTGCCCAAACTTTTTCTCGAGCATATTTTCCAGCCCTATCCAAATCTATTACTGCGTCAGGGTAAGAGGACCCAAGGTTCAATTTGCTTTCTCCAGTTCCAACTTTATGCAATTCAGCACTCGAAAGGTGACAGAGCTCTGGAACCCATTTTCGGATAAAAACTCCCTGAGGATCCTGGTCAATACCCTGCTTTACCGGATTGTAAATTCGAATCGTATTTATTCCAGTGGTCCCTGACTGCATTTGAACCTGAGGCCAATGAATGCCCGGATCGTAATCAGTGAAAAAATTTGCTAAAATCTTGCCAGAGTTTCGCCAGTCCAACCAAAGGTGATAAGAAGCAAACGACATTAGCATAGCTCGCATTCGAAAGTTGATCCAACCTGTAGTTCTCAAATACCTCATGCATGCATCTATAAATGGAAAACCAGTTTCACCACTCTCCCAAGCGGCCAATAAAGTCTTATCCGGTGTTTTAGGTCGCAAATTTTCGAAAGCCTTATGAAGGCAACCTACTTCAATTGAAAAGTCGTCCTCTAGTTTTTGCCCAAAATGATCTTTCCACGCCAAACGAGATTTAAAAGATTTTGTAGAGGTTAACATTTTCTTATTTTTCGCATGATTATCTTTTACAAAGTGAAAAACCTCTCTGACTGATAAATTACCATGGGCTAGATAAGGTGAGATTCTTGAGCAAGCAGCTTCTGCTAAAAGTGGAGATGACATCTCCTTCCTATAATTATTGCCGCGTCCCTGAAAAAAGCTTTCTAAATATTTCAAGCCATGATTAGCACCGCCAATTTGTTTATTTATTTCCACTGAGTTACCCTTGAAATTTACATCGACTGAAATTTGCGCGAGATTGATTTCAAGAGGCCTTATATTAGGCTTTTCTATAATAGGTTTTGAGATGAACTTATCGCGTTTAGCTGCCCAATTATTTCTATCAACCAAACCTCGGACAATAGAATTATTCTGATATTCTATGATTTTTATGCCATTAACGCGACCCCAAGCCCGCACAGACTTATCCCGTTCGTAAGTCCAAGTATTTCCTGTTTCTTGATGAGAATATACGGCATTTATTTCAAATTCTTTTCTTAAATCTTCAAACACTTGTAAAATTTTTCCTTGACGAAAAACTAGGGCCTGACCCAACTTACTTAAATCTACTCTTAAAAATTCCAAAGATTGTTTTGTAAATTCCCAATGCCTTAGTGCTGCATCTTCTTGCTCCCAATAGTCAGGCTCGAAAACATAAATTGGTAAAACTGGATATTCCCCCAATGCCGCTTCATTTAAAGGAGCGTGATCGGAGG
>CEVU01030210.1_pt1 | contig 12335 bp, 9 predicted proteins | sample 427081 | NCBI WGS metagenome assembly CEVU01 (sample SAMEA2623868, study PRJEB7988) | marine metagenome | biome: marine biome (ENVO:00000447); feature: deep chlorophyll maximum layer (ENVO:xxxxxxxx); material: "saline water (ENVO:00002010), including plankton (ENVO:xxxxxxxx)" | depth 80 m | reverse complement strand
GAGCAAGGATGCCCCCATAACCCGGTTCAGGTTCTTGGCAGAGGATGAAGTGGAGAACGCCCTCCTGAGGAGGGAGCCGAATGCCGCCCACGACATCACTGCGGGCAGTCCGAAGAAGAGGTTCATGACTACCAGGGCGATCTTCCCAGAGAAGCCTGTTCCGAAGAGTCCGCCGAATGCCGTCATAAGTACCAGGAAGTGGATCCATGCCTTGCCGTTGACAATCTGGAGGGTTGTCCCTGTGAATATCCCTAGCCTTTCATCGCCCTCCTCGTCGATGGAAAGAGGAGGGGATGTAGCGACCTTGTATCCGAGGTAGGCGATGTAGGCTGCGCCGAAATATGTCAGGAGTTCGAAGGCGGATTTGTTGTCCTCAATGAATACGGTAGCCCCCCCAACGAATACCCCCAGTGTTGACCACCCTATCGCCATCCCAGCGATCAGAGGGAGTGTGTCACGGAATCCGTGCTGGGAGCCGTGTGCTGCGCAGAGTACGTTGTTGGGGCCGGGCGTAAAGCACATTGGAACTATGAACGCCAGTGTGGCGACTAGCAGTTCGGTGTCCATACGGACCACTCATGCCCTTGTCTCTAGGAACTTGTTTGCGGCCTTCAGGGCGCCGTCGATGTCCTTCCAAAGGTCCTCAACGTCTTCGATGCCGACGCTCATTCTCACGAATCCAGGGATGACGCCTGCTTCGTGCCTGACTTCCTCGGGGACGAACATGTGGCTGGAGTTGAACGGACACTCAACTAGGCTCTCGACGCCGCCGAGGCTGGTCGCTTCGAAAATGGTATCCAATGACCTCATGAATCTGAGCGCTGCTTCATCCCCTCCCTTGACTACGAATGCTAACATCCCGCTTCCCTTTGGCATAATCCTCTGTGCCACCTCGTAGTCAGGGTGGGATTTTAGGGAGGTGTGTCTGACGCTTTCTACCATGTCATGCGACTCAAGCCTCCTAGCAAGTTCGGCTGAATTAGAGGCGTGGACTGGCATCCTCGTGTGGAGTGTCCTCATTCCCCTCTCGAGCAAGTAGCACATGTGGGGGTCTGCCGCACCGCCATAGTGGATTTTGCTGAAGAATATGTCAGCTATGAGTTCCTTCTTCCCCGCAACCAGCCCGGCTATCAGATCGGCGTGGCCGCCGAGGTACTTTGTCCCGGAATGCAGGACGATATCGAACCCCATCTTAATTGGGTTACACCCCCATGGTGATGCGAATGTGTTGTCAACGACAGAGACGGCTCCGTTCCTCTCGGCTATTTCTGCCATTGCCTCTAGATCGCATACCTTCAGTACGGGATTTGTCATCGTCTCGACGTAGAGAACCTTCGTATTCTCTTGGATTGCCTCCTCGTAGGAAGCCGGGTCCCTCATGTCTGCCATAGTGACTTCGATGCCCATTCGCGGCATTATTTCCGTCAGTAGCCCATATGTCCCACCATAGCAATCGGCGCTCGCGACGATATGGTCCCCGGAAGACAGGAGTGTGAAAAGGGTGGTCGAGATCGCTGCCATGCCGCTGGAGAAAACCTCAGCATCCTCTGCTCCCTCGAGGGCTGCTATTTTGGCGGATACTACCTCAGAGTTCAGGCTTGAAATTCTACTGTAGATTAGTGTGTGTTGCGCCCCATCGGCCCATCCCTTGTAACGCTCATCTGTCAGCTTGTAGGTGGAAGTGAGGAATATCGGCGTAGCCGCCGAGCCTTCAACATCCTGCATACCAGAATGCACTGCCTTTGTTGCAAACCCCTTGTCGGTGTCGTCCCCTTGCATACATCCCGGAGAGGTCATTGGGTCATCAATCATACGCTGGAGATGGCCCTGTTGTCTGGACATGAGTCAATTTCTTTGTCTCTGGGCCTCTATGGCGACTGCGCTCAACGGAGCTTGGAGATTGAAAGAAGGGACGAAGCCGGTCATTGGAATCCTGATTACCGAATCCGATTCTCGGAGTATCTCCTCTGGAATCCCATGCTTTTCACCGCCCACTATCAGTACTATGTTACCAGTCAGGTCTGCATCCCATGGATGAGAATCCCCTACATCCTCTACTGAGATTATCCGAAATCCTGCTTTCCTGGCCGCCCTCACCGCTTCAAGGCCACTCATCCAGTGAACGGGGATGAATCGGTGCGCCTTCATCGAGGCACGCTTCGCGGCCTTTCTCTCCTGATTCGTTAACTCGGCATCAATCACTACTGCATCGGCGCCGGAGACTTCTGCCGTGCGAATACAGAACCCTATATTCACAGGATAAGCGGCTCCGGCGAGTAACCAAATCAGGCCCCCATGCGATAGGGTCTGATCGAACGTAGACTTTGGGTCTCTGCCCACGAGTCCAAGAACGTCTGGGATGCCTTCTGAGTTGTCTCTAGACATCCTCCAAAGATCGTTCTCGGAGCCCCTGATGACTTTGATCCCTCTTTCCTCTGCAATGGAAACTATTTGCTCCAATTTAGTGGATATGGCTTCTCTTTTTACCAATAATACCGAGATATTTTCATTTCTATGAATGGCATCTAGAACCTCGTCGACACCACATCTCTGCATATCATTCACCCGTTACTTCCGAAAGTGCGCCGATGCTTCCTGCGATGTTCAGGCAAACGGCTACTACTGGCCCTATCAGCAGAGCGAATGCCACTGTTCCCACGCCAACTGAGCCGCCTAGGAGCCACCCCCCTGCGACCACAGACACCTCAATCGCACCGCGTACCCTCCCTATCGGTACGCCGGTTCTTCTCTGGATACCTGTCATCCAACCGTCCCTGGGGCCGGGACCGAGGTTTGCCGTCAAGTAGAGCCCGCTTCCGATTCCGACCAGTATTACGCCCACGATGACCTGTGCCAATGCGAGTGCGAAACTATCTGGTGTAGGCAGAACTGGGAGCATGTATTCAATTGCGGCAGCGATTAAAATCGCATTGAGGATTGTTCCGATCCCTGGCCTCTCACGGAGGGGGATCCATAGCAATAGCACTGCTATGCTGACAAGAAGGGTTGTCTGGCCGATTGATCTGCCTATGTTTATCGAAATCCCATCTGCTAGTACCGTCCACGGACTATTACCAATTCCTGCAGCTACCAAAACTGCGTCGCCCGTTCCAAATATCCACAGGCCAGCACAAAGCAATACCATGGTATTGAGTCTGGGTCTTGTCTCCATTGGGTCGTCTGAGCTCCACCAGGTGTGTGGGACTTCCTTGGCGGGCTTGATCAGAGAGGAGATGCCCATGTGGCACGAAGAGCGTCTCAGCCTTGAACCCAATCGTAGTATTCTTTCGTGGATTCAGCGCACCACCAAATAATCTGAGGAACGTCATAGGAATGCTCGGATTTGATTTTGGATATCAATTCAATTTTATTGGATTCTGAGGTTTTTATTTGTATATTCCATTCAGGAGTGCTCTGAATTTCATCTTTCCAGCGAAAGACAGAGGTTGTTCTCTTTATGTCAGCGCAAGCAGCTAGATTTGAGTCAATTATTGATTGACACCACATCCCCACTTCGGCTTCGTTCAGTTCGCCGGGGAGAGTGGTTTGAACTATCCATACCGTGTTACCCATAACAGCGGGAAGGTGTGTTCAGCCATGAATTCGTTGGCATACCTTGAATGAGTGGTGCGCCTTGCATTGTAACGGCGATAGCATGGAGTCATGGGAGGAGCCCATCGAAACTGGGGAGGTACCAGAGGATGGCGTGGTCTTCGACGTGATTGTGGTGGGGGGCGGTCCCGCTGGCTCTGCTGCCGCTGCTTACAATGCTCTGAATGGTTGCAAGGTCCTGCTAATTGAGAAGGGCGTCTGGCCGAGAGACAAGATTTGCGGAGATGCAGTCGGTGGGAAGTCGCTTTCACATGTGAAGGAGTTAGGGGTCAAGGGCATGATCGAGGATACCCCTCATTTTACCGTGGATTCGATAATCTTCGGCAGTGGAGGGGGCAATACTGTCAGAGTGATGCTTCCTCAAGAGGAGTTCGAGAAGAAGGAGGCTGGTTACTCGCTTCCCCGTTTGCAATTCGACTATATGATGTTCAAGAGGTGCTCGGAGATCGTAATGGAAAACGGGGGTTCGGTAATCCAAGGATTCACCGTGAAAGACGTCCATCTGGAGGAAGGCCGTGTTTCGGGAGTCAGCGGTGGTTTCGGGAGACGGGGCGACGAGGGCGTGCGTCGCTACTCCTCCCCTCTTACGATTGGTGCGGGCGGTTACAGTTGCCCTGTGGCAAAAACGGTGACTGAAGTGATGCACGGCGAGCCTATGAGGGATGATGAGCACTACTGTGGCGGTTTCAGGGAATACTGGGAGGGGGTTGGCGGTTTCAGTGGCACCGAAGGACCCATCGAGATTCATTTCATTGACGAATTCAACCCCGGGTACTTCTGGCTCTTCCCGGTCAAGGAGGGCGTCGTCAACGTGGGCGTTGGCATGGTCTTCGCTGAGCAGAGGAAGCAGAAGGGGGACAAGAAGTCCCTCAGGAAGATGCAAGAGTGGGTAATCAATAGCCATCCTGGCTTCAAGAAGCGCTTCGAGAATGCGAAGCTTGTGAAGGGCTCAAGCAAGGGATGGCAGCTTCCCTTCGGGTCCCCCAGGAAGGGCGGCCAGCCGTATCAACCCAGAAGGTCTGCTGCCGCAGGGGCCATGTGTGTCGGGGACTCTGCAAGCCTGGTCGACCCATTCACCGGAGAGGGGATCGGCAACGCATTGCTCTCGGCGAAAATGACCTCAAAACACTTCGACAAGGATGCTCACTCCGGGGGTTTCCCTGAGGAGGCAGCGGCTGCGTACATGGAGGAGCTCTGGGGGGCTCTGGGGCCCGAGCTGTCCAACTCATACAAACTCCAGCGATGGGCCAAGAAGAAGTGGCTCATGAATTGGGTGATCGGGAAGGCTGGTCGCAGTGAAGAGCTCGCTGACATGATGACAGGCATGATTGCAGACAAGGAGGCATCCAGGCAGCTCTGGAGCAAGTGGTTCCTGTTCAAGACCTTGATTCTTTCATGAGGGGATTAGATGGAAGGAAATATGGATAGCTCTCTGGAGGGCATAAAGGCCATATTTCTGGATCTTGATGGGACGATATACCTCGGTGGAGAGCTGATTGAAGGGGCCCTATCCTTCCTTGGTCGCCTGAAAGATAGCGGCATTCGAAGATTCTTTCTCTCGAACAACTCGAGCAAGTCGGTTGATCAGTATCTTGTGAAGCTGCAGTCATTGGGAATTCCCTCTACTGAAGAGGACGTGCTACTTTCTACCCATGACCTTCTTTCATGGCTCAATAATGAGGGGGTAAAGGAGACCTACCTAGTTGGTACGGAGGGGATGAGAGAGATGCTGGAGTCGGTTGGAATCAGTACCCAATCTGAGAGCCCCCAATATGTCGTTCTTGGTTACGATACGGAAATTACCTACGAGAAATTGAGTACGGCCTCAATTCATCTACACAAGGGGGTTCCAATGGTGGCCAGCCACCCTGATGTTGTTTGCCCGTCCCCGGAGGGGGGGCTTCCTGACACCGGAGCATACATGGATCTCTTCGAGGCGACCACCGGAGTCAGGCCCGTACATGTTTGCGGTAAGCCGAACGCGGGAATGATTCTGCACAAGGTGGAGGAGCTTGGTCTGAGGCCGGAACAGTGCGCAATGGTCGGTGACCGCCTGTACACGGATATCGAGATGGCTGACAGGGCTGGTGTTCATGGAATTCTAGTACTCAGCGGCGAGGCAACAATGGATGATTTGGAAAAATCATCTCAGCGCCCTAGTCTTGTGGTTGAGTCCGTGGCCTCTTTGTTGTGAGGTGTTTGTCAAAACACCGAGTGAGAGCGCGTCTACCTAGCCATAGAAATACCATTCTTCTTCCGGCGGGGCATGGAGGCGTCTAGTTCACCGTCCTCAATGCAGAACCGTGCCTACTACAAAATGGGGCTTCTGGTATACGATAACGCGAAGGTAGTTCTCGTACTCACGCTACTTCTCTGCGCTGGACTTGGAAGTCTCATGACCCTGGAGCCGAAGTATGCTGAAGGATACGGGGAAGGGGACCTCGAGTCTGTCCATGGTTGGGAGGCCGTCAGAATGGGGTTCACCTCCGAGAACGAAACCGAGAAAATGAGTTTCTACGTCCTTTTCCATCACCCTAGTGGTGAGTCCGGTGACGAGGCCGTGAGGGAAGCCATGCTGGCCACGGTCGCGGTTCTGGATGGGAGGGAGGAGGTCTCCCTCGAGTATCCATGGCTTACGAATGAGGCGAACCGATCTAAACTAATCAGTTCAGTAGACCCCTCTTGGTCTCGTATCAGGATTGAAATCAGTATGGATCGCGACAACTCAAAGGTGCTTCTGAAGGAAGTCATAGACGACATTCGGCTACCTGAAAATTCTCCAGAGGGGATGGAGAAGTGGGTCACTGACAATCTGGCGATCGACGTTACATTCGATTTGACACTCAAGGAAGAGTTGGTGCAAGCAGAACTGATCTCGGCCCCTCTGACTTTGATAATACTGCTTTTCGTGTTCGGAAGCGTGGTGGCGGCGGGGTTACCGGTGCTGACGGGCGTATACACGGTCGTCGCGGCGGTAGGCATAGTGACTGGACTCACATTCGTGTTCGACGATATCACCGTTTACGCCAACAACATAGTTTCGCTTCTTGGTATTGGTTTGAGCGTGGACTACTCTTTGTTCATTGTCAACAGATTCAGGGAAGAGTTGGACAATGGGCACGATAGGAGGACAGCTGTCGCGATGACCAGCGCTACGGCGGGCCGTGCCATTTTCTTCTCGGGCCTTACTGTAATAGCAGGCCTCCTGGGGATGCTTTTCTTCGATAACACTGGATTGCCCTCGCTTGGTTGGGGGGGCATATGCGCCACATTCGTGGCACTGACCTCTTCGATAGTCCTGCTTCCTGCCTTACTATCTCTGTTGGGAGACAGAGTGAACTCTCTGAAGGTGCCTTTCTCTGCGGGAACGCGTACCAGTGACTCGGGCTTCTGGTCGTGGATAGCAGGGGGGGTGATGGAACGACCGCTCTCGGTTCTGGTTCCCTCGATGGTCGTCCTATTGCTCGCCGGTTCCCCTTTCCTACAGGCCGAGTGGGGGATAACATCCTGGAAGGCCCTGAGTCCGGATGACGAGTCTCGAAGGGGCATGGAGCTAACCGATGAATACTGGCCGGAGGACGTTGCGAACACAGCATTGGTAGTGTTCGAGATCGAGGATGGTGTGGAGTTCCTGTCAGAAGAATATCTCAGATCACTGCACTCATTCTCGAAGGAGATCCTGGCTATCGAGAACACTGGGTATGTGTACTCATACGCACATTTCGACGAGGGGATGAGCGAACAGGAAGTAGTTGATTTCTGGGACGATGCGAATGATGACGAAATGTCCCCTCAACAGGCGCAGATGGTCGCTGTACTGAGGGAGTACCACTTGGAGAGCACTGTGGGGGACGGGGTTGTCATGATTGTAGTGGGGATAGAGGGGGACCAGACCAGCGAAGAGTCGCGGCAGGTCGTCAACAGCATCAGGGGCCTTGATAGCAAGGAGGAGCAGTACGGAGGTGTTTCCACAGTTTACGTAGCGGGAATGGCTGCATACAACCAAGACGTCCTAGATGCCGTGATAGAAAGCATGCCTCTGGCTTTGGCGTTCATCCTGGTTTCCAGCTACATCCTAATCTTCCTTCAGGTCAGATCTGTCATTTTGCCGCTCAAGGCGCTCGTGATGAATGTGCTATCGGTGGCCGCCTCCTTCGGGGTGCTGGTCTGGATATTCCAGGAAGGGAACGGCGCTGAATTGCTTAATTTCACCCCACAGCCCATCGACCCCACTACGCCTGTGATGATTTTCGCTATTCTTTTCGGACTCAGTATGGACTACGAAGTTCTAATGCTTTCCAGGATCCACGAGGAGTGGGAGAGGGTTGGAGACAACACCAAGGCCGTTGCAGTAGGTTTGCAGAAGAGTGGTCGCATCATCACCTCTGCGGCGTTGGTCATGGTAACCGTGTTCTCTGCATTTGGTCTGTCTTCTGTATCTCTAATGAAGCAGTTTGGTTTGATGCTGGCTCTCGGCGTCGCGGTTGATGCGACTATTGTGAGGGCTTTGGTTGTGCCCTCCACCATGCGTTTGATGGGTTCACTGAACTGGTGGGCCCCCAAGTGGCTAACACCCTCTACTGAGGATGACGGGGAATAGGGCGCTAAGTCAAAGCGCAACGCCCACCCGGTGGGCCATGGTAGACGGCACGGTAGTGGTTACTGGAGCGAGCGGCTACATCGGTAGCCACGTGGTCGCGAACCTCCTGAGTCGTGGACGCAGGGTCAGGGCCACGGTCAGGGACCTCGGAGACCCCATCAGGGTGGACCATCTCAGGAATCTCCCCCTTACAGGGGGAGGAGGGCTGGAGATCGTCGAGATGGACTTGCTCGATGCTGCTTCGGTCAATGATGCGATTGCCGGATGTACTGATTTGATACACACTGCCGCTGCAGTGAGAATTAGTGCCAAGGACCCACAAAGGCAGATTGTTGATCCAAGTGTGATAGGGACCAGAAATGTGGTCTCCGCAATAGATGCTGCTGGAACTGTGGAAAGGTTCGTTCACACCTCGTCTACCGCAGCGATCCGGCCAATGAACTGGGAGGACGGCCAGACATTGACGACAGACACGTGGGCGGATGACGCCACATTGGATGAGAACCCATACGGACTGGCAAAGGTGTTAGCAGAAAGAGTCGTCAGGGAGTGGCACGATAGCCTGAACGGGAAAGTACGGCCGAGGATGGTAACAATACACCCCAGTGTTGTCTTCGGCCCCCCCCTAAGCAAGATTCACCTCAGGGGGTCGTTGGCCTTCGTGATGGCCCTGGTCAGGAGGGACATCCCCGTCGTTCTGCCGATGCAGGTGAACATAGTGGATGTCAGAGACGTGGCCGAGGCCCATGTGAGGGCCCTTACTATGGGCGAAGACGGGGGGAGGTATCTGACAGTTAGTGGGGACATGCAATTCAAGGAGGTCTCGCAAGAGCTAAGGAAGGCGCATCCCCAATTCAAGACCCCTACATTCACACTGCCTTACTCTGCTGCTCTGATAGTATCCCTACTACACAAGAAGTTGAGTGTATCATGGGCGAAGCAGCATCTCAAGAGGAGGCTCTACTGGGATGCCAGCCCAGCAGAAAGAGACCTTGGGATGAGCTGGAGAAGCCCCCGGGATTCGCTATTGGACTCCATACCGCCCATTATTGACAATGAATGGATTTAGACATCCATTGGATGGGGTTTTGAAGGGTGCTTTGGAGGGACTTCCATGAGGACAGGCGCGGCCCTACTTGTGCTGGTGCTTCTGAGCTCCAGCCTATCTGGTTGCTTCTTCTGGGAAGATGATGGTCCGAGCGAGTCCGAGGAAGTCGGACTTTTCGTCTTCGATAAGCCCATCCCAACTACTACTTGGTACCATTATCCAGGCACAGTAAACGAGCCGTGGGCGGTCGACGCAACAAACCAGATGGCGGTGTCCGCAGCGAATATCACGGCAAATCTGACGGGTTCTAACGCACCATTCTTTGCTAACGCTACCTACTATGGGACTGGGTGGGACACTTTCGAGCCTACCATAGGAGTCACATCTTCCGGTGCGATCTTCTTCACCAACTACAACGGATTAGGAGATGGCACGCACATCATACGGTCGAAAGATCAAGGGCAGACATGGGAAGATGTGGGTCCTTTCGGGATGTCTGACGACCAAGGTCAGACGCCCAACTCAAACGACCCGTACCTGTATGTGGACAAGTTCAACGATCGACTAGTGAAATTCGACATGCACGCATTGACGGCAATGTTCGTAGAGTATTCTGATGACGACGGCGAGACTTGGAGCGTCCCCTTCCCCGTAGAGGGGTACTATGCCCCTCAGGACCACCAAAGCATCGCTTCTATGCCTCATGAAAATGCATTGGTTGGTGATGTGGTCTATGTTTACTGCATCAACACTGGCTCGCCTGCTTTGGGTGCCCAGTGCTCTAGGTCCATGGATGGCGGACACACATGGGACCCTCAGAGGATAGGTTACCCCACGGAGAGCTTTGGAAACCAGTGCTCGGGTCTGCATGGGCATGTCGCGGGGGGCTCTGATGGCTCAATATACAGGGGCAACCCGTCTTGTGAGGGGCCGGCCGTCTATGCTTCGCATGATGGTGGTTACACTTGGAGCGAACACACAATCACCACCGAGGTAGGAATGCAGCAGGGCTGGCATTCCCATGAGGTCGCTACTGCAGTGGACGAGGGGGGGAACGTGCACGCAACATGGATTTCGACGGACATGATGCCATGGTACGCATACTCCAGGGATCAGGGGGTGTCTTGGAGCGTCCCCATGATGGTCGCAGCCCCGGGGGTCAATGAAACCGGTTTCCCAACTATCTTCGCTGGAGATGAAGGCCGCGTCGTAATCGGATACATCGGTGAGGTGAATGACATCGCCAACGAAAATGCGACGGGGGGGGTTGGTTGGGGAGGCTATATGGCGATAATGACCAATGCCTTCGAAGAACGCCCTCTGATCACCAGCGTGGTGGTCAACTCACCGGATGACCCATTGGATGTAACCTCTGATTGTGGGAATGTCAGGTGTGGTGGCTTCGGCGATTTCATCGATGTTGAGTTGGATGACGCCGGACGTCCTTGGATTGCACTGGCGCACAATGCGGCCGGCTTCGAGGAGGCGATCATTGGGACTCTGACCGAGGGGCCAGCGCTCTACGGGGATGTCGTTGCCCTTGATGCGCTCCCTAGTGGGGGAAACTCAACGCTCAAGATGGGGTGATGCTACCGAAGGGCATGCGTTCAGTCGTGGTTGCAGTGGTGCTGCTGATGGTTTCGGCTCCGCTTAGCGGCTGTTTCGGGGACGAGCCTGAGGAGCCGGATGAGGTCGATGGCTTCGATTTCGCTGATTTATGCCCATGGGGAATCGCCAACAACACATGGTATCACTACTCCAATGCCACGGACGCCACGAAAGTCTCCGGCGAGCTCAACGGGACTTCGGTTCTAGTTGGTAACAACGCCCCCTCCTGCGCCATAGGCACTTACTACGGGGTTGGCATGACCACCTTCGAGCCCACAATAGGGGTGACTTCTTCTGATAACCTGTACATGTCCAGTTACGGCAATGGGGTTGGTGGCTCGACCGCCATCGTTCGTTGTTCTGGCCTGATTGGGATGGTCAACATTAGCGACTATGACTGTGTTGATGTCTACGCACCGCCCTTGATTCCGGTTGTAAATTCCAATGACCCGTATGTCTACGTAGACCCGTGGACTGATCGTATAATGAAATTCGACATGCACGCATTGACGGCGATGACCGTTGAAACGTCGGATGACGAGGGGGAGACGTGGTCTCTCCTCCCAACCCCTGCCACGGGAACTTCGGTTCAGGACCACCAGACGATAGCCTCCTCGCCCTATCCAACTCCGTTTCACCCGACGACGTGGGTATTCTGCATCAATGGCAATTGGCAGTCACCACTTTGTTCCTCGAGCTTCGATGGTGGAATAACTTGGACACAGCAGGTTCCAGGGGCCCCTCTAAACTGCGGTAGTGGCGGGCTGACAGGGCACATCATGGGTTCCGAGAATGGTAATTTCTACAGGGGGAACAGAGGTTGCGATGGAGGAGAGGGGTACTCGATATACCGGAGCACTGACGGTGGCCTAACATGGACCGAGCACCCACTGCCAACTGAAACCACAGGAACCGCGGAGACATGGAACTTCGAGGAGGCGCAGGTCTACCCCGACTCGGAGGACAACGTCCACGCGATGTGGATGGGGTCTGACAACATGCCTTACTACTCCTACTCAATGGACGAGGGGGATACGTGGAGTTCTCCAATGATGGTCGCACCGCCCATCGGTTTGAATGGTACTGGATTCCCTGTAATCGCCGCAGGGGGCCCAGGGCAGGTGGCTCTTGGTTACCTGGGGGATTCAGGAGGCGACACGTGGAACGGCTACCTGACCGTGATATCCGATGCTTTCAGCCCCATGCCATTGATGACCACGGTACAGGTGAATGGCTGGGGCGACCCCCTAGACACAAGTGAGGACTGTGGTTTCAACCGGTGTGGGGGCTTCGGTGATTTCAATGATATAATCATCGATCAGCATGGTCGTGCATGGTTCGGTCTGGCGCACAACGTGGGTGGAGAGATTGGGATTTTCGGGACTATGGCTATCGGGCCATCACTACGTGGTAACGGAACCCTGACAGAGATTCCTTTGGGTGGGCCTGGGACCCTCTAGAGGGTGC
>CEVU01013808.1_pt1 | contig 12356 bp, 8 predicted proteins | sample 427081 | NCBI WGS metagenome assembly CEVU01 (sample SAMEA2623868, study PRJEB7988) | marine metagenome | biome: marine biome (ENVO:00000447); feature: deep chlorophyll maximum layer (ENVO:xxxxxxxx); material: "saline water (ENVO:00002010), including plankton (ENVO:xxxxxxxx)" | depth 80 m | reverse complement strand
CAAAAGACCGATATATTCAAAAAGATTGTATGGTATTCTTATAAAAACAATTTCATGGATTGGCATGAGATTGATTTAAAATCCCTAAACAAAATGATTGAAATAAATAAATCTGGGAAAGAGGTTTCATCTCTTGAAGACTTTTCGATTCATAAAGAAGAAGTGAAAAAACTCATTTCTGAAGACAGCATAACAAGATTTGATAAAAAGAAAAAAAGAAAATATGCGATTTAAAATATTGTTATTATTGGTTTTTTTAAATTTTTCATGTGAATCAAAAATAGAATTCTTGGACTATAATTCTATAGATAATGTTTGGCATAGGGATTCAATTCAAAGTTTTGTTTTTGAATTAACCAGCACAAATAAATACAATACTTACATTAACTTACGGATTAATGAAGAATATCAGTTTAGTAATATTTTTTTAATTACTACATTGAAGGACAGTTTAAATATTTTATCAAAAGACACATTAAATTTTAAACTCGCTGACAAATCTGGTAAATTTTTAGGAAAAAAAAGAGTTAATATTATTGAAAACAGTTTAATTCACAAGGAAAATTATAAACTTGAAAAAAATAAAAAATATTCAGTGTCTATAGAACATGCTATGAGAATAATAAATAAAGTTTCAGGGTTAGAAAATTTGGATGGTGTAATTGATGTGGGTTATAAAATTGAAAAAATTAATTAGAGGTGAATAATAATTATAATTGGTATTCTTTTTTTATGTGGTTAATTTTTTTAACCCCAATATCTATAATAACATTTCTTTTTTATTACGCTTCAACTGGTGGTTTTGGAGATATGCCAGATCTTGAGGTTCTAGAAAATCCCAAAACAAATTTAGCAAGTGAAATTTTTACATCTGACGGAAAGACATTAGCTAAATATTATTTTAATGACAACAGAACCCCAGTAACTTTTGACGAACTCCCAACTCATTTGGTTGATGCATTAATAGCCACTGAAGATATTAGATTTTATTCTCACAGCGGAATTGATTTTAAAAGAACTTTTGGCGCTGCTTTAAAGTTTGGAAAGGATGGAGGGGGAAGTACCATTACTCAACAATTGGCTAAATTACTTTTTACGGGTGAAGGTTCAAAAGATATAATAGAAAGGCTCACACAAAAATTTAAAGAATACATAATTGCTGTAAGACTTGAAAGGAATTATACAAAGGATGAAATAATTACACAGTATTTAAACCTATATGACTTTGGTAATAACGGCGACGGTATTCGAAGTGCTGCTAGGATATATTTTGGGAAAGAACCTATTGATCTAGATATAAATGAATCAGCAATTTTAGTCGGAATGTTAAAAAACTCTTCTCTATATAATCCCAGGCCTCATAGAAATCCAATCGGAGTTAAAAACAGAAGAAATGTTGTTCTAAGTCAGATGAGTAAATATCAGTATTTAGAAAAAAACTTAGTTGACTCACTCAGACTAGAACCATTAAGCTTGAATTATACACCTGAATCTCACAGGGAGGGTTTAGCTACATATTTTAGAGAATTTTTAAGGTCTCATATGAAAAAGTGGATTAATGATGAAAATAATCGAAAGCCAGATGGATCAAAATATAATCTCAACACGGATGGTTTAAAAATATATACAACCATTAACTACACCATGCAACAAATGGCAGAACTTGCCGTAGAGCAACATATGCCAAGATTACAAAAAGAATTTTTTGAACAAAATAAAACTCTTGACGATTCAATAGCTCCATTTAGGGAATTAACTTCTGGTGCAGTTGATACGTTACTTAGAATTTCAATGAGAAGGTCTGAAAGGTGGAGAAAAATGAAATATGATCTTAAAAAAGATAATGAGGAAATTGAGAACTCCTTTTTTGAACCTGTTGATATGACAATTTTTTCTTGGGGCGGAGACATAGATACAATTATGACTCCTCTAGATTCCATGAAATATTACAAGTCCTTTTTTAGACCTGGAATGATGTCTATGGACCCAACCAATGGCCATATTAAGGCATGGGTTGGAGGAATGAATTATAGACACTTTCAATATGACATGGTAAAAAAGGGAAAGCGACAAATTGGATCTACTTTCAAGCCTTTTGTTTACGCAGCTGCAATCGATCAGCTTAAATTATCTCCTTGTGATACATTTCCAGACAGTCAGTTCTGCATTGAAAAAAATAAGTTTGGAAATATTGAGCAGTGGTGTCCAAAAAATTCTGGAGATAAGTACGGAAGAACAAGGACATTGAAAAATGCATTAGCAAATTCTGTTAACACGGTCACAGCAAGATTAATGGATAGAATTGGTCCCCAAACTGTTGTAAAATTAGCCAAAGATTTAGGGATAGAACAAAGAATTTTACCTGTACCTTCAATTGCCTTAGGCACACCCGATTTAAGTGTTTACGAAATGGTGGCAGCATATTCTACTTTTGCGAACAAAGGCGTTTATACACAACCAGTTTTCGTTGAAAAAATAGAGGATAAAAATGGAACTACATTATTCGAACATCAGCCTGTAACAAAAGATGTTTTAAGTGAAGAGGCTGCATATGTTACTGTAAATTTATTAGAGGGTGTAACAATGGCTGGTTCCGGAACTAGACTTAGAACCACGGGAGCGGACGAATACAATAGGGCATATCAAAATATTGTTACTGGTTATCCTTACGAGTTTACAAATCCAATTGCGGGAAAAACAGGTACAACCCAAAATCAAAGTGACGGTTGGTTTATCGGTATGGTTCCAAATTTGGTTACAGGTGTATGGGTTGGGGCAGAGGATAGAGCAATTCATTTTGAAGATATTGCATATGGCCAAGGGGCGTCAATGGCTTTACCCATATGGGGAGTATATATGAAAAGTGTTTATCAAGATTCAACTTTAATGATTTCTAATGAGGCGTTTGATAGACCCAAAAAATTAACAATAGAATTGGATTGTAACAAGTTTGTAATTGACAGTATTGGATCTGGAAAAACTACCGATCAAGAGATTCTAGATATTGATTTTTAATATCTATATATTCATTTAAGCAACCAGGGTTCTTCATAGCTCCTTCTGAAATTGTATCCTTTATTTCTTTTCCAGACATTATTTTTTTGATTGGTATTTCCATTTTTTTACCACTAATTGTGTACGGAATTTCAGAAACACTAAATATTAAATTTGGAATATGTCTAGGAGAACATTTTAATTTAATTACGCTCTTTATTTTTTTCTTAAGTTCATTATTAATAGGGTCAATTGTAGTGAGAAATAAAACTAGTTTACTACTGTTCTGAATTGTTAAATCTATAATCAATGAGTCTTTAATTTCATCAAATTGATCAAGAACATTATAGATTTCTGAGGTTCCAATTCTTATTCCATTTCTATTTAGTGTTGCATCTGACCTTCCTTGCATAACGATGCCTTTTTTAGGATCTATATAGATCCAATCCCCATGAGTCCAAACCCCCTTATTTTTTTCAAAATAAGAACTATGATATTTTTTAAAATTAGGATCATTCCAGAAAAAAACCGGCATCGATGGCAATGGTTGTGTAATTACCAACTCTCCTGTTTGATTTAAAATAGGTTTTTTATTTTCATCCCAAGCTTGAATTGCAGCCCCTAACATATTGCATTGTAAATAACCAGAATATACAGGAAGCATTGCACATCCTCCAATAAATGCAGAGCAAACATCTGTTCCCCCACTAAGAGATATAATTTGTGTTTTTGGTAATTTGTCTTGCAGCCATATAAAAGCATCTTCTGAAAGAGGCGATCCTGTCGCACCAATTGTCTTTAGTTTGGATAATTCAATTTGGTTTACATCCTTTATATTTTGCTTCATGGTTGCAATAAACAGTGGCGATCCATTACCGAAATGATTTATTTGAGCTTCTTTAGCAAATCTCCATTGTACTCCAATATCGGGATAGTTAGCAGCCCCATCGTACAAGCATAACTTTGCCCCACATAACAGTGAACCCAGTGCATAGTTCCACATCATCCAACCCGTTGTGGTATTCCAAAAAAATCTATCTCCATCACAAATATTTTGATGTAGAGATAGTGATTTGTATTGTTCAATTAGTATTCCTCCTGTTCGATGTGTAATGGCTTTTGGTTTCCCAGTTGTACCAGACGAAAATAAAACCCATATAGGATGATCAAAATCTACAGATTCCATATTAAAATCAATCCAATAATCACTATTTAAATCCCAGTTTGTAAAATCAGATGAAAAAATTATTGTATTATTTAGACTTTTAAGTTTTATTTTTAGTTCTTCAATTTTATCACTTTGATCAAAATATTTACCACCATATATGTATTTCTGATGTGCTAAAAGCATTTTTGGATTGAGCTGATCAAACTTGTTGATTATGCTTTCAACTCCAAAATCAGGGGAGCAACACGACCAAATAGCGCCAAGAGAATTTACAGCTATAAAAGAAGCTATAGTGTCAGGATGATTTAACAAATAACCAACTACAACATCTCCTTTTTTGATATTATTTTTAATTAGTTGAGATCTAATTTCTTTTGATCTTTTAAGTAAGCTATTCCACGAAATTTCTAATAATTTGTCTTTTTCATTTTTATAAATTATTGCAACTTCTCCTTTTTTAGCATGTCTTAAAAGATGATTACAATAACTAAGTTTTGAATTTTCAAACCATACAGATTTATAAAATGGTTTTTTCTGAATTAATACACTTTTATAAGATTTACTAAACTCAATTTTAAAAAATTTACTTATCGCAAGCCAAAATTGATCGGGTTGGTTAATTGACCAATTATGCATTTCTGAGTACTCCGAAAAACTTTTTTTAAACTCCTTTTTTAGAAATGACTCAAACCGGTGTAAGTTTGATTTTTTATAATCTTTTGGCTCCCAAATTTTAGACATATTTATAAGGATGCTTTTATTAATTTTCTTGTATAATCGTTTGTTGGCTTTAAAAACATTTTATCTGCCTCTTCTAACTCAACTATCTCTCCTTCAAATAATACAACAATTCTATCGGACATATATTTTACGACCGAAAGATCGTGTGAAATAAAAATATATGTAAAACCATACTTCTCTTTTAACGAATTTAACAGGTTTAAAATTGTAGCTTGAACAGATACATCTAATGCCGACACACATTCATCACATATTATTATTTCAGGTTTTAAACTTATTGCTCTAGCAATACAAACCCTTTGTCTTTGACCCCCAGAAAGCTCGTGAGGATAGCGTGACAAAAATGATTCATCAAGACCGACATCTTTTAGCAATTGAATGGTTTTTTTTTCGACTTCTTTTTGTCCTGAAATTTGCTGATGATATTTTAGGGGTTCAATGATTGCATCTTGAATTTTCTGAACGGGATTCAAAGAAGCATACGGGTCTTGAAATATTATCTGAACTTTTTTTCTAAAATCTAAGAGATCTTTGCTCTTCAAATTAGAGATGTCTTTTTCCTTAAAAAAAATCTTTCCCTTTTCAAAATCATGAATCTTTAATATCGCATTAGACAATGTGGTTTTACCTGAACCAGACTCTCCAATTAAACCTAAAGTTTCACCAGTATATAATGTTAGACATACATTATTTAGAGCCTGGTACTGTTTATTTTTTTGAAATAAATTTGATGAGGAATTATAAAATTTAGAAACATTATTAACTCTTAATATTGGTTCATTTGAATATATCTTTTTTTGTCTTTTTTGTCTTTGACTTTTATTTTCTTTTACAAGTTTTTTATTTGACTCATAAGTTTCGATTGTAGGTAAAGTTTTCAATCTTTTCTTGGGATCAATAATAACAGAAAGTAACGCTTTTGTATAATCAGAAATTGGGCCTTTAAAAATTTTTTTATTTATTCCCGTTTCTACAACAACACCATCTTTTAATATTACTAATCTGTCGGTTATTTTAGAAACTAACTTTAAGTCGTGAGAAATAAACAATATAGATAGACCTTCGGATTTTTGAAGTAATTTAAGAATGTCTATAATTTCTTTTTGAACCGTTACATCTAGGGCTGTAGTGGGCTCATCTGCAATTAAAAGTTTTGGGTTACAAGCTAAAGCCATAACAATCATAACTCTTTGTTTTTGACCTCCAGAAATTTCATGCGGATATTTTTCAAAAAGATTTTCAACTCCTTCTAATTTTACTTTTTTGATTAGTTTTTTAATCCTATTTGTAATTTCTAAAAAAGATTTATTTTGATGGGCTTTATACATTTCATATAACTGATGACCTATTTTCATGGTTGGGTTTAAAGCACTCATAGGTTCTTGAAAAATCATTGAAATTTCAGCCCCCCTGTTTTTTAGCATTTCCTCTTCTGAGATTTTTAAAAGGTCGTTTCCTTTAAACAAAATTTCCCCTGTAACTTTAAATTTATCTTTATTTAAAAGGTTTAAAATAGCTAATGAAGTAAGAGACTTTCCGCTACCAGACTCACCTATTAAGCCGATGATTTCGTTCTTTTTTATATGAAAGGAAATATTTTTTACTAATGATTTTGAGCTTTGATTTTGAGCTATAGAAATATTTAGATTGTTAATCTCTAGTAATGTGTTTTTATTTGGTTTCAAAAATTATTCAATTGATTTTGCGAGCTTATAACCTTCAGAAATATATTTATAAAGGTCACCAGAGTTGTTACTAACACGTCCTTTTTCGTTAAAACTTCCTTGTCTTACAATAATTATATTTTCTTCTGGGAATGAAATTACAAATTGTCCTCTATGACCATTCATTGTGAATACTTTTTTCCCTTCGAAATTATAAAGCCACCATCCGTAACCATAATAAGGGCTACTGTTAAAAACGGGTTTTGTAGCTAACTCAACAAATGAGGAGTCAAGAATGATCTCATTACCCCATTTCCCGTTATTTATATATAGTTTTCCAAATCTTGCAAAATCCCTAGCTGTGCTTGCTATGCAGCAATAAGCTTTTTCCATTCCGTAATTGTCACTGTCAAGCTGCCAAAGAGCATTATTTTCAGCACCCATTGGCTTCCAAAACTTTTCGCTTAAATAATCTGATAAAGTTGTACCAGTTGCTTTTTCAATAACCATAGCTAGAAGTTGAGTATCTCCACTTGAGTATCTAAAACTTTGACCAGGCTTATCAATAATTTTTTGTCTTAAGATAACAGATCTCAAATCGTCTGTGAAGTAACTTTCAGATGTTATATTTATAACACTATAGTATTTTTCATTCCACTTCATCCCCGAAGACATAGAGGCTAAGTCACCAACGGTTAATTCACTAGCCAACCCCTCTTTATACTCATCAAAATAATCACTAACTGGCTGATCCAGCCCCTTGATTTTTCCTTCCATAATCGCCTTACCCATTAGACTAACAACAATACTTTTTGCAACAGAGAATGAATTAGACAAACTATTTTCATCATACCCATCATAATATTTTTCAAAAACTATACTATCATTTTTTATGACTAGAAAAGACTTGGTTTCTCTTTGCTCATTTAAAACTTTCAACTCCTCAGTTTCGATAAATTGATTGAAGTTTTTATGAATAGGCCAAGGCTCAGGATTGCTATTTGCAATTTCTCTATTATCAAAATATTCATAATCAGAAATAAAAGCTGTATTGTTTCCTGTGAGATATATTGTTCTAACTCCCTTGATTAAATACTCAATATTAAATGCATAAAGAAGTAAAATAAGAGAGGTGATAATTATAAAAACCCATTTTAAAATCTTGCTCATAGTCTGTTTGTTTTCATCAAAGATATGAATTTATAATTCTAACTTTTTTTATTTTGATACAGCTAAAATTTACTGGTCAACAAATAATTACTAAATTTAAATTAAACTAAAAATCGGTTCCTCCCGTTTGAGGTAAATGAGAGAAAATAAAATATCCTTAAGCTCTAGAATTTTTTACTATATGATGGTTTTTATAGTAGTTGAATCTATTATGATTGCCGGGGTAACACTATACCAGTTTAATAAACAAAATTCTGAGTATCACGAAGGTAGGCTTGAAAGAAAAGAAAGCCATTTACTAACAAATATTAAATACGAAATTGAAAAATCAAATAGCAGCTCTTTATTGTCTTTGAATAATTCTGTGGTTCAAGAAATAGCAGACATTCATAATTTAGAATTTGAATTATACACTTTAGATGGAATATTGATTAAAAGTTCCACAGCTGTAACGGGGATTAGAGGAAAAACAATTTTAGATTCATCAATTACCGATTATTTCCAAAATGAATCTCCCTCCAGATATGTTGAAAGCGACAAAAACTCCAGCTACTTTAAGTCATCCTATAATTTAGTTTCGGATTTTAAGGGCACTCCTTTAGGAATTATATACATTCCTTATTTTGCTGATGACACCACAAGTAAAACGGAGCTTAGTGGATTTTTAATTAGATTAGGATTTGTTCATGGAAATATGATTCTTATTGCTTTTGTAATAGCATATTTTATTTCAAATTTTGTTACAAAATCACTCGATTCAATTGGTGATACAATTAAAAAGACTAATCTTCAAAATCAAAATGTAAAAATTGATATTGATAATACCCCTACAGAAGTTGTTGCGCTTATAGAATCTTATAATACTATGATAGATGAGCTTAAGAGCAGCGCAATAAAACTTGCTAAAAGTGAAAGGGAAACTGCATGGAGAGAAATGGCTAAACAGGTTGCTCACGAAATTAAAAACCCACTTACCCCAATGAGATTAAGCATACAAACTTTTGAAAGAGGATATAGTAAAGGGGAAGAATTCTCAAAACAAAGAATAAAAGAATTCAGTGATTCGTTAATACAGCAAATTGACACAATGAGTTCCATAGCCACAGCATTTTCAGATTTTGCTGAAATGCCTGAGCCAAAAAAAGAAAAATTAAATGTAGTAGAAGTTGTTGAATTAGCTGTTGATATTTTTAACAGAGACCAAATTGGGTTTGAAAGCTCCTCTAAAACGATAGAAGCAAATTTTGACAGAACTCAGTTAATTAGAGTAATAACGAACTTATTAAAAAATGCCTTTCAGGCAATTCCTGAAAATAGAACACCTGAAATTAATGTGAAAATTTTTGAAGATTCATCTGACGTAAAGATTTCAATTTCAGATAATGGATATGGTATATCAAAATCAGATACTGAAAAAATATTTGAACCAAGTTTTACAACAAAATCTAGCGGTATGGGGTTGGGCTTATCAATGATAAAAAGTATTATCACAGCTTACAATGGAACAATTAAATTTTCTTCAAAAAGCAATGTGGGTACCACCTTCAATATAACATTCCCAAAAAAATAATAAATATGTCCTACAATAATTTAATCTACACTATCAAAGACAGAGTTAATACTATTTCAATTAATAGACCAAAAAAATTAAATGCTTTAAACATTGAAACTTTTTCTGAAATAGACCATGCAGTTAAGTCATCGGTATCAAACCCTGAAGTTAGATTAATTGTTATTACCGGAGTTGGAGACAAAGCATTTGTAGCAGGAGCTGATATCAAAGAGTTTGTAAAATTTACAATGGAAGAAGGGTTTCAGCTTTCTGAGTCTGGCCATAAAATCCTAACTGAAACCATTGAAAATTGTCCAAAACCGATTATTGCCGCAATTAACGGCTATGCATTAGGTGGCGGATTAGAGATAGCAATGGCATGTCATCTAAGAGTTGCTAGTGAGAATTCTAAAATGGGGTTACCCGAAGTTTCACTCGGGTTAATACCTGGATATGGTGGTACTCAGAGACTTCCCCAACTTATCGGAAAAGGAAGAGCTTTAGATATGATTATGACTGGAAAAATGATCAATGCTGACCAAGCTTTAGATTATGGATTGATAAATTATAAAACAACAGCAGATGAATTAATGACTTTCACAGATGAGCTGGCTAAGAAAATATTATTAAACTCTTCAAATGCAATCCATCATTCAATTAAAAGTATAAATGCTTTCAATAAGTCAGGAGTTGACGGTTTTAAAGTTGAAATGAACGAGTTTGGTAAATGTTTTCAAACCAATGATTTTGTCAAAGGAACTACAGCATTTTTAAATAAAACCAAACCAGACTTTAACTAAAAATTATATTTTTTTTAACAGCAATTCAATTGAATAACAAGACCTTCGCTTTATAATTGCATGATTTGAATAAGATACTCGCCACACTACTTTTATTTTTTTCTTCATTTCTATTGCATTCGCAACAAGATCAATGGGTCGAAATAAACCTAAATGCGTTCGTATTAGACTATGATACAAAAAAAGCAATTCCTTTTGCTGAGGCAAAGATCAAGTATAAAAATATCGGAACTCTAACGGAGAGTGACGGAAAATTTTCACTGAATTATTTTGAGCGTAATGTGGATGACAACGACATTTTTCAGTTAACCGCAAATGGTTATGATACAATTTCAACATCTGTTGCCAAATTATACAAATTTCTAAATAACACGAATAAGTTTTATTTAAATAAAACCAAATCAAATAATCTATGGTTTGAGCAGGATACTGATAACGCGAATTTTATTTTTGGAAAAATATTTAGTGTTAAAGGTCCGATTCAAGGAGCTTCAGTAAAGGTTAAAAATTCTTTGATAGAGGCAAAATCTGACTTTGAAGGATTTTTTAAAATAAAGGCAGACATTGACGACATTCTTTTGGTTAATTATTTAGGAATGATTGAAAAGCAGTTATTAATTGAAGACCTAAACGACAAATATATTTTATTGAAAACTGATGCTCAAATATTGGATCAGGTTACAATTACAGGCTCAACAGAACTTAGTGATGAGGTAGATACGGGCTATGGAAAGAAAAAAAAGAAGTCTATTGGATTTTCAACTTCTACAATTACATCTGAAGAAATTTCACCCTCGGCCCTAACAATCGTTGATGCAATCCGTGGTAAATTCACTAATGTACAGGTTGCATATGACCAGAATGGAGCAGCAACTGGTAACAAGCAAAAAGTCTATGTAAGGGGCGGTTCACTTTCAATTAATAATTCAGCAGCTGCAATTTTTGATGTTGAAGGATTTATCTATCCTGATGTGCCGGATTTTATTGACCCTCAACAAATTGAGAGCATTACTTTATTACGATCATTAAGTGCTACAAATAAATATGGAAGTCAGGGAAGAGGAGGAGTTTTTTTAATTAAAATGAAATCCCTTGCCAGAAAATCTCAAAGACTTTTAAATTCATTAAAAATAAAAGGAAACGATTATACTGAACAAACATATAATTTTGATTTAGATTCAATCATACCTTATTATATTAAGGATTTTGAAAATGCTAATTCCATTGTTGAAGCAAAAAACCAATTTTTTAAATATCAAAAAGAAGTTTATGAGCTATCGATACCTTTTTATATCGAATCGTATAATTATTTCAAAAATCTAGACAATAACTTTGCCGTTTCAATACTAAAAACAGCGTCTGAAAAAGCAAAAGACAATCCAAAAGCTTTAAAAACTATTGCTTATAAATTTGAAGAAAGTGGAGATTATGAAAAAGCAAAGATTATATACAAAAGACTACTGAAGATAAGGCCTGGTGATGAGCAAACATACAGGGATTTGGCATTGATTTATAAAGAGAATGAAGAATATGAATTAGCTGCAAGTCTGTATAATAAAATTCTAAAAAATAAAATTTCAAACGTTAATGTCTTAGGCCTACAGGAAACCATTGTCAATGAAGCCTCTCACATGTACTGGACTAAGGCTGACAAACTTATACTAACAGACTTTCCGCTTAAAACTTTAAAGACATTTGTTCCTAAAAATGACTGGAAGAATTTCGGATATGATTTTAGAATAGTTTTTGACTGGAATGATCCAGCTGTGGAATTTAACATTCAGTTTGTGGATCCAAAGAAAAAATATTACAATTGGTCACATACAATAATTGACGACAAGGAGGTTCTTGAAGATGAATTGAATTACGGATACAATACCGAAGAATTTATTATCGAAAAATCTGATAAAGGAGAGTGGATAGTCAATATTGAGAACTATTCAATTGAGGATAATTCCAACCCTACATATATTAAATATACTGTTTACAAAAATTATGGAAGACCTAATGAAATTAGAAAAGTAGAGCTACTAGATTTAAGTAAATTAAAGCAAAAAGTAACGTTAGATGTGTTAAAGTATTACAACTAACAATATTCGTTAAAAGCTCCTTTTAGATTTTCAGAAATCATTTCAGCAGACCTGCCTTCAATATGATGTCTTTCCAACATGTGAACCAATTCACCATCTTTAAATAATGCTATAGCTGGTGAGCTAGGAGGAAAGGGAGCTAAAAAATCTCTGACTTTTTCAACAGCTTCTCTGTCA
>CEVU01041927.1_pt1 | contig 12406 bp, 9 predicted proteins | sample 427081 | NCBI WGS metagenome assembly CEVU01 (sample SAMEA2623868, study PRJEB7988) | marine metagenome | biome: marine biome (ENVO:00000447); feature: deep chlorophyll maximum layer (ENVO:xxxxxxxx); material: "saline water (ENVO:00002010), including plankton (ENVO:xxxxxxxx)" | depth 80 m | reverse complement strand
TGGAGACAGGCGGAACAAACATATGATGGCTTCAGTTTAAAAAGTTCATATATCGAAAACACAGATGTGTATTATGCTTATCTTACTCAAAGAAATACTATTTTCTATACGGACACCGACACGGACTCTCATTTGTTCAATTTATCTTATTCAGGCATCAGTAATAACACTTTAACTGGGTATGCTTACCTTTTGGATTTTGATAAGAACCAAATTAATTCTACTGATACATTTGGCATTAGTTCGGTCGGAAATTATAAACTTGGAGAAACCTCATTAAGCTACAGATTAGAATATGCCCATCAACAGGAAGGAGATAGCTCTCCATTAGAATACGAAGCTGATTATTTTCATGCTAATTTAACTGGCAGCAACTCAGGATTTACTGCCGGTTTGGGGTACGAAGTTTTAGGCAGTGACAATGGGATAACAGCTTTCAAAACTCCGTTAGCAACTCTTCATGCTTTTAATGGCTTTGCAGATCTTTTTCTAAATACACCAAACAATGGGCTTGAAGACATTTATATTTCTTTAGGTTATAAATTATTTAATACGCCTATTAAATTATTTTATCATGACTATTCAGCTAATGAGGGGGGAGAGGATTTTGGAACTGAATTTGACCTTGTGATCTCTCACAAAATAAGTGATGCAACCTCGATTCTGGGTAAATTTGCAAGTTTTAGTTCGGATTCATCGAGGCCAGACATTGATAGATTTTGGGTGCAGGTAGATTATAAATTTTGATGTATATGCTTTAAAAAATTTGGTTAAAAGAAGTTTAAATAAGAACAATGAAAAAAAATATAATAAATAAAAAATATAAGTTTGGTTTAAAAATTTTGTCAGCAATAGCTTTGTTCATAATTGCAGATCAGCCAGGCTTTTCTCAGGAACTTGATCTTGAAAAAGAAGAATTAAAATTCGGATTTATAAAGCTTACAGACTGCGCTCCCATAGTAATTGCCAAAGAGAAAGGCTTCTTTGAAGATGAGGGATTACAAGTCGAGGTAGTAGCCCAACCTAACTGGAAAACATTATTAGATAATGTAATTAATGGTGATCTTGATGGGGCGCATATGCTCTCAGGTCAACCAATAGCCGCAACTATAGGATTTGGCACTAAGGCTCATATCATTACAGCTTTTACAATGGATTTGAATGGTAATGGTATTACTGTTGCAAATTCTATTTGGGATCAAATGAAGGAGAATGATCCTGAGCTTGATAAGGATAAGCCTAAACATCCAATCACAGCTGATTCTTTAAAACCAATAGTACAGGAGAAATTAGATGAAGGAGAAAAATTACAGATGGGAATGGTATTTCCAGTATCTACTCACAACTACGAACTTCGATACTGGCTTGCATCCGCAGGAATACACCCCGGAATGTATACCAAAACTGATATTGGAGGAAGAACGGATGCGGAAGTGGAATTATCCGTTACGCCTCCTCCTATGATGCCTGCCACACTGGAGGCTGGAAATATTCAAGGTTATTGTGTTGGTGAGCCGTGGAATCAGCAAGCGGTTGCTAAGAATATAGGAGTTCCAGTAACCACCAATTACGATATCTGGAAGAATAATCCGGAAAAGGTTTTCGGAGTTACAAAGGAATGGGCTGATGAAAATCCAAATACGCACTTAGCAGTCATAAAAGCATTAATTCGTGCAGGGCAATGGTTAGATGCCACAAAAAAGAAAGGAATATTTCGTCGAGGCCTAGATTTGGTTAATCGAAAGGAGGCTGCAAGAATACTTTCTCAACCCAATTATGTTGGAGCTGACTACGAAGTTATCAAAAACTCAATGACTGGATTCTTTTATTTCCAAAAATCGGACAAGAGAGAAATGCCAGACTTTAATGTTTTCTATAGGTATTACTGCACATATCCATGGTATAGTGATGGTATTTGGTTCCTAACACAAATGCGTCGTTGGGGACAAATTACTGAAGCCAAGCCAGCTGAGTGGTATCATAAAACAGCTAAAGAAGTTTATAGGCCAGATATCTATCTTAAAGCTGCAAAGATACTTTTGGACGAAGGTAAAATTGATAAATCAGATATTCCTTGGGGAACTGATGGATATAAACCTGCCACAAGCGAATTTATAGACGGAATACCTTACAATGGAAAAAATCCCCTTAGTTATTTGAAGAGCCATAAAATTGGCCATAAATTTTAAATCATATTTGTGGTAATGAATAAAATATTTCAGGCAAATGCATAACCCTATTTTGATCTAGGTATTTGATAAAAAATAAGACCTAAAAAAGTGAAATTAAAACACAGAATATATAAATTAATAGATATATCGGGTCTTCAATTGTTTGACCCTGTAGCTCGATTATTCTTTCGGGAAGAGCCGCAAGTTCAAATTAAGAGAATTACGCAATTTATAGTTATACCTATACTGGCTTTTGGTTTGTTTCTCCTGATCTGGCAAATAATGGCGCCTCGCCACACTACGAAGTCTGGTGAGGTGCCAAAGCCGGGGAGAGTATTAGATGCTGCCAAAGGGATTTTGACATTTCACAACCGTGAAAAAGAAAAAAGTATAGCTTTCATTGCATCAAGTGATGAAGCGAATAAAATTCTTGATAATGCAAAAAATCGATTGGAGGAGATTGAATCTTCTTTAATCCCAGCTCAAGATGAGACTATAGCAAATTTGGAGATCTTAGAACAGGAGTGGAGAGATAAGAATATTAGTCCTAAAATTAAAAAAGCAGCTAATATTGAATACGAAATTAACAGCAAACAAAATAGCTTAAAAACTGAGCTAGAAGAGCTAGCTGGCTCAATAAAAGCAAATGATAAGAATGCTAAAGACGAGCTAGTTTTAAGATTGGAAAAACTAGAATTACAAAAGTCCAAATGGAAAATTGAATTAGCTGAATTAAAGGGCACTATTTCCATATTAAAATCAAAAAAATATCCCTTGCTTGAAAGAGCTCAAAGAAAAAAAGACCGTTTAGAGGAGGAAAAACAATATCTAAGTGTTTATATTGGAATTCTGACTAAAAACAGAAACTCTAAGGTTGAAGAATTAAATAAGAAGCTTGTTGATTATTCTAATAGTTTTTATGCCGCTGAATCAACAAAAGTAATGTCTTCAGCAAAAAGGTTGGTTCGTCAAAAAACACGAATTGAAAAGACATCAGAGTCTCAATATTCAGCTGCCAAGACATTACCATACCAGACACTTCGCTCTCTACTATGCGTGTTTACTGGTTTTATTATCGCAACAATAGTTGCAATTCCATTAGGTATTTTATGTGGTTTAAACAAAACGTTTATGTGCGCATTTACTCCATTTATAGCAATTTTTAAGCCTGTGTCCCCCATAGTATGGCTTCCTATAGGTCTTATAGTTGTTGGGGGCTTTATTCCAGATCCAGAAAATAATGCGCTTCTTTCAATTATTAATAAATTACCGATATTTAGCTCGTTCGATGTAAACCCCGCATTTCTAGCTTCGGCAATTACGGTAGCATTATGTTCATTATGGCCTACTTTAGTTAACACCGCATTGGGAGTTTCCTCAATCGATGTAGATCATCTTAATGTTGCAAGAGTTCTTAACCTTAGATTCAGAGAGAGATTAATAAGCGTTATTATTCCATCTGCCTTACCCCTTATCTTTGCTGGGTTAAGAATTTCAATCGGGGTGGGTTGGATGGTTCTTATTGCTGCTGAACTTCTCGCGTCAAGTGAAGGGATTGGCAAGTTTGTTTGGGATATGTTCAATAACGGGTCATCAGATTCATTTGCTCAAATGTTTGTGGTGGTATTTTTAGTCGGTGGTATAGGTTTATTATTGGACAGAATAATGATCGTCTTCCAAAGACTTGTGTCATTTGATGAAACGGCCCCTTCAGTATAATAAATTATGTCATTTTTAAGTATATCCGACGTTAGTGTCAGTTTTGGAGTTGAGGACAAAAAGGTTGAAATATTAAATAATATAAATCTGGACGTGGCAGAGAATGAATTTGTTGCAATTATTGGTTTCTCTGGTAGCGGTAAAAGCACACTAATTTCTCTATTAGCTGGATTGCAATTACCGAGCTACGGTGAGGTTGCCCTAGAGGGAAAACCAATAGTACAACCTAGTCCAGAGTTAGGAATAATGTTTCAAAATTATTCGTTGCTTCCTTGGTTGAGTGTTTTTGAAAACATTGAATTGGCAGTAAAAAAAGTATTCCCTTCATTAACATCAATTCAAAGAAAAACTCATATAGGGAAGTATATTGAAATGGTTAACCTTACACCGGCAATTGACAAAAAGCCTAGTGAACTTTCAGGAGGAATGCGTCAAAGAGCATCCTTAGCAAGAACTCTATCAATGGAGCCAAAGATTTTATTACTGGATGAGCCTTTAAGCGCTCTTGATGCTCTTACTCGATCATCAATACAGGATGAAATACTTAATATTTGGGAAAAAGAAAAAAGGACAGTTGTCATGATTACTAATGATGTTGATGAAGCAGTCTTAATGGCTGATCGGATTGTTCCACTGACCATTGGACCCAATGCCTCTTTTGGTAATGATTTCAATATCCCGCTGAAGCGACCCCGCAACAGAACCAGTCTTAATTCCTCACCAGAATATAAAAAGCTGAAGAAAGAGATTACAAAGTTTATGTTAAATATGAATAGTGAAAATATCAAATTAAACAAGAAGAGCATTTCATTGCCTGCTGTCTTTGAAAAATCTATCAATGAAATTGGTCAGGAAGCATTGATTGCATAGGATGAGGGAAGATCGTTATCTCAATATTTCGGGTGTAACTAAATCTTATCCTAATCCTTTCGGAGATGAAATTGCTGTAGTCAAAGGATTTGACTTAACTGTTACAAAGGGAGAAGTCATATCGATAATTGGTCATTCCGGATGTGGCAAATCAACAGTTTTAAATATGGTTGCCGGCCTGATACCTGTTTCCTTGGGAGGAATTATTCTTGAAAGTTGTGAAGTGATAGATCCTGGTCCGGATCGAGCGGTTGTTTTTCAAGCCCCATGCCTTCTCCCTTGGTTAACATCAATGGAAAATGTGCTTTTAGGTCTCAGGTCTGCTTATCCAAGTTTAAATAAGACTGAACACGAAGAAATTGCCAAATACTGTTTGTACCAAGTAGGTTTGGATGGATCCCTAAAAAAATATCCCAGAGAAATGTCGGGAGGGATGCAGCAAAGAGTAGGTATCGCAAGAGCTATAGCCCTTAAACCAAAGGTCCTTTTGTTAGATGAACCTTTTGGCCGGTTGGATTCGTTAACCCGACTGGAGTTGCAGGATGTGATACTGAATATACTTGATCTTCAAAAAATCACCACATTGCTAGTTACACATGATGTTGATGAAGCAATTTATATGGCTGATAGGATATGCATGATGACTAATGGACCCAGAGCAAAAGTCGGAAGGATGCTTGAGATTAAATTTCCGCGTCCTCGAGATCGAGAGGAAATACTTGAAGATCCAGATTTTTACGATTTCAGACAGGAACTGCTTCAATTTTTGGATGACTGTGAGGCAGAAAAAGAAAAGAAAAAAGAAAGTGAATTGCAGTTAGTTTAAACCTTAAATTTAGTGTCTAAAAAATAAATATTTATTTTAATGTTCAATTGATAATGAATTCAAAAATTTTTCAATTTAATTATTTTGCTTTTTTAATTGGGCTAACTTTTGCTGCCATATTATTAGTTTTTATTTATTTCGGATCAAATGGTTTAAGGGATTTTGATCCAGCTTTGAGGGGGTTCGCTATAACCAGTGTTCTTGGAGCATTTGCCGTTGGCTATAGGCTTTCTGTTTGGCTACAGCGTCCTCCTTCACGAATGTACTTTAACCGTGGAATGAAGCTAGCATGGCGTTATCCCACTCTTTTGTTTAAGAGTAGTGGTAAAAAAATGGCAGCGCAGACTTTTATCAAAGAGCGGAGTCTTTACCGCTGGATCATGCACCTATGTCTTTCTGGAGGCTGTACTCTTGCATTTGCGGTTACATTCCCTCTGGTTTTCGGTTGGATACATTTTGATGTTGGAGCATTGGACACCATATACAAAGTAAAAGTCTTCGGCGTAGTAGTAAGAGAGCTAAGTGTGCATAGTCTAGAAGCTAAGCTTATGTTTAATATGCTAAACATAGCTGCAGTATTAGTATTGATTGGTCTTGTACTGGCCGGATGGCGTCGATTGACTAATCCCGGGGTTCGAGCAGTACAAACTTTTGTAGAAGATATTTTGCCGCTTCTAATAATATTCGCTGTTACGACAACTGGCTTAATGCTGACTGTAAGCTATAGTTATATGCAAGGCCGCGGGCATAGTTTTCTGGTTTGGGTTCACTTAATGACCGTAATAGCTCTAATTTTCTATATTCCATTCGGCAAGCTCTTCCATATGTTCCAAAGGCTTTGTTCTGTATTAGTGAGTCTTTATCAAAAAGCGGGAAAAGAGGGGGAACAGGCTGATTGCGTTATCTGCTCCAAGCCATTTGCCTCGCAGATGCATGTCGATGATCTAAAGACAGTTCTGGATCAGCTTGGTTTTGATTATCGATTCGCTACCTCAAAAGGTGAAGTGCATTATCAGGATATATGTCCAAGTTGCCGTCGTAGGCTTTTGGTTGTTAACCAAGGAAAAATGATAGGACGCTAAATGGCTTTATTAAACTTAACTGAATCTGAATATATAGACCGATATGGTCCGACGCCTTTATACACCCCTGAGGGAGGATGGGTATCTGGAGAACCCGACAACTTGGTTAAGACCCATTGCTGTTTCTGTGGAGTGCAATGCGGTATCCAATTAAAGGTTAAAGAAAATAAAGTGATCGGTTTCGAGCCTTGGGAAGAGTTTCCAGTTAATAAAGGTAAACTATGCCCAAAAGGGGTAAAGCGTTATATGCAAAATGAACATCCCGACCGTATAAAGGGGCCGTTGTTGCGCAGTGATGCCGGCTTTAGGGAAGCTAGTTGGGATGAAGCATTGGACAAGACTGTATCAGAAATTAAACGTGTGCAGCAAACATATGGAAAGGACGCTGTTGCGTTTCTTGGTGGCGCATCAATGACCAATGAAAAGGCTTACCTGAATGGAAAGTTTGCCCGGGTGGCACTCGGCACTAAAAATATAGATTATAACGGTCGCCTTTGCATGGTGAGTGCTGGTGCTGCGAACAAACTTGCATTCGGTATTGATCGCTGTGCTAACCCCTGGGAAGATATACCAAAGGCGAAAGTACTTATTCTTGCAGGTACTAATATTGCCGAGTGTTTTCCAATTCTAACAGATTATATTTGGCGTGCCCGCGACAACGGTGCAAAGATTATTGTTATTGACCCTCGGATCACGCCCATCGCTCGAACTGCTGATCTATACTTACCGGTTCGTCCTGGGCGAGACAGTGCGTTAGCTCATGGTATCCTTCACGTAATGATTGAGCGTGGTTGGATAGATGCAAAATTTATTAACCAACACACTAATGGCTTTAACGAGGTTCGCGAACTGGTAAAGAAATACACGCCGAATTACACGGAGAAAATAACGGGCGTCCCCGCCAAGAGTATCATTTCCGCTGCTGAGCTTTGGGGACCAGCTGAAACTTCAATGCTCCTACATGCTCGTGGTATCGAACATCATACCAAGGGGGTAGAGAATGTGCTTAGTTATATAAACCTTGTACTTGCTACAGGCCGTATCGGTAAACCCGGATCTGGTTATGGTACTATTACTGGTCAAGGAAACGGGCAAGGAGGTAGAGAACACGGTCAGCGTTGTAACCAGCTTCCGGGTGGTCGGGATATCAATAACACAGAACACCGCAAGCACATTGCCAATTTTTGGGGTGTAAAGGAATCTGAACTTCCTGGTGAAGGTCTCACAGCATGTGAGATTATTAACTCCATTGAAGCTGGAGAGATAAAGGCTCTTGTTTCAATTAGTTTCAACCCACTCGTATCCATTCCTGATAGCGAACGCACTCGTGCCGCATTGGAAAAACTAGAGCATTTTACGGCAATCGATTTTTTTCTGAGCGAAACTGCACGGCATGCTGATGTTATTTTAGCTGGTTCACTGCAAGAAGAGGACGAGGGTACAGTTACCACAGGTGAAGGTCGTTGTGTTCGACTCCGAAATTCTGTTAGCCCAGCTGGTAATGCAAGATTGGATTGGCATATTATAAGAGATTTAGCCATTCGTTTAGGTGCAGGAGAATATTTTAACCATAAAAATGCTGAGGATATTTTCCTAGAGCTCACGGCCGCTTCTGCTGGGGGACCTATTGATTACAGTGGCATGAGTTATGATAGAATTGAAAGGGAAATGGGTATCTTTTGGCCCTGTCCTGCCACGGATCATCCCGGTACACTCCGTTTATTTGAGAAAGGAAAGTTTGCACATCCAGATGGGCGAGCAAAATTTCATGCCTTTCCTTATCGTCCTCCGGATGAGGATGTAGACAGAGACTTCCCGATTTTTTTTACTAGTGGGCGAGTGGTTTCACAGTATCTCAGCGGCACCCAAACCCGTCGTATAGGATCTCTAGTTGAACAATATCCCGAGCCTCTATGCGAATTGCATCCGCTCTTGGCAGAGCGTTTAGGAATTACCAAGGGGGACATTGTTCGCGTTAGTACCCGACGCGGGCACATTAAAGTGCCTGCTCAAATCGTCCAGAGCATTAGACCCGATACCGTATTCATTCCCTACCATTGGCCAGGTAAAAAGGCAGCTAACAGAATTACAAACCGCGCACTCGATCCGATTTCTAAAATCCCAGAATTCAAGGTGTGTGCCTGCAAAGTGGAGAAAGTTAACTGATGGTAGCCCCTGTCAAAGAATCCAAGCCGGCTTTTGAAGATTGGGAATTTTTCATCGATCCATCCCGCTGTATTGGCTGCCAAGCTTGTGTGCAAGCCTGTGGAGAATGCGATACTCATCGTGGAACGCCAATGATTCATCTCGACTATGTTGATAGGCCTACGGGCGTACAGACTGCACCAGTTGTATGTATGCATTGTGAGGATCCTACCTGCGCTAAGGTTTGTCCGGCAGACGCTATCAAAAAAGAAGAACACGGAGTGGTGCTAAGTGCCGCTCATCCTCGCTGTGTTAGTTGTAGTAACTGTACCCTTGCCTGTCCTTTTGGAGTGCCTAAACAGCAAATCGAGATGCAGTTGATGATAAAGTGCGATATGTGCTACGACCGAACAAGTGTCGGCAAAAAGCCAATGTGCGCAACTGTATGTCCTAGCGAAGCGTTGTATTTTGGTTCACGAGAAGAAATTTCTTCAAAGCGTAAAGAATCACCAAAAAATGAGTTTCAATTCGGAGCTCAAACCGTGCGAACAAAGGTGAACATGATGGCCTCGGCTGAAGCTGAAAACATTCCGATAGACGTGGCGGATTTCCTTCCAGAAAATGACATTTCAGCCTTCGCTCAAAAACGTAATGGGGCTCCTGATGTAGCTAATAATGCTGTGTGGGAAGATCTGGAAAGGTTACCGATATGAGTCAGACTTCTTGGAAAGAGGATTATCCCATTTCGCGCTCAGCAGAACATCGCTCAGTGCGACGACAGTTTTTACAGTTTTTATGTTTGAGTGGTTTGGTAGTTGGATTCGTTTCTTTTTTTCGCAATTTTTTCTTAAGACAGAAACAAATATTCCCGACAAAAGATATATTAGCCCTCAACCAAATACAAAGCGGTTACTATCTTTTTCGATATCCTACAGAAAATGATCCAGCAATACTCGTGAAGCTATCTGATGGCACCCTTCGCGCTTACAGTCAGCGCTGCACCCACCTGCTTTGTCCTGTTCATTTTAAACCTGAAGATGATTCCCTTTTTTGTCCATGTCACAATGGTAGCTTTAATGCTAAAGACGGATCTGTTCAATACGGACCACCCCCCAAACCTCTTCCACAATATGAAGTTCAAATACGTGAAGAACGTATCTGGGTGATGGGGAAACTAAAAAGTAATTCATGACACTGAACACAGAAAATCCAGTCATTGAAAAACTGCAAGGTGTACGTTTCGCTGATGTTGAGCCTCATCCGTTTGTAATTAAAGAAGATCAAACTTCAGTCACTGATATCATTGGCGGACATTATAGTTCAGCAGAGAAACACATGTTTAATGGTTTGTATTTTGTTGCTGCCGACCAGTGCCATTTAATGGCACGTGTTCGTGTGCCTGGAGGGCAATTGAGCTCAAATCAGCTCAGAGAAATTGGATTAATCGCGAGGGATTTAACTACAGGTTATATTCAGATTACTACCCGTGCCAATTTTCAAATACGCCATTTAACAGGCAGAAATGCATACGAGACGGCGCAGCGATTACAGGCGGTCGGCTTGCACAAAATCGGTGATGGGGCAAACAATGTGCGCAATATAACTGCAAGTCCATTAGCAGGGGTGGCCGTAGGAGAAAAAGTTGATGTCTCTCCACTGATTCAAGAATGGGCTTGGCGAGTAACGCACGATCCAGATCTGAAGGGTTTGCCTAGAAAGTTTAATGTATCTTTTGATGACGGAGGGCCAGTACGTTTAATTGAAGACACCAACGACATAACTGTATATGCGGCTGGAGAGAGGGGTTGCGATAGATTTCGAATAATACTCGGTGGCGATATGGCTGGAGATCTAGGTGTCGAAGTGGACCGAATTGAGTTGATATCAGTACTTACGACTATTGCCCGTGTTTATATTGTTAACAAAGACCGTTCACGGCGAAAAAAGACGCGAGTTAAAGGTGTTTTAGATAATTGGAACCTGAGTTCTTTTCTAAATGAAATCGAGTTTATATTAGGGCGTGAATTGACTAAAGTGAATACGACTAAAGAGGGAGTTCAGCAAGCGCCCCCTCCTAGAGTAGGCATAATTCCACATCCTCAACCCGGGCTCAATAATTTGGGGGTTTCACTTCATATGGGGTCAGTTACTTCTGAACAATTGTTAACTATTGCTCAAGTAGCTGATCGATTTGGTAGTGGTGAATTGCGGCTTACAGTGTGGCAGAACATTGTTATACCTAATCTTGTATCCGAATCAGTGTCGATTGCTTGTTCGATGTTAAATGAGGCAGGGCTTAAAACGATTCAATCAAATCTTAGATCTGGCATTATTGCATGCACTGGTAGTAATCATTGTCAGTTTTCATCAACTGATACTAAAGGTCATGCAATCGAGCTTGCAGATTATCTTGAATCTAGAGTGGAATTGGAAACACCTCTTAATATACACCTAACCGGTTGCTCTAACAGTTGTGCACAACATTATATTGGCGATATCGGGCTGCTGGCCACAAAAATAAAAGTCGGAGATAGCACTTTGCCTGCATATCACGTTTTTGTAGGTGGGAGTTTTGGAAAGCGTCATTCTTTAGGAAGGCAGCTATACCGAGCTCTACCAATGGAAAAGTTAAAGCTACGTCTTGAGACGATGCTTAAGTTTTATTTGGCAATGAAGCGTAAAAGCGAATCTTTTCAAGAATTTACCGCGAGGCATGAAACAGATCGATTGATTTTAATGTTTAACGTGCCTCGCTCTTTGAGCTCATGAATTCGAAACATAAAATTGTTATAATTGGTAATGGAATGGTCGGTCATCGTTTCATTGAGGAACTTGTTGACAAGGATTTTCGCGATAATTTTTCAATAACTACATTTTGCGAGGAGAAGAACCTTGCTTATGACCGAGTCTCTCTAAGTACATATTTTAATGGAAAAACTAAAGAAGACCTTAGCCTTATGCCGGAAGGTTACTACGAGGAAAATGGTGTTGAAATATTCATTGGAGATAAGGCCGAGTCCATTGATCGTAAAGCTAAGGTAGTTAAATCCGCAGGTGGTCGCGAAGTTCATTATGACACACTTGTATTGGCTACAGGTAGTTATCCGTTTGTGCCTCCAATACAGGGCCAGAAGCAATATTATTTTGAAGGCTACCGTGCATTTGAATGTGGCGACCACAAACAGCATATACATGTATATCGTACGATTGATGATCTCGATGCGATCAAAGCTTCGGCTAGCAAAAGCGAAATAGGAACCGTGATTGGTGGTGGTCTTCTTGGTTTAGAGTGCGCAAATGCTCTCAAGAATCTTGGACTCAAGACACATGTTGTGGATCGGGGGCCTTCACTAATGGGGGTTCAGATAGATGCTGAAGGTGGAATTGTTCTACGTGCGAAAATAGAGGAATCAGGAGTGCAAGTTCACACGAGTAAAAGTACTAAACTAATTACCAGTGGAAAAGAGGCGAGATATCAACTTCAGTTTGATGATGGTACTTATTTGGAAACAGACATTTTAGTTTTTTCTAGTGGAATTAGGCCTCGAGATGAAATTGCTCGAAAAGCAGGTCTGAAAATCGGTGATAAAGGA
>CEVU01173217.1_pt1 | contig 12409 bp, 6 predicted proteins | sample 427081 | NCBI WGS metagenome assembly CEVU01 (sample SAMEA2623868, study PRJEB7988) | marine metagenome | biome: marine biome (ENVO:00000447); feature: deep chlorophyll maximum layer (ENVO:xxxxxxxx); material: "saline water (ENVO:00002010), including plankton (ENVO:xxxxxxxx)" | depth 80 m | reverse complement strand
GGATCTGGACTCGGTGATGGATCAGGTGTTGGGTCCGGTGTTGGACTCGGTGTTGGATCTGGAGTTGGATCTGGAGTTGGATCTGGAGTTGGGCTAGGGCCTAGTCCACCGCCTAATCCAACTGTTGTACTTAAAAATTCAACGTTGTTGCCGACAATGTTGTAATTAACTCCCTCAGTGCATAATTGCCATTTTCTGAGCGTTTCATTCCATAGCCATACTTCAATGTCATCATCATCAAAGTAATCAAATGTTATCGGGAATTGTGTTTGAACTCCATTGCCATTATAGATGTTAAATGCACTCATTTTCTAATTCCTTTTTTTAGTTCCTTCCTCTTCTTTTCCTCTCTGATTTTATCTAAAGTGTACATTGAAGAGCCTTTCACGTATTGACCCTGTTGACGTACTTTTTCTGTTTTTTCATCATATGCTTGTTGAAGGAGCGGGTTATTGTCACCATATAAAGCGTATTCTGCTTCATCAACAGCAGCCCTTAGATGTTTGTCAAGTCTGTATGTCACAGCTAACATTGCATTTTTATCTTGTGGAGCAACGTTTTCTTTTTGTTCACGTCTGTAGGTTGCTCTAAGCTCATCTGCAGAAATAGCCTTCATCATTTCCTCTACTGCTTCATCCCAAGTTCCAAGTTCACCCATCTTTTTGAAAATGGCAGACTGCATATCTTTTGGATATTCAATTCCATTTACATCAGTACTTACAATTGCCCTGCCGTCGTACTCAATGTCAATAAGATACTGTTGGTGTTCTGTAGGTGCGTCAAAGCTTCTGAATCCTGTATATGCGTGAATAACTCTTCCTAACCAATCTAGAGGTTTAGTTCCAGCGGGGCCTTTTGTTTTTTTCTTGCCGGTCATATAGTTATAAGCATCTGGCAGTGTTTCCCTTAATCCTGGATTTCTCTTGGCAAGGATATCGTCAAACTCTTGCTTTACATTTTTAATGCCATTGTCCATAATTTCAGCAAACCTTTTACGGTCACCACTTAGTGGGACAAATTTGTTACTAAACTCTGTGCCTAACTTTGTCAGTTCCGCGACATTACCCGTAAGGGCATCAATCATACCTGCCATATCTCTAAGTGTCGTTTTGTTGATTATGGCTGCACTAACAACGTACTGTAATTTTTCAGTTAAATTTTGCAGAGTATGTTCTTCTAGGAGGTCTGCATTGTCGTAGATTGTTGTAGTTAAAGCAATAAAATCAGTAATAGGCCCATAGCCATTGTATGAGGTATATCCACCAAAAGGGTTTTTGCAAGTCAACGGTTTCCAGTTGTTATCTGTCCTTGTTTTTTGAACACCTTTATCGTAGTGACCATACCCTCTACATCTGTCATGCATTGCAGCTGTTAGCCCTAAACCTGTAAGAAGCCCACCAATCACTTTTCGCCCTTTAAGTTCATAGTAGATTTCGTTGTATTGAGCCTCGATATGTTGAGTAGGCTTAATACCTCTTTCTTCCAACAATTTTTTCACCTTTTCAAATGGCATTTCATGAAATGGTTTTGGAAACTTATTGAATGTTTCTACGAATAAACCTACAGGACTGTGGCTTCCAAAATATTGGAGTATGCTAAAGCCTGTACGTGGAAACATTGAGCCGATTCTTAATGCCGGTACAACAGACAGGACTGGATTTACTGCTCTAATCGCAACATTATTAGTTTGCATTGTCAACTCTCTGGCTTGAAATTCAATCTGATCGTTTTTCAAAAACCCTTTCTTGTTGAACATCTTTTTATAGGCTTGGTCTGCAATAGTTTCCAGCATGTCTGGATTAAGTTTCCCTCCTGAGATGTTAATCTCATCGTAGGCATGTGCATAAGCCTCTAAGTTTGCTAATGCTGCCCTTGAAAAGCCGTCTGATGCAGTTAAGCCATTAGCTGCAACTCTTAGAACTGGATGGGTCTCTAAACCACGCAAAGTTTCAATTACATCAGCTACATGTGAAGCTCCATATTCACCTATTTCCTCCTGTGCATTTGCAAAACTTCTAACAAAGGCCATTCTATCTTCACTCATTCGAGAAATATCGTCTCGCATGATGTACTCGACGGATGATGGGTCAGTTGAAGCCATCTTAAATACTTTGGACATGTGCCTAGCAGCTTTGTCCATTGTGTCCTGCAACTTTGTATACTGAACCCAGCCTCTTCGTATTGCCTTTACTGGGGCTTCAGAGGTGCCTCTAATTGATGAAGATGGTAAATGTGCAGCTGCTCCTGCAAGCAGAGCTACCGGCTTTTCAATCAGTGTTACTGCGTTCTCAATTCCAGCTGCTAATGGAGTGCCAAGGCTAAAAGTAGAATTATAGATATTTCCCCATATACCTTGATTAATCAGACTTGGCATGTCTGGATTAAGGTCTACAACTGCGCTAGAAGCCGTTCTAGTCAGATGCTTATACATCTCATTCATCTTCGTAATGGTTGTTATGTCACCATCACTTATTTCATGAGCCAACATGAATGGTCCTAATAACTCAGGCCTTTCTTTGTTGATGTTTCTGAGAGTTTGCATCGAGTTCTTTGTTTCGTCCTGTATCCGCTGCAAGCCTTTTAATGTCTCATTCCTTTCGTGTTTAGCCCCTTTTAGAAAAGATGCGTCACCTTTACTCAGTCTCTTAAATATATTTTTTAAGTTTAGAGTTCGGCCTGCTACATATCTTGTTTGACCAATCATGGTCATAAGGAATGACATACGATCAATGATCATTTCGTGGATATGCTCTAACGCATCAGAACCGGTCATCTGCCTAGCTGTCCATGCCATATCAGAGATCTGCCCACCAAGTGAAGTAGAAAGGTATGTAACAGCTTTTGCTTCATCCCAGCTAGCAAATTCACCTATGTATTGATTAAGGGCTTTTACACTGGCTACATATGCTCCTGGTTCGTCCCGTAGTAGCAATGCTCCAGTAGCGTTATTATCATCGGTATAAGTTAATGACTTAGAGCTTACTGAACCATCGGCATTTCGGATTGGTTTGAAGTACTCCTTCATCTCATCTACTGACATCCTTAGCAGATCTGCTGTGATTGGTTCAGCTGCTGCTTCAATTTCACTAAATGGTTTGTACCCCTGTGATGTATTTACTCCATACCTGCCAGCATTTCTTAATTTATCTGCTTCTTCAAGTACAACTTTTCGTACTCCTTTAGGGTATCCTAATGCTTCTTTTAAAACTGCATCTGGTAAAACACTTGCAACTCTTCCGTTGTAAGAGTCAATATTTTTAGTTGTTTTCAACAGGTCTACGCTTGCTGAAACGATACCACCGTCATCAACTGTTCTTAGGCCACTTTCAGTTGCTGTGAATGAGTCGTGATAGCCAAGTAAAGGTTCGGTAATTCCTTCTTCTTTAGCTTTTTTTAGATTGTACTCACCAAGCAAGTCTAATGCTTGTTCTCTTTTCGCAGCTTCGTGTAGCAGTACATCCTCTGGTGTTTTAATGTCATCCAGGGTTTTGTTTAGCCTCTCCGCTGCTGCTTTTGCCATTTCGTTTTCTGGCACATAAAATGGGATACTCTTTTTAGCTATTCTAAGCTTGGCTGCTGATGCAAATAGATCTAGCCCGAAACCGAGAACAGCTGCCTCCCTTTTGTTTTTTTCTCTTTTTACTTCTGGTGTATCAGACTCTAATGTTGCCCAGCTATCTGGAATAAACGAATATGTTTCAGGCCAAGTATCTTTTAGTGCACCTAAACTATTATGATCAAGTTCTAGTGATGGGGCCACAGTATCGACCATTAGGCCTGAGCCTGTGGTTATACCAGCGTTAGAAATAAACTTGACAGCAGAATCGTTTCCTAGTTTTGCTAATACTCTGCTTATTTTGTTGGTTTTGTTGGCAACATTTAGGCCTTGTAGACCTTTGCCAGCCCATGATAAAGCTCCTCCCAGCGCCATTGTCGGAAGTACTTGTGCGCTTATATCTCTAATTGCTTGTAATTCTTGCTCTTGATATCTTGTTAGCGTAGGGATTTTTGGTATTCCGAACTTGTCTGCAATCCAGTTCACACCACCAATTGCTGTATCTGCTACTCCTGCTAATGCTGAAGCTTCTATTTCTAAATCCAGAGGAGCGTTATTAGGGTCTAGCCAATCAGGCCATTCAAATAAATTTCCTTGAGGTTTCTCCTCTTTTGGCTGTTCTGTAGTCTGTTGCGTGTCGGAACTTACTTCCTTAGAAGTCTGTTCACCCTCTGATGGAGATTCTACTTCACTTGATTCCTCTGGAGTTATGTACTGATCTAATACCTTTGCAGGTTCTTCAAAGCTGTTTACTCCGTCATCCTCAAGATCTGGCTTACCATTTAAAATCTCATTAGTTGGATTGCTATACATTTGATTTAGTTACCCTTTTAGTTGGGATGCTATAGTTTGTCTAAGTTGTCGATAATTTGAGTACGCTGTCATTGATCCACTTCCAGGAGGAGCAGGTGCTAAGAAATCAATTGATGCAATAGTACCGTCATAACTTTGAACGCTACCAGTACCCCCTTGCTTGCCAATTATTTCACCCAACTTAATGTTTTGTCCTATTGATTGAATAGGCTTAGTTGGAAGATGTCCATATAAAACATCGACAGGTGCTCCAGTACTGGGGTCAATAGATTCAATAACTAAGTAATGACCATAACCCGATCCATTGGGATTTACTTGATACCCTATATCTTTCACTTTGCCAGGTAATACTGCCGGAAAATTATGATCTTCAAAGAAAACATCAATTCCAGGCTGTCCACTGTCAAATGTTATTGAAGATACTTGTTTGCTGAATGCATCTAAAGCTGACCCTTTCGAAGAAGTAGTCATGTTTGTACGGACTGGTAATTGATCCGGGTTAAGGAATGACCGTTCTAATCCTTTCATCGAAGCACCGAACTTTGTAATGGCTTTTGTCTGTTCTGGCGTTAGTTGTTGTATCACCTTTTCCATTTCTGGAAGCTTAATCTCTTCGATTTTATCGTCAGGATTTGCTTTGTTGTGAAGTTTAATTTGGTTGTTGTATACGCTAATTGGAGTCATGTTGTACTCCTTAGCTAACAGTCTGCCGATAGGGTCTGGTCTCCACTCCTTATTACCAATTCCTTTTACAGCTGCTTTCAGCTGCTCACTATTATAAAATACTCCAGCACTATCTAAGGCCGTGCTTCTGTTTTTGGAGATTTCTTGCTTCGCGTTAGTGTATCTCTGCTGAATAGATTCAAGTTCTTCTCTGCCTTGTCGTGGAAATTCTTGCAACCATTTCTTCTCCATTCGTTCTGTCAAACTTCCAGTCGCACCTGCTTTGTTTTCTACTTCTGTCTGAAATCTTTCTTTGATTAACGCGAAAGCTTCCGTTGGGTCAACGCCTTGATTAACAAGTGTGTTGAAATCGTCTGTTAGCCTGTATACCGTAAAACCAATTAAATGGCTGTTTGCTTGAAGTGGTACAAAGTTCATCCTTTTTTTGACTAATTTCTCAATCCCTTCGATTTGAGATTGAACTAACGCACTCGCCTTTTTGCTTTCATCTGACTCTAATAGACTCTGAAGCGATGAATAAACAGCATAGGGATACCTTTCACGTAGTTCGTCTCTAGTTATTAGTCCACCTTGAATCAGGCGTGCTGCTTCGTCTTTCATTTGAGCTAGCTGCTTTGCGCCGATACTCTCTGCAGTGGCCAGCCTTGTTAGCCTTTGATCTCTAGGTAGGCCTTGCTCTTCAAGTGCCTTTTGAAACTTCTCTACATTGGCTGCTGTAAATCCATCTGGATCATTTAGCAGTTCTTTCATACTTTCTTGTACTAAAGTTTCTGCAAATATTTTTTTATCTTCTTGCCTTCTGTTAAACTCTGCGTTTCTTTTCTTCACTAAGGCTAGCTTCGCAACTCCTAGCTCTCTTCCGTATCCATAAACTGGATCGTCAATGCGCGTTAGCTTCTTTGTCCCTCTATGTATAAATTTATATGCTCCTAGTTTTTCTAGATCAGTCATAGTGTACTGCTCACTTTCTCCAATTTCTTTAAGGAAAGTTTTCATTTCACTTCTAGACAAATCCTTGTTGTCTAGGATTGACATGAAAGTTTCGCCAGCAGTATTTGTTTTAATAGCAGCAAACATTCTTTGTTCGGCAGCCGCTTTTCTTTCTTCTTTAATACCGCTGGTTGCTTTCGTACTCCATCGTGTTGCAAGCCTGGCATCTGTTTTCTGCATTTCTGGAAACAAATGCTTTGCTAGTAGGCCTGGTTTGTACTGACTAAATTGAGCAAGAAACCTAGAGCGATGGTATGCGACCCATGCATTTCTCTGTCCATGGTCTGTTGTGTCTGGTGAAATTAAAGTGCCGTTTATGCTTATAGGCCCTGCAGAAGCTGCAGAAGCCATATACCCTTCGTAATCTCTTCCTCCATTTTGAATCTTGCCAACATGTAGGCCATATTCATACCAAGTGCTATTTTTCCTGATACGTTCTCCAGTAAAGCCATCGACCTTTGACATCACCGCCCTATCTAAAGTTTCACTTTCCTTGTTAGCTAGTTCAGTCTGTTCTGCCTCAGCAGCGTCTGTGGCCCTTACACCGTTCATATATGCATCGTTGATACCACGAAGCATTTCATTTTCGTTGATACCTTTTTGGCGTTCAACTAATCCATCTGACAGGGTTTTGGATAGTTCTCCTAACTGCTTCAGAGTGCTTCTGCTGTTCTGTGCATCTTTAACGGCGGTATCTGCATTTAGATTCAGCGCACTGAAGTAGTTAGCTAGACTTTGTTGCTGTAGTTGATCGCTTCGTCTAGCACTAGCTGCGTAGTCAGGTGTTTCCCTTCGACCGGTGCGTGTTCTTCCATCACTAATACCTTGGTATGAGTTTGTCATTTAATTAATTTTAAACAAATGGGTTAGGTGCTTTTAGATCTTTATATGTTTGATATCCACCAATCCCAGCTTGTACGATATTCCCCATCATTGAGGTAGCAGAAGGTTTAGCTTGGAACCTTGGTTTTGGTAGACCTAATGTTGTTGGGATGAATGGTGCAGCAACTTTCGCGTACAAATTACGTTGCTCTTGACCAGCGTTTCTATACGCATCTTTTACTCGCATAGAACTAGCAATTTTTTGTCGGCGTAGATTTGAAAGCATCAGTGACTCAGCTCTTCCAGACTTCTTGAGCCTGTTTGTGTCAAATCCTCTTGCTCTTCCACCTTCATTTGCTTCTGCAGCTTCTGCGGTCTGTATGTAGTTCTCCTGTTGGGCTAATCTTGTTTCTCTGATTAGATCATCCATTCGCAGCTCTTCTGCATTCAGAGCCCTTGTAGCGGCCAATCCAGCCTCATCCATTTGATGACTGACTGTCGCCTTTTCATTGTTGTAGTTTGATAATCCTTGAAGGTTGGCTAGGCGTGTTTGTTCTTGTTTTTGTTTGTAGTTTGTAGCTATTTGCTGGTTCTGTGCATCTACTTGTGCGTTAGCAGCTTCATTGGCTCCTACTGCTCCAAGTACTCCAGTACCGGCACTCATTAATCCTAGGCTAATTGGTTCGCACACGGCAAAATTCTATAAAGGTCAGATTGTTAGGTCCATATTGCAATTCTCTCAGGAATTTAAAACCTAGATATTTTAAAAGCTTTAGATGTGTTTTGTTTCGTTTGTCAACTATATTCCAAAGTAACTTCTCTGGCCTACTTTCAACATATCGTTTTGCCTCTCTTGCAAAAGTAATCGGATACTTATGTATTGAAGGTGTGCAAAGCATCCATATAGCTCCTTCAGGACTCACTCCTGCGCATCCAGCAAGCTCACCGTTAGGTACTGTGAAGTAAACGGAGTCTCCGTACTTAGCACCCATTGGCAGGCTGATTTTAGGATCATGTCCATGACCTTCCTCAACCTCTTTACGATCTTCTGGTAGTAAATTACAGGCCACTTCATAAGCAGCCTGCATCGTTATCTTGTGTATAAATTTAGACACGCTTGTGGTGTTTACTTGAATATTCTCCTTCCCAAGTCATTGAGTGTAATGATGCTGGGCCAGGATAGGTTGACTTAAGTTCGATCTCAAAATTAGTATTCTTTTCATAGATCGGAGTTTCTACTACTCTTTCAGTAACTACTGGCGTACCGTCTGACTCAATCCAATCAGCAAATGTCACGTTATTTTCTATCGTGTAGTTTGGTTTGCCTTGTCTGCTGATATCAACACTGGTATGTCCAATTGGCCCAAAGTGTAGCTTCACTCTTTGAACTGTTAGTGAAGCAGTCACATCAGATACAAATGCTTCTCCTTCTTGTTTTTTTAAAAAGATCTTAGGGAACTTGACTTTTAGATCATATGCATATCCTGTTGTAACTGGTTTTTGCAGTATTCCAGGGAATGTCCATGAAACATCAGTTACTAAGTTATTTGTACCCTGGACGATTACTCCGTCTGCACCAATTGCATACGGCTCTCCACCAACATCTTCCGTGTTTGGACCAAACGTTGAGAATAGATGCATCTTTGGGTACACAGTGGTTGTATCTGTTCCGTAGTTCACGCCTGATAAGTCATGAGTTTCAGAACAATCTAGATGTACATTAAGCGTCCCTGGTTGACCCCAAGGATTATTGGCTCCTCCAGTAATTGAATACCCATTTGTATCTAGATTCATTGAATACAGTTTCCCTTTTGTGGAAACAAAGTACAGCAAACCTTCGATGACAGTCATATACCTTACGTTGAAGGCCATCTTCCATTTAAACCATGACGACTGAATCCTTTTTTGACCTTGATTATAGTATCTATAACCCCAGACATATTGTTGTCCAGCCTTAGATAAAAATACAGTGCTAGCTTCTCTACTGTTTGCTGTGATATCAATATCGCTTGGAATGAGATCTTGAACAATCTTGCTTTGTTCAATGATGCTTGGTTCTCCTTCTCGTTTGATGTCAAACATCTCAAAGAACCTTCCGTTGGTTCCTGTTGAATCAACAAACGAGATTGTTGTTCCTAAAGGAAGAGGCTCAGTTGCTGGGCTGTAATTATATGTTGATATGTTAGATAGTTTAGCTGTCTCATTTGTTAGTGAATCACTATCTGTATGCAATAGGTATTGCTCTGATTCGCCAAATACCACTAGCCCTGTATTTGTTTCTATTGAGCTAATGAATGTTGTTGGTTCAGTACTTCCTGCATCAAGATTAATCGGATCATTCGCAGTGGTTGTCAGCGCACTAGTATTAAAGAAGTTACCGATTGTATTAGCTTCGCTTAATGATACGCTTCCATCATGTAGAAATCCAAGTCTATTTCTATGAAAGAATGTGTTGGTAATTTTCTTGCCAACAAAACTTGGGAATGGGTTCGTGACATTATCACCTACCTTTCTATGTTCCCATCCAGACTGTCCTCTGTGATAGTCATAACTCCACGTTAGATCACTTACAGCCGAGCTACCGATGTATTCATCTTTGTGTGGCCCTTTTCTTTCACCACGGTACTGATCAAACACAAATGTGCCGTTAGCTTGCCTCCACAGGACATGGGGCATGGTGAATGGGTCCAATCTAAAGGATATATCATCCCCAAGTGTTTCAACCCATCGGCCTGGTTTTTCTGTGTTATCCCATCTAAGGTAATAATCATCAGTTTCTCTTTCTGACGCATTAGAAACTTTTACAAACCAGTCTGGAAATTCTGATGGACCTTCTCTTGGCAACTCTGTGATGTTACTGATATTGGTTCCTGAAACAGTCATCAATGATTCGTCAATTGATGTTAGATCAAAAGGTTCCTCATTCAAAGTCCAAACTACTAACCCGTTGCTTTGTAGGTCACAGCTAAATCCTCTATCTTCTAGCTTATATTTTAGGTGTTGATAGATAGCTCTGGCACTAACTGGTGTACTGGCTTCAAATGAAACAGGAGGTGCTTTTACAAATAGGTCGTATTCTCCACCCCAATCTGTAGTGTGTTTTTCATCGGATGTTGTCTCTTCAATCTTAAGTCTGAACTCCGCTTGGTCACTACTTCCTACTGATGCTGGTCCAAATAGTGTGTGTGTTTGTTCTCCAAAGTTCCATCCCCTACCACCATACAGTAATTCATGGTTGAAATTGTATGTGCATTTATAATCTGCTCCACTGTCAATGTCTGTAGATAGGGGATTAATATGTGATTGACCTGTTTGAGTGATCCTCACATAGATAGGCTCCTCTTTACTTGGAACACCAGATCCTGCAATTGAATCGAATCTATAAATACCAGTCCCTACAGTCGGACAATCGCCATCGTCATTTCCAGCATCAATTACTTCTACACTGACTCTTGTAGCTGTGTTTGTTCTTCCAACATAATACACCTTCTGATCACCCCAAATGTTGGGACTATCATTTGGTGTTGGTAGTATCCTTAACCCATATTCTGCTCCCTGTTTGAGCTGTTTGATTTGTACAAACTTTTTGTTTGGGAATTCATTCTTTGTTATGTTCCTGTAGGCTTCTGGGTCTACAGGCATAGAGGGGTGACTTCTTCTATTCACATAGTCATGCTGACTCCCGTATGCCCATAACCCAGTATCTGTCCAATAGTACGTCGGTTTCCAAGGCATATTAGACCCAAGATTTAAGCCTGTGTCTACTTTGACTGTAACTTTTGGATTGGTGACGAATGTGTAATCATTGATCGTTGTGAATTTCAGATCTTCTGCAGTACTATTCCCATCATTTGTTAGATACTGTCTAGTTGTCAACAGGTTTCCGTCTATTGTATTCCAACCTGAGATGTCAAAATTATATACTGTTTGCCTGTTTCCCTGTAGATCCCATAAAGCTATTTGTCCGTTATCTTCGATTACACCAATGTATCCTCCCTCATTCTTGTCTCTATAATATGAAAACCAGTTACCTTGGTTTCCATGTTTTAATGCTGAACTAACTTCGTCAATGAAGTCCAAGCTTGTAATAAAGGTTGTACCATTCCTTTTTATCAAACCGGTTGTTACATCTGGTAGACCATTTTCTAAATCTCTTACCTGTCCAGGTGTCATCATGTCATCTGGCTGATGAGAAATGCCCTGGATGTAGCTGCTTATTTTTTGAGAAATACTTGGCATTAGCGACGTAGTGCGTTACTTGGTTGAAATGCGTGATATGTGCTTCCTGCTTCCCATCCCATAAATGAGTGGTCACCTTGATCACATTCGAAATCAATGCAGGATGCTCTAGCTTGAGCTTCTTGACTTGCTAGCAGTTGTACAACTTCTGGATTTACAACTAGTTGAGTTGCTGCTCTTCCTGCTGCCCTATGAATGATGTATCTTTTAAATACTGCTGGGAGATCGTTAAACTCATATAGAGTCACTAAGTCGAGGTATAATTCTCCTTCAAAGATGTATGTATGTTTTACCTTGTCATACAGCTTACCGTTTCTTGTTACTACATCTGTGTTTCTATTTGATTGTCCATCTGTTACATCATACCTAATCACATTTATCGGTATGACGAAGTGTCCGTTTGAGTCCGGTATGTATTTTACGTGCTCCTCAGTGTTGAATGACCATCCTTCGCTTTGTACATCAATGTTTACTTCTCGGAGTAGTCCATGAATGATTGCGATTTCTGGATTTGTAAAGTCTAAACTTGCTACTGGTGCTTGACCGATACTCGCCAGAATTGAGTTAACTGCGGATAGTTCGGTATCGAGTGTAATCGTTGTCATGGGAGACCGATATGATTGGATAAAAAAAAAGGGCCTCCGTAGAGACCCCTTAAAGTTTGATATTTATTATCAGAAGGAAGAAGGTGCAGTTGCACCAACGTACAGCTCAACAGCTGCAGCAGGGTTCAAGTAGTCAGCACCCAGAGCCATGCGGCCCAGGAGGACATCCGTGTTATTCCATCATTTCTGATGGCACTGACTATATCTTCAACCTTTAAGGTTGTCGGACGCTATCGGTGTATTACGTGACAAGCGTGTCACACCACCTAGTCGATGCACTTTCCTCTCACGCTTGAGAGGCTTAGCTCAGGATTGCCATAGCTTTCGCCTTAGGTTTCCCTGAATTCATCCGATGTTTATCTAACTGTTGCCAATTAGAGGGGCAATGTTATTTACCCTGATAGATGACACTTACGTCACCGCTGGTTACTTGCACTTGAGGTCCGATTGCCTCGACAACACCAGCTGCTTCTTTTTGAAAGATAAGGCCACAGGACTTGCTGCCGAATTCGGTAGCTGTGCCGTAGTCATTGTTGATGCCTGTAGAAGCGCCAGAGGCATCTTCCATGGTAGGTCCAACGAAATCTCCAGTGTTACCAGGAGATACTTGGCCTGTAGTGCCGCCGTACTTAGTACCGTACTTGCCAAGGAACGGGATGTTCATTGACTTGTAGATGTGGATACCAGCGATCTCGATGAT
>CEVU01105088.1_pt1 | contig 12430 bp, 13 predicted proteins | sample 427081 | NCBI WGS metagenome assembly CEVU01 (sample SAMEA2623868, study PRJEB7988) | marine metagenome | biome: marine biome (ENVO:00000447); feature: deep chlorophyll maximum layer (ENVO:xxxxxxxx); material: "saline water (ENVO:00002010), including plankton (ENVO:xxxxxxxx)" | depth 80 m | reverse complement strand
GCGCAAGGAGCAAATTGTGCCTTAGAAGATGCTTTTATTTTGTCGAAGTTGATAACTTTTCATGAACCCAGTAAGGCTGCTGAGAAATATATTGAAATAAGAAAACCTCGTTTGTTGCGCTTAATGAAAGCGATCAAAAATAATGCTTGGAAGTTTCACTTAGAGCATAGTCTTTTTCGGATTGGCGCACATAGTGGTTTAAGTCTTTTGGATAAAACTTTTCCACAGTCAGCAAATTTACCTTTTCGTTGGCTTTATAATTACGATGTTACGAATTTAAACATTTAATTTGACCCAAATCGGAACATGATCGGATGGCTTTTCGCGCCCTCTTATAACACTATCAATTTTACAATCAGTCAATAGATCTGCGCAGCCAGGTGACAAAAGGAAATGATCGATCCTAATCCCATCATTTTGATCCCAAGCCCCAGCTTGATAATCCCAGAAACTATAATGACCTGGGCCATTATTGCATGCCCTAAATGCATCCGAAAAACCTAAATTTAAGATTTTTCTAAATTTAGTCCTGCTTTCTAGTTTGAACAGAGCGTCATCTGTCCATGCTTCTGGCACGGCGGCGTCCTCTGCTTGAGGAATAATATTAAAATCGCCTGCCATCAATGAAGTTTGCTCAGAACGAAGCAATTCTTGTGCTCTCAGATGAAGTCTATCCATCCAGTCTAATTTATAATCATACTTTGGTCCTGGAAGAGGGTTGCCATTTGGAAGGTATAAGCAGCAGATTTTTATCTCATGAGGTATGCATATAGTTGCTTCAATCCATCTCGCTTGTTCATCATTTTCGTCCCCTGGTAGTCCGCGCTCAACTTCTCGCAAAGGATATTTTGATAAAATTGCAACGCCATTGAAAGACTTTTGTCCATGGGTCTCAACATTGTATCCTAAATCTTCAAAAGTTTCTCTAGGAAAATTCTCATCGATTGATTTAATTTCTTGAAGTAATGCCACATCTGGATTGGACTCTTTTAACCAACTAATCAAAGCAGGTGTCCTAGCTTTGATGCCGTTTATGTTGAAGCTAGCAATTTTCATAAAACAGATTTCAAATTGAAAAACTAGTGCCACACCCGCAAGAAGAACTTGCATTTGGGTTATCAATAATGAAGCGGGCACCAATCAATTCTTCAGAAAAGTCTATTGTAGCATTGCTCAAAAAGGGCAGTGAGGTACTATCGATAAAAACTTTGTTACCTGCGTTCTCTAAAATGAGGTCATCTTCGTGTTTTGTGTCCAACTCGATATTATATTGAAAACCGGAACATCCACCACCTTCGACAGCTACACGTAGCCCCTTATTGGAGTTTGCTGGAATAATCTCAGCTAATCGTTCAAAAGCACGACTGGTGACTTTCGGCGGAAGCTGCATTTTTATCTCCACTTCAACAAACATAGATAGTAATAAATACCACTTATAATTATATAGAGACGGTAGAAACTGTAAACAAGGAAATATCTATGACGCTTGCTCGATTTGCTGCCGACCCAAGCTTTGAAAAAAATTTTTCAAACTATAGATATTTTATTGAGTCAGAAAGTAATTATCGCTCTTGTTACCAGAGAGATCGTGATCGTATTTTGCACTGTTCAGCTTTTCGAAGACTAAAACATAAAACTCAGGTCTTTGTTGAGGATGAAGGTGATTACTTTCGTACTCGATTGACGCACACTCTTGAAGTCGCTCAGGTTGCTAGGACTATAAGCACAGCGCTAGATCTCAATTACGATTTGTCAGAAACGATTTCTCTGGCACATGATTTGGGCCATACACCCTTTGGCCATACTGGTGAGGAAGCTCTCGACGAATTGATGGTGGCATATGGTGGATTTGATCATAACGCTCAAGCATTAAGAATAGTTACCAAACTAGAGCAACATTATGCAGACTTTGACGGGCTTAATCTTACTTGGGACACTTTAGAGGGAATTGCAAAGCATAATGGCCCGATTCAAGAGCCGATACCATATGCCCTCAGGCAATATAATGCTTTTCAAAGTCTTAATTTGAGTAGTTTTGCCAGTGCCGAGGCCCAAGTTGCTGCCATTTCAGATGATATCGCTTATAATAGTCATGACTTACATGACGGACTAAGAGCGGAACTATTCACCGATGATGACATAAAGCGTTTACCATTGATCGAAAAATGTTATGGTGAAGTTGATAAAACTTACCCAAATTTAGATAAATATCGACGCAGACATGAGGCTCTTAGGCGTTTCTTTGGTATTTTGGTTGAGGATGTGATTTTTGAATCAAAGAATATCATCTTAGAGCTTTCTCCTAATTCAATAGAAGATATTCGAAATTCTAGTAAACCCGTTATCCAATTTTCAAATGAAACGTTTTCAGCATTAAAAGAAATAAAATCTTTTTTGTTCAATAATATGTATCGCGCCCCTAAAGTTATTGAGATGAGAAAAATAGTTACTATTAAGTTACAAAATTTATTCAAAAAATATATTGATAATCCTGACTATTTGCCCTCTGATTGGAAACAAAAATCTGATCTTATATCCAATAAAACTGATTTGGCGCGATTGGTTGCTGATTACATTTCTGGGATGACTGATAGATATGCGTTAAATCAACACAACACCTTGTTTGAGAAAAAGTAGTCCAGAACGTCGGAATAAAGATAATTACGTTTTATTAATGTGGGTTGATCTTGACGTAGCTGCAGACCCTGTTAAACCGCAAAATAGAGGAAAAAAGGTTTATGGATCTCTTTTACACTGTAAGGCAGCACGTGCTGAAAGAACTTGAGTGCATGGTTGCAGCTGGAGAGCTCCCCAGTGGTTTAGATATGGCTAGTGTGGCAGTAGAGCCCCCTCGGGACCCTTTGCACGGTGATATGGCAACGAATGCAGCCATGGTTTTGTCCAAAAGTGCAAAAAGAAATCCACGCGAAATTGCGGAAAAATTGGCAAAGCGACTATCTACTTTAGATATCATTGAAAATTCAGAGGTTGCTGGGCCTGGTTTTTTAAACCTTCGTATTAATATCGAGGCTTGGCAATCAATCTTTAATAAAATTTTAGAGTTGGGAAGCGCCTATGGCCGAACGGGGTTAGGCGAAAATTTGCGGGTTAATGTTGAATTTGTTTCAGCAAACCCCACAGGGCCATTGCATGTCGGACACACTCGGGGAGCGGTTTTTGGAGATGCGCTGTCACAATTATTAAGTTTTGCCGGATATGCAGTCACACGCGAGTACTATATCAATGATGGTGGATCCCAGGTTGATACACTAGCAAGGTCTGTTTACCTTCGCTATCTTGAGGCCCACGGCCAGGATGTTGCTTTTGAAGATGGAACCTATCCAGGAGATTATCTTATTCCAGTCGGGCAAGCTCTTAAAGCAAAAGTTGGTTCGGATTATATTGATAAATCAGAACATTATTGGTTGGACGATGTTCGTAAATTTTCGACGGACGCTATGATGAAACTGATAAAAAATGATCTCGCGGCGTTAGGGATTGAAATGGATATATTTTTTTCAGAAAAATCTTTGTACGGTGGTGGTAAAATTGAAGAAGCGATTGAAAGTCTGAAAAGCAAAAAATTAATATACGAAGGAATTTTGGACTCTCCCAAGGGTAAGAAAGTAGAAGATTGGGAGCCTAGGAGGCAAACTTTATTTAAATCAAGTTCTCATGGTGATGATGTAGATCGTCCGATTAAAAAATCTGATGGAACGTGGACTTATTTTGCTCCCGACATTGCCTACCATTTTGATAAAGTAGAGCGCAATTTTGATCAATTGATTGATATTTTTGGGGCTGATCATGGTGGATATGTCAAGCGCATGAAAGCTGCTGTTTCTGCACTTTCAGATGACAAAGTTAAATTTGACATAAAGTTAACCCAGCTAGTGAAGTTATTTAAACGGGGAGAGCCCTTTAAAATGTCAAAAAGGGCAGGGACATTTGTAACTTTGCGAGACTTAGTAGATCAAGTTGGTTCTGACGTGACCCGTTTTGTGATGCTGACGCGGAAAAATGATGCTCCTTTAGACTTTGACTTTGAAAAGGTTCTTGAGCAAAGCAGAGATAACCCTGTGTATTATGTTCAATACGCCAGTGCTAGAATCCATAGTGTGCTACGAAAAGCAAAAGAAGCGGGAATATACTTTGATGAAAAACAGGTGAAATACGAAACATTTTGTGAAATTACTCACGAGGCAGAAATTAAAATTGCTAAAAAGTTAGCTGAGTGGCCGCGACTTGTTGAAATCTCTGCAAAAACTCATGAGCCGCACCGAATAGCTTTCTACCTGTATGAGCTCGCGAGTGATTTCCATAGTTTATGGAACAAAGGCAGTGAAAACGTAGAGCTACGATTTATCCAAGAAAATAACCATAAGTTAACTTGTACAAAAATGGCTATGATTTCGGCTGTTTTAGTTGTTATTTCCTCAGGTCTTGGTATTCTGGGTGTAGAGCCAGCAACTCAAATGAATTAAAAAAGCAAACGCTGGCCGAGGCAAAATACTAGAGATTTCTCTGGAGGCAGTATGTTAGAAGGTAGTGACGCAGCTCTTGCTGGCGAAGTTAAACAGGTTAATTTCAAAATAAATATGATTTTTTATTGGACAGGAGCGGCCTTGTCGTTATTCCTTCTAGCCGGTGCTATAGGTTGGAGTTACCAATTAATTGTCAGAGACGTAAATCAGATACCAATTGTTAGGGCGCAGTTGGGTCCGCTTAGAGTGGCTCCTGATAATCCAGGTGGTCTTACTGCTGCTAATCAAGGTTTATCAGTGACCCAACTTGCGGTAAATGAGAAGCCTTTATTGTCGAATGAAATATATCTAGCACCGGCAGCAGAGATTTTGAATGAAGAGAATTTAGCATTAAAAGTTAAAGAAGAATATAAATCAAATAAAGTTGACGGAGCATTTGAAATTAAAGAAGTAAATGCTGAAAATAGTATGAATTTAGAGGCTTTGCCTGATCAAAAGGAAGTAGACAGCAGATCAAACGATGTAGGAGTTCTGTCTAAAGCAGCATTTTCCCAAAAGAAAATAGAAATAGAAAATGCAGTGTCTCTAGCGTTATCAATTACTAATGAACCTGATAAATCACTCAGTTGGTTACGACCCAAAATTCGTCCCGTTGGTTTTTATCGAAATGGTAATATAACTGAAGACCAGATAGTTAGTAATGAGCCAATGCCTAAATTGCCTATTGGCAGTGCGGTTGTACAGCTTGGTGCATTCGATAGTAAAAGCTTGGCTGAGAGTGAGTGGCAACGTTTTGAAAAAATTCTTGGGTCTATTTTAATTCCAAAGAAAATGGTTGTTCAAAAAGCAGAAAGTGGTGGTAAAATATTTTACCGTCTACGAGCCTCAGGTTTTAGTGACATTTCAGACGCTCGACAATTTTGTACTGCTATAAGTGATAAAGTGGCTTGTATTCCTGTCGTGACGCGCTGAATGGTATCGGAACTTGTCAAAAATTCTGTTATCTTTGGCTGTGAAGGCCCAAATTTAACCGAAGTTGAGTTTAACTTTTTCAAAGCGACTTCACCCTTTGGTTTTATTCTGTTTTCTAGAAATATTGTTGATGCAAAACAAGTAAATGAATTGTGCCTATCACTGCGAGAGTCTGTCGGTTGGTACGCCCCTATATTAATTGACCAGGAGGGTGGTAGGGTTCAGCGCATTAAGTTTCCATTAGCATTAAATAGGATACCACCTCTGGATGAGGCAGAAAAAGCTGGGAAAAGCGCTAAAAGTATTTTCAAACTCCGGTTTTCATCAATAGCAAATGAGTTGCGTTCGCTTGGTATTGATTTTAATTGCGCCCCTGTACTTGATATTGCTCGACCAATTACTCATGAGTTTTTGCGAAATAGATGTTACGGGGTAAATAAATCCGATGTCATTTCGCTTGGGAGAGTTGCATACGATGCTTTGAAGTCTAATGGCGTTTTCCCAATAATTAAACATATGCCAGGTCATGGCTTTGCAACAAATGATAGTCACTTTGAATTGCCTGTAGTGAAAGCAAGTAGGGAAGAACTTTTTGAAAATGATTTTGCAGTTTTTAAGGCTTTTGGTGATGCTGAAATAGCCATGTCCGCTCATGTTCTCTTTGAGGCTATCGATCCACACACAGCAGCGAGCACCTCGAAAAAAATTATGGATATTATTCGTAATGATATAAAATTTTCTGGTCTTTTAATAAGTGATGATATTTCCATGTCAGCTTTGCCAGGTGACATAAAAAGACGTACTGCTAATTTAATTGAAGCTGGAAATGATGTAATAGTTCACTGCAATGGAAACCTAATGGAGATGAGTGAAATTGTTAATTCTGGAGTGGTTCCAAACACTTTGACATTATCCCGGATGGCCTCTGTCATTGAAGAAAGAAAAAAGATAGAGCATAATAAATTCCAGAATTTAGAGTCGTCGCGGAGTTCGTGAACTAAATGGTAATTGAGAGCAAAAATTCAACTGAAAGTTTTGACTCTACTACTTTTTCGTCTGATCCGATGTCTTCAGATGAGCTAATTGTGGATCTCGATGGATTTGAGGGGCCGTTAGACCTTCTTCTCACTCTATCACGTACTCAAAAATTAGATTTAATGAAGATTTCCATTCTCCAACTAGCGGAACAATATCTGGAATTTGTTGAAAAAGCGCGTTCGCTACAAATAGAGGTTGCAGCAGATTATTTAGTAATGGCTGCCTGGTTGGCATATCTGAAGTCACGTTTGCTGCTTCCGCCTGATCCAGACACGAATGAGCCGACGGGAGAAGAATTGGCAGCACATCTAGCCTTTCAGCTCGAAAGATTACAGGCAATGAGAGACGTAGCTGCTAAGTTAATGGCGAGGGATCAACTTGGCAGAGATTTTTTTGCAAGGGGTATTGAAGAAAAAGTTGAAAAAATCAGACGTATTAAATATCAAGCATCTCTTTTGGACCTAATCCAAGCTTATGCTCGAATAAAAACAAAGGATGAATTTCGACCATTTGTTATGGATCGAGATGATGTTTATACACTTGAACAGGCTTTAGAGCGGATGCGCGGATTGATTGGCTATAGTATTGGTTGGATAGATATTTCCACCTTTTTACCGGACGGGTGGACTTCTTCAGCAAGCCGTATTCGTGCTGCGACGGCCTCAACTTTTGCTGCAACATTAGAATTAGCTAAGAGTGGTGATCTCGAGTTACGGCAGAGTGATAATTTTGGACCTATACAATTTAGATCAAAAGGGACAGATAAATGATCGAAGAAGAAAAACTTACAGAGTCTTTATTTGAAGCTCCTAAAATTGATCAACAAGAACGAATGGTAGAGGCTATTCTTTTTGCTAGTTCAGATCCGGTGACAGTTAAAGAGATAATTGGTCGCTTGCCTCATGGCTGTGAACCAGAGCAGGCACTCAAAAATTTAAAGGAAAAGTATAAGAGTAGGGGTATTAATTTAGTAAAAGTTGGTGATTGCTGGGCTTTAAGAACCGCCTCAGATCTTAGTTTTCTAATGCAGAAGGAAACAGTTGAGGTTAGAAAGCTTTCTCGGGCTGCGGTGGAAACACTCGCAATAATAGCATACCACCAACCTGTTACACGAGCAGAAATCGAAGAGATACGTGGTGTCAGTGTTTCGCGTGGAACAATTGATCTATTGATGGACTTGGATTGGATTAAGATTGGGAGAAGACGAATGTCTCCAGGAAGGCCCGTCACGTTTACAATTACTCAAAATTTTCTTGATCATTTTGGTCTCGAAAGTGCCCGTGATCTCCCTGGCCTAAAAGAGTTAAAATCTGCAGGACTTCTTGAAAGTCCTCCTCCACCTGGGTCGCCTGCGTCGGAAGAATTTATGGAAGGTGACGATCAACAAAGTGAGCTTTTTAACGAAGAAAAAACTATTTAAAGTGCTTTGATAACTTTAATCCTTGGCCCTGGTAATTAGACTTAATATTTTCACCATATAATTCTTTGGGAATTTCAGCCATTTTTTCATATACTAATCTGCCCACAATTTGACCATGCTCTAAAACAAAGGGTGCTTCATGGCATCGAACCTCTAAAACCCCACGAGAGCCAGAGCCACCTGCATTAGCATGACCAAATCCCGGATCAAAGAACCCAGCATAATGTACTCGAAATTCGCCTACCATTGCCAGATAAGGGGCCATTTCTGCAGCATAAGCGGGTGGGATGTGAACAGACTCTCTACTCACAAGAATATAAAAGGCATCAGGATCCAAGATAATTTTACTATTTGAGCTATGAACTTCTTGCCAAAAATCCTCCCGTTTATAGGTTTTTACGTTATCTAAGTCTATTATTCCTGTATGTGGTTTTGCCTGGTAGCCAACTAAGGAACCTTTTTCTGGCTGCAAGTCTACTGAAAAACCCAGGCCCGCATCTATCTTTGGCGCGCTGTCTATTAACTTTTCTTTTTTATGGAGTTCTAGAAGCTCTTCGTCAGCCAAAATAGCCTGGCCTTGCCTGAAGCGGATTTGGTTTAAACGCATACCCGGTCTAACCAGGACCGAAAATGACCGAGGGCAAATTTCAACAAATAACTGGCCATTATATCCCGCAGGAATTCTATCAAATTCAGTACCCTTATTCGTTATAATCCTTGTTAAAAGATCCAAACGACCGGTTGAACTCTTTGCATTAGCTATAGCACTTAAATCTGCCGGTAATCTTAAGTTCTCTTCTATTGGAACTAAATAGACGCAACCCTTTTCTAAAACAGCCCCTTCCTTCATATCGATTTGATGCATTTTAAATTCATCTAACAAATCTGATACATTTTTGTCTTTTCCAGTTAGAAAGGACGCTCGTACTCGCCAGGCTACATTTCCCAGACGTAGATCAAGGCTGGCGGGTTGGATTTGACCTTTTTCTATTTCGTTATCCGCAAATATAATTTTTTTTAAAATTAGTTTACTGATGGATTGACTTGGTAAGACACCCAAAATTTTTGGCTCCTTAATCTATACAACTGTGAAAATTCACGAGCTATTTGGTCGGGCTAGCAGGACTTGAACCTGCGACCTTCCGTCCCCCAGACGGACGCGCTACCAGGCTGCGCCATAGCCCGACTTCATTTGTTATTTCTTGATTTTCAGTTGAGAACAAGAAGAAACTTCACTCTTTAAGAATTAGGCCCGTTTTTTAATAGCGTCATCGATAGAGTTTAATATTTTTTCGAATAAAATTTTATCGCTATAAGCGAATGTTTTTTTGTATAAAAAATTTGAGATAGACTTATAAGTTGGATCTGGTTTTATTGGTTCTGAAGGTTTTGTCATGGGCTCGTTTGCAAACATAGAGAATTGACCATCTACCTCATCAAATTTATTTGTATATTTCTCTTCTTTAGTTGCAATACTTAGATTTTCTTCAGTTTTGCGTGATACTTTTTCTTTAATCGCAGTTTTATCTGCTTCTAAGGAAACTAGTGGTCGAGAAAGTTCCGAAATATAATCTAAGCCCTTATCTTTAATAATCCTTTGCGTACCTTTTATTGTAATCCCATCTTCGTGAAGAAGTTTTTTAATGCCACCAATAATTAGCATATCTTTTGGTCGATAATATCTACGACCACCAGCCCTTTTCACAGGTTTAATCTGGCTAAACTTACTTTCCCAAAACCTTAAAACGTGGGTTTCTGTTTCTAGCCATTCAGCCACTTCGCTTATTGTTCTAAAGGCGTCTGCTGATTTTATCATTTAATTAACTTAGGAATTACCGTTTGCTACGCGGTCCTTTAGTAAATGTGATGGACGAAAAGTCAGAACTCTCCTTGGTGCAATTGGAGCTTCATCACCAGTCTTGGGATTTCTTCCCACTCTTGCACTTTTATCTCTTAGACTAAAAGTTCCAAATGATGATATCTTGACTTGCTCACCTTTAACCATTGCATCACTTATATGGTTTAGAACACTTTCAACTAAATCAGCGGACTCATTTCGAGATAGACCTACTTCACGAAATACAGCTTCATTTAAGTCCATTCTCGTAAGTGTATTATCTACCATTATCTTCTCCCGATTAGATCCATTTTAAAGCGCTCAGTTTTTGACTGTCAACAATATTGAGGACTTTTCTAAAATTTTTAGGTAATTTAGGTAATATTTCACCATCTTAGCACGATTGCCCCCCAAGCCAGACCTCCACCAATTGCTTCAGTTACGATTAAATCATTTTTTTCTATTTGTCCGGACTTTGAAGCCACTGATAGGGCTAAAGGAATGGATGCTGCAGAGGTATTTCCATGATTCTGGACTGTTTTAATTACTTTTTCTTCTGGTATACCCATTTTGCGTGCAGTACCTTGAATGATCCTAATATTAGCTTGATGGGGAACAACCCAATCAACCTCATCTGATTCAATACCAGCCTTGACCATTGCATTTTGTGATGTTTTCGCCAGTTTTTCTACTGCATGCTTAAAGACTTCTTTACCTTCCATTCTTAAATATCCGGTAGTTTTTTGTGACACTCCGCCGTCAACGTATAGTATATCTCGGTAACTGCCATCCGAATTTAGATCTACTGACAAAATACCTCGATCTTCCTTAGTCCCATTTGAATTGAGACCTTCTAGTACAACGGCGCCAGCGCCATCGCCAAAAAGCACACAAGTGGATCGATCTTTCCAATCCATCAAATTAGAAAAAGTTTCAGAGCCAATAACTAGTATTTTATTTGCTTGACCGGAGAGTATCTGGGCGTTGGCCGTCGATAATGCGTATATAAAGCCTGCACAAACGGCCTGAACATCGTAAGCAAATCCATGCTTCATCCCTAGACCTGCTTGAACCATTGTTGCCGCTGACGGAAACGTCAGGTCTGCGGTAGAAGTTGCCAAAATTATAGCGTCTAAATCGGAAACTTCTATCTTTGCGTCTTCTATCGCTTGTTTTCCAGCTAAGACTGCCATTTTTGAGGTGGTTTCATCTTCATTTGAGAAATGCCTTTGCTTTATACCGCTTCGGGTGATGATCCAATCATCGCTAGTACTAAGAGTTTTTTCAAATTCTGAATTGGGAACTATTCTTTTTGGCAGGTAATGCCCGACACCCGTAATAACTGCTCGTTTAGTCATATTATAGACCGACCTTGTCCTATTTTTTTAATTTTGCTGCATAGTGTTTGCTGATGCAACCCGAGCTGCAATTTTTTTTGAAAAATTATTTTCCGCTAACTGTACAGCAAGTTTTATAGCTGCGGCTACTCCCGTCGCATCAGCAGATCCATGGCTCTTTACAACAGTTCCATTCAGACCCAAGAAAACACCACCGTTTACTCTACGTGGATCTATTCTTTTTCTTAACCTTCTTAATGAGGTAACGGCTAAAATTGATGCTAGGCGAGATAATGGGGTATAGGCAAAAGCCTCTCTCAATAGGTTTCCTATTAAAGCGGCAGTGCCTTCACCTGTTTTTAGCGCAACATTGCCGGTAAAGCCATCTGTTACAATTACGTCTGCTTTATCACTAGTTATATCTCCGCCCTCAACAAAACCAACAAATTCAAAACTAGATGGGTCGCAATTTTTTTCTATAAGTTCGTGAGCCCTATGCAATTCGGCTCGGCCCTTGTGTTCTTCGGTGCCTACATTAAGAAGCCCTACTTTTGGTTTTTCTATGTTCAGACCGTTTCTCGCATAAGAGATACCCATCAATGCATATTGCAGCAAATCATTTGCTTCTGCCTTAATATCGGCACCAACATCTAGGACAATGTTAAATCCCACTTTTGATCTAGAGGGCCAAAGGACAGCTATTGCCGGTCGGTTAATACCTTCTAATTTTCTGAGCCGTATCATTGATATGGCCATCAAAGCACCAGTATTTCCGCAAGACACGCAAACATCCGCTTCGCCGCTTTTTACATATTCTAATGCTGACCACATAGAGGAATTCTTTCCACTGCGCACAACTTGGCTAGGCTTATCGCTCATGTTAATTATATCTGTAGAATTCACTATCTTAACACAATTTTTTAATCGGCGCCGCCTAAGTACTAAACGCTTTAATACGTCTTCGGGACCATGCAATATGAAGTAAAGGTTTGGATTTTTTGCCGCGGAGTGTGCAATACCGGCAACAACTGCTGGTGGCCCCAAGTCCCCACCCATTGCGTCAACACTTAACACAATGCGATTATTGGTTGTCTGGTTTCCTTGAATATCTTGCGTCATCTGAAGACAAGGATACAGCTTAAGCTGCGTCCTCGTCTATATCTATTTCTTCTGAAGTAAGTATTACTTCTTTTTCGCCATAGTATCCACATGAAGCGCAAACATGGTGGGGACGCTTTAATTCACCACAGTTTGGACATTCGTTTGGGTTAAAAGCGGTCAGTGAGTCATGCGCACGTCTGTTGTTTCTGCGAGACTTAGATACTTTATTTTGCTGGACAGC
>CEVU01053361.1_pt1 | contig 12566 bp, 15 predicted proteins | sample 427081 | NCBI WGS metagenome assembly CEVU01 (sample SAMEA2623868, study PRJEB7988) | marine metagenome | biome: marine biome (ENVO:00000447); feature: deep chlorophyll maximum layer (ENVO:xxxxxxxx); material: "saline water (ENVO:00002010), including plankton (ENVO:xxxxxxxx)" | depth 80 m | reverse complement strand
GATATTCCTGTGAGATTTTGAATCAACTGTGGGATCGGGCGTTTAGGATCCACTAGGACCTGATATTCTTCAATTACAGTATCGTAGGAGCATTTAACAGCTCCTATTTCTATAATTTTGTCGCTGTTTGCATGTAATCCGGTGGTTTCAAGGTCCAGTGAGACATATTCTAAATTCATCGGAATGGTAGATACCATAAACAACCTATTTTTTACCTAGAGTAAAATGTTTAGGATGGCCCTGCCTGAGTCCTTCAACCGGCCAAAAAGCTCCTAGTCTAAGAGCTTTAAGGAATTCTTCTTCAGTACTTATGTCTGAGGCAAACTCTGTCGCAAAATTGCCTAAACCATGAGTGGAATGGGCATCACTTCCTCCTGAAACAGGCATTTTTAACATATCAGAAACTTCTAGCGCAAATTGGTTTTCTTTATCTGAAGTACCTCCATTACCAGCTTCTATAGCATCCACTAAATTGAATACTCTGTGCGAAGAAGCTTTCTCGGCGGTATCTGGTATTTCATCTGTTGGAGACCTGTACAGGTATGGTCTGCCTCTCCCAGGTGGGCTAAATATTCCTCTAAAAGGATGGGCGGATATCAGGAAGCCTCCATGACTTCGGACCGATTTACTTAATGTGCTCGCATCATTATAACCCGACTCATATTTATCCATACCAAAAGCGAGCATATGCCCTAAGTTTGTATCAACTTCCATCCCTCTTATGAGTACCACGTTATGAGCTGCCGCAAATGCTTCAAATTCGTGTCTGTCCCAAGGACCGCTATGTTCTGTAATACATAGCCCTTTTAATCCGATTCTAGCTGCCTCTAGAATTAAATCTTCTGGAGTTAAATTACTATCACTGCTGCCTTTGGTTGTGTGGATGTGTAGATCAAAATATTTTGCCATTAATGCCTCTGGTTAATGATAAACAAAAACTTTTCCTTGTAAAAGTGTAATCTGTCTTTTGAAAATGCATGACATTACGGTTGATTGTGTAGGTGCTTGCCTATACAATTCTACGTTGCATATTCGAGAAAAGTTTAGATTTTACGGGGTAAAAATTGGATTTAGGGATACATGTAATAGGGGATTTAAGAGACTGTGATGCTACCTTAATCGATGATTTGGATTATGTTAAAAATTCTCTGTTCGCAGCAGCCGAATCATTATCTGTTACCTTAATAGCAGATTCGTTTCATAAATTTAGCCCCCAAGGTGTTACAGGAATTCTTTCTATTGCTGAATCACATATTTCTGTGCATACCTGGCCAGAAGTTTCATTTGCCGCGATAGACATTTTTACTTGTGGGACTAAATTCGATCCTATGCTAGCAGCTTATTTATTAAGTGAAAAATTTAGATCTCAAGATCCAGAATATACTGTGTTAAATCGAGGAACAGGGTTAACAGTTACTGAATCTCAATTTAGCAATCAAGAACTATGAATGAGAAATTGTCATTGAACTATTCATCAAATTGGTACACAGAATATTTATCTCCACAGCAAACTGTCTCAATTAAAATTCGTGAAGTCTTGTTTTCCGGTAAAACTAAATATCAAACAGTGGATATAGTGGAATCAGAAACTTATGGCAGAAGCTTGATTCTGGATGGTAAAACACAGTCTACAGAAAAAGATGAATATATCTATCATGAGTCCTTAGTTAGTCCAGCCATGTTGTTCCACGATAATCCTGTATCAGTTTTTATTGCAGGAGGAGGAGAAGGAGCCACTCTTAGAGAAGTATTGAATCATAGAACTGTGACTACAGTAAATATGGTGGATTTAGATGAAGAAATAGTAGAACTTAGTAAGTTGTATTTGCCCAAACACCATAAAGGCGCATTTGAAGACCCACGTTTAGAATTACATCATACTGACGCTAGAGCCTATTTGCAGGATAATGAGCGTAAATACGACGTGATAATCTTAGACTTGGTGGATCCTTTGGAAGAAGGTACGGCTTATCAACTGTATACTAAGGAATTTTATGAAATTGTGAAAGGATCATTAAGAAAAAATGGGATAATGGTGACCCAATCTGGTTCCTCTGATATCACTAATTTCACTGATTGTTATGTTCCAATCGTTCATACGATTGGAACAGTTTTCAATCATGTTAGTAATTATCAGGTCAACATATCTGGATTTGGGATGCCTTGGTCTTTTACAGTGGCTAGCCAATCTAAAATAGACACAACAGGACCAAGTGATCAAAAATGCGAAAGCCGGATTTATAATCAGCTTAAATTTTACGATTATGAATCACATGTACATATGTTTAATGTGCCTAAGTATGTCAGAGATGAGCTTAAGGCAGAAACTAGGATAAACTCCGACGCCAACCCGATATTTATGACGTGAAACCTGTTTAGATGTGCTTCTTTAAATCAGGCAAATGATCCTTAGAGAGCACTAGTCCATCGGTTTCGAATGTGTGAATGAGATGTCTTATGTCTGCAGGAATGTGTTTTTTGACTTGTTTATTTTGGTCGTAGCCGACATACACTGCATTTATCTTAGTGGTTAACTGATTAGATTCATTAAAAATATGTACTTCAAATTTCATACTAGTTGTCCCCATACTTGCCGTCTTAGCTTTCAGTATTAGTATGTCATCTATTTTCACAGGTAGTAAAAAACTAAGTTCAACGTTGACTATGACGGTATCGAAAAAACCTGTTTGAGCCAAACTATAAATGCTGTATCCTAAATTGCGGAAGTATTCTGACTGAGCGATCTCCAGGTATTCTAAATAAGACCCGTTGAACGCAATCCCCTGTCTGTCACATTCAGACCATCTTACTCTGATGTTGGTTTGGAATTTGAAAGCTTCGTTTTTGGATATCAAATGTTTCACTCTTCCTGTAATTCATCAATTGTCCTTCGATCACGTTCATCCAGTTCTGCGGATTCCAGTAGATCTGGACGGTTAAAGAATGTTTTGATTATGGATTGGGTCCTTCTCCACTGTTCGATTTTTTTGTGATCTCCCTTAATTAGTACTTCCGGTACATTCATCCCCCGAAAAATGCGGGGCCTAGTGTATAGAGGGTGCTCTAATAGTCCGGAGGTTATGGAGTCTGACGATACATTTAAGGATGATCCGATAACTCCCGGCACGAATCTTGATATACAGTCAATTACTAACATTGCAGGGATTTCTCCACCTGTTGTAATAAAATCCCCTACACTTAGTTGATGGGTAACCACCAAGTCCATTACTCTCTCGTCCACTCCAGTGTAGTGCCCACATATAATTATTATGTCTTCGTTGCTAGAAAATGAATGGGAAATTGTTTGATTGAATGTTTTACCCTGTGGAGTCATTAATATTACAGGTACGTCCTTAGGATTGGCACAGGTTTTCAAGATGTCATCAACAGCATTGCATATGGGTTCAGGCTTCATTACCATCCCGGATCCACCTCCAAATTGGTAATCATCTGTAATGGAGTGCTTGTCTTCTGTGTAGGCTCTAATATCTACTATTTTGATAGTTATGAGATTATTGTTTATAGCTCTATCAATCATACTAGAATTAATAAACCCGTCGAATGTATCCGGGAATAGAGATAGGATATGAAAGTTAATGTTGGCCATTATAATTAAATTAAATCATTCGCTTGCTTAACGGGATATTTTTACCGTCTTTTATTACGTGTTTAAGATTGTTTCTGTCTCTTAGTAAAGATATGTCTTTCAATGGGTCACCTTCCAGGAAAACCAAATCTGCGGCCTTCCCTTCTTCTATTGACCCAACACAATGGTCCATTTCCAGACATTCTGCTGCAGTGATAGTTCCTGCTTTAAGGGCTTCCATAGCAGTCATTCCGTTCAGTACTAGTAATTCAAGCTCATGGGCATTATCACCGTGTATGAAACCACCAGCGTCTGTACCCGCTACAATTTTAACATTGTGTTTCATTGCTAATTCAAAGCTTCTGCGATGTTGATCTATCAGTTGCTGTGCTCGAACTTGTACATGTGGGGCACTGTGAGATTTGTGATAATCATATACTGTGAATGTAGGTACCAAGAATATATTTTTATCAGCCATGATTTTTACTAAGTCTGGATCTTCTTCCAGATGACACCCGTGCTCGATAGAATGGACTCCTTCTTCTATACAGACCCTCAACCCAGGACCACCTAACGCATGACACATAACTTTTTTGTTTAAACGAGCGCTTTCATCAATTATGAGTCTAACTTCGGAGCTTGAGAAAGAAGTATCTCTTGGCCCAAGTCCTTTTCTAGAGCTTGCTCCACCAGTAGTAGCTATTTTAATAACGTCAGCCCCACATCTTACTAATTCTCGTAATTTATGTAGAATTTCGTCTTCTCCATCAACTACTGCATTAGGCAACATAGGATTTGTTACAAGCGTATTGGTGTGACCAGAACCACTAACACGGTCTCCTATACCGCCAGTCTGTGACATAATGCTTATTGCTAGTACTAATCTAGGACCTTCAAACAGGCCTTCTTCTATCGCGAGCTTATAACCGACATCTAGCCCTCCAGCATCGCGAATTGTTGTATATCCCGATTGTAGTGTGTCCTCTAAAACTTTATAGGTCCTGATTGAGTTAGTAGAAGCTGGCTCATCTAAGTTCCATCGGCTCATCAATTCATAATTTTTAGAAGCCAAATGATCATGACAATCAATTAACCCAGGAATTACAGTTAATCCAGATACATCGTAAACTTCGTCCATGTTCTGGATGTTGATAGTAGATGATTGGTCATTAGCAGCAATTTGGACTATCGAGGGACCTTCAGTAACAATTACTTGATCAGGTAGTACGGAATCAGTTTTGACATCGATTATATTTGCTCCAACAAAAGCCTTCATGAATCTCTCCCATATCTAATTTGACATTAGTATTCTAAAAGATGGTACCAATAGCGTATAACAGTATTATGGGTGAATTACATTGTCAAACGAATTATTTTGCTACAATAGGAGACCTATTGGGCTAATACTTATAAAGAGAAAAATAATTATGACTGTTTTTAAAGGATAGTATGGAACAATACATAGAGAATACCGTTCAAGATATACATGCATCTGACTTAGAGATGTGTATGGTAATAGCAGGTGCTGGTAACCAGGCGGTTGATTGGTTGTTAAATGTGCCAGGAGCATCGAATACTATATTAGATGTCTCCATACCTTATTCGGAACATGCTATGGCTGATTTGTTAAGCTATTTACCCGAAAGTATAGTTTCCACCGAATCTGCATGTGCTATGGCAGTCCGTAGCTTTGTTAGTGCTAATAAATATAGTGAAACCTCTAAAAATATTATAGGCGTGGGGTGCACTGCTACGATCGCTACAAACAGAGAAAAGAGAGGAGATCACAGAGTAGTAATAGGAGTTTGTACGCCGAATAAACTGTGTACTTTTACCCTGGTGCTCAATAAAGGCATGCGTGATCGAATAGAAGAAGATTTCGTGGTAAGTAGTTTGCTACTGAATGTAGTTTCTATATATGCCGGTATTAATTTCAGTCTTGAAAAGGTTTTATTAGAACATGAGGCAGTAGACTATCAAGAAATCACCCTAAATAAATGTTTGAATATGGTGGAGAGCGGCCATATTCCCTACGTGATTTTGGATTCTGCTTTAAGCACGGAATATACGTTACCTCATGAAGATTCCTGTGCAATATTCCCAGGTTCATTTAATCCTTTGCACGATGGTCACAAAGAAATGTCTTCAGTTTTGGAAGATAAATTTGGATTAGACAGTTTATATGAAACTTCAATTGTTAATGTGGATAAACCTCCTCTTGGATATGATGAAATTTTAGAGAGAGTATCTCAATTTAAAAATTCTGAAAAACTCGTAATAACTAATCAAGCAACTTTTGTGGGTAAAGCTGCTAAGTTAGGAGGGTATAGATTCTTGGTTGGCTGGGATACTGCCAAACGTATTTTAGATCCTAAGTATTACCTTGATGCGCAAGATATGTGCAAAAAATTAGCGCATATGCTAGCGAATGGGAATACATTTTATGTTGCAGGAAGACTACATCAAGGGAAATTCAATGGAATTAATGATTTAATCATTCCCTCTGGCTTAGAGGGATTGTTTATAGGGATTTCAGAGAATTTATTCCGGTCTGATATATCTTCTACAGAAATAAGAGAAAATCGTCAATAGATAACAACGGGATACTTACTGATTGACTGAAAATTCTATGAAATGGTATTCTTTTTTCAGCTAAAATCACTAATGTAGCTTACGTGATAATTTTAAATTTAATAAGGAATATAAATAATTGGAAACATTTGTTAATGATTGGATGGCGGTGACGTTATCTGTTTTGGTCGGTGCGGGAGCGATTTTAGGATTATTTATAGCCTCTTTCGTGTTTAGCGCCAAAAGGAAATCCAAGATTAAATTAACCACCTATGAGTGTGGGATCCCCAGTGAAGGATTCACGTGGGCAAATATTAACTTTCGATTTTACATATTTGGAATTTTATTTTTAATATTTGATGTGGAAGCAGTTTTCCTGTTTCCTTGGGCACTAATATTTGTTGAACAAAACAATTTGGGTAATCCGCTTCCTTTTTACGCAATGATGATGTTCTTGTTGATATTATTGTTTGCGATTTTATATGGATGGAGAAAAGGAGTATTTGAGTGGCAGAAATAAATCCCTCCCTAGGGAATTCTCCCGGTAAAAGCCGTTTTGACCAAGTATTAGGATCGAAAGTGCCAGGGGTGATTACCACCACTAAAGAGCAATTGTTTGGAATGGCTCGGAAATCATCTTTATGGACTCTTAGTTTTGGTTTAGCATGCTGCGCTATAGAAATGATGTCTACTTATATGTCCCACTATGACTTGGACCGATTTGGTGTAGTCACATGGCCATCACCTAGACAATCCGATGTGATGATAGTAGCAGGGACTGTTGTAAAGAAAATGGAAGAGCCTATCCGACTACTATATGAACAAATGCCTGACCCCAAATGGGTCATCGCTATGGGAAGTTGTGCTACTAATGGAGGGCCTTATTATAAATCCTACTCTGTGGTCATGGGAGTTGATCATATTATTCCGGTAGATATATATGTTCCCGGATGTCCCCCGAGGCCTGAGGCTTTGTTGTACGGGATAGTTAAATTACAAGAGAAAATTATGAGGGATGCGAAAAACAATGGCAAATAAACCTGATGACGCTCTTGAAGAAGTTTCTCAAACGACTGAACTAAGTCCGGAACTTATTCAGTTTAAAACACTATTAGAAAGTACATTCATCGATGTTGAGTTAGCCTTTGTAATGACTGATCAAATACCTTCTGTTGTTGTGCCTAAAGAATCATTGCACGACCTATGTGTTTTTCTGAAAACAAACTCTGTTTATGATTCTAAGATGCTGTCATGTATGGCCGGTGTGGATTATGTGGATTATTGTCAAATTTTATACATTTTGTATTCTGTGGAAAACAATTGCACAATTGGAATTAAATGCAACGTCGAGTATGACTGCAAAATTCAAACTGTATCCGATATATGGAAAGCCGCTGACTGGTATGAACGAGAGATTCATGACTTGTATGGTATAGAATTTGAAGGTCATGAAGATATGTCACCTTTACTTTTGTATGATGGGTTTGAAGGACACCCTGGTAAGAGAGATTTCCCTTTCTATAATTACGAAGAATATTAATTGAATAGTTATGATGCAAGATCAACAAGATAACCAGACCATTGACATGATGTTAAACATGGGGCCACAACATCCTTCCACTCATGGTGTATTCCGTATGGAGTTAAGGATTGATGGAGAGAAAATTATTGATGTTAAGCCTCATATCGGCTACCTGCATAGGGGATCGGAAAAACTAAGTGAAGGTGAACAATACCACCAGATAATTACTTTGTTTGATCGCATGGATTACCTCGCTAATTTCAACAATGAACTTGTTTATTGTATGGCTGTGGAAAGACTCTTAGATATGGAGCCTTCTAAACGTACTGAATATATTAGAGTCATATTGTGTGAACTGAATCGGATAGCAAGCCATTTACTATATGTGGGTACAATCGGATTGGACGCTGGAGCTATGACTCCTGCTTTGTTCTCATTTATTGGTCGAGATCGAATCCAAACTTTGTTTGAAAGTATATCTGGGGCTCGAATGATGCACAATTATTTTAAAATAGGTGGTCTGAAACAAGAAGTGCCAGATGATTTTGTAAGAATGGTCAAAGATATTATGCCGGCTATTAGACGGGATATAGATCAAACAGAAAAACTGTTAACTTTTAACGAAATATTCTTAAGTAGGACTAAGGACATTGGGGTGATTACAGCTGAACAAGCTATAGATTATGGCTTAACTGGACCTTGCTTGAGAGGTTCAGGAATTAATTATGACGTACGGAAATCTGAACCGTATTCGGTTTATCAAGACTTTGATTTTGATGTGCCAGTAGGATTAGATGGTGATTGCTGGGACAGGCATTGGGTAAGAGTCAAAGAAATGCATGAATCTTTAAGAATCATAGAGCAAGCTATAGACAAACTCCCCGATGGAGACGTGGCGTCTCCATTAGGCAGGCGGCTTATAAGGCCGTCGGAAGGAGAAGTTTACGTTAAAGCAGAAAATCCTCGTGGAGAAATTGGGGTCTATTTGGTGAGTGATGGCACTGATAAGCCGTATAGACTGAAAGTTAGGCCACCTTCATTTTGTAATCTGTCAGCTATTCAACTATTGCTTCAAAATTCGTGGGTCGCAGATTCTGTGGTAATACTTGGCTCTCTGGATATAGTGCTCGGTGAGGTAGACAGATGATAGCTAGTACAGGACCTTATTTTCAAGATGCAATTAGTACTTTAATTAGTTTATTAACATTATTTTCATTCTTAGCTGTGACTGTTTTGTCATTAGTTTGGCTGGAGAGAAAAGCTCTAGGTAGATTACAACTTCGTCTAGGACCAACTCGTACCGGACCATTCGGATTGCTCCAACCTATTGCTGATGCAGTCAAATTGGTTTTGAAAGAAGATATAGTTCCAAATGAGGCTGAGAAAGTAATTTTCTGGGTAGCTCCTATAATAGTGGTTATATCTGCATTTATGCTTTGGGTCACTATTCCTTTAACTCCAAGCATAGTTGTTCAAAACCTCGAAAACATGGGACTGTTTTATGTGGGAGCGGTGGGAGTCATAGGTATACTGGGGTTAGTATTAGCTGGCTGGGGATCAGCTAATAAATATGGAGTGATTGGAGGATTGAGAGCAGCAGCTCAATTAATAAGTTATGAGATCCCATTGATAATGGTATTTGTTTCCATAGCTATTGTCACACAGACATTTAATCTGGTGGAGATAGTCAATCTACAATCACCAGTACCTTTCATCCTTGTGCTACCTTTAGGATTTGTCTTGTTTTTTGTTTCTGGTTTGGCAGAGGTAGGCAGGACTCCATTCGATATTTACTTCGCAGAGTCAGAAATTGTTGGTGGTCCGTTCGTCGAATATAGTGGTGCACATTGGGCAGTATTCTTTTTATCTGAATATATAAACACTTTTGCGATTGCTACTCTAACAGTTTTATTATTTTTGGGAGGATGGTCTGGGCCATTTTTACCGTCCATTGTGTGGCTTTTAATAAAAATATACGCAGTTATATTATTGATATTCTGGATTAGAGGCACTTTGCCGAGACTAAGAATTGATCAGCTAATGGCATTTGCATGGAAAGTAATGGTGCCACTCTCATTCTATTTAGTTGTATGTTGTTCGATATATGTATTTTACGGTCTACCATGGTGGGCACTGACTGTTATGTCTATCTTTGGACTAGGCGTGGTAGGTGTTATTATTTACCAATATATAACTGCTCCAGCTCGTAAAGTAGCTGAAGTGAGGGAACGATTACGTTTACTCCAGATGTCACAAGAGGAATGAGATGTTAAGTACTGTAAAAGGAATGATTCAAACGTTGTCGTCTACTTGGCGAGGATTGCGGAAGCCTGTTACTAAACTCTACCCTGAAAATCCAACGGTATTACAAAATAGATTCATGGGCTTCCCTGGATTAACATGGGACAAGGATATTGATGAACCTTTCTGTACTGGATGTATGGTATGCATTAGGAATTGTCCTACTCAGTGCATGACTGCGACAATGAAAGATAATCCGAAATTCGCTGATGAGAGCAGTAAACGCCGCAAAATTGTGGATGAATTTGAGATTAATTTAAACCGGTGTATTTTGTGCGGTATATGTGTTGATGTTTGTAATTTTGATGCGATTGTTATGACCCACGAACATGAGGAAAGTGGTTCGTACAGAGATGGCAGTAGAATGAAATTGGATGGATTACTGGAGATTGGGGGTAAATACCAGACACAGTCTGGCTGGAAACCCGCTCCTAAGGATTAATGGATTTTATATGCATTTAATTTTATTCAGTATTATCTCAACTGTGCTTCTTGTATGCGCAGTTGGTGTTGTAATATCTCGTAATATAGTGCATTCTGCTCTGTTTCTTTTATTCGCATTGATTAGTGTAGCTGGAATTTACTTAGTGTTGTTGACTGAATTTTTAGCAATCGTGCAATTACTAATTTATGGTGGCGCGATTGTGATTGTAATACTATTTGCATTAATGCTTACGCGTAATGAAGAATACCCTAGAATCCAAAACAATAAACTTTGGCCCATTGCGGGAGTGCTAGCTGTTTTGGTATGTATCACAATGTCAGTGAGTTATTTTCAATCAGGTGCAATCCAAAATGTACCTAATACTATTGCTCCTGCTGGAGTCAAAAGCTTAGGAAGTTCGTTGTTTACTACCTGGGCCATACCATTTGAACTAGCATCTTTAGTGTTGCTTGTAGCCTTGATCGGAGCGATTGTGATTGCTAGGTCCGATAAGGATGGAAACTGAATGCTGGAACTGATTCATTTTAATATATTAAGTGTTCTTTTATTTTCTGTTGGGTTGTACGGGGTATTAGCTAGAAAGAGTGCCATTTTGATAATAATGGCAATAGAATTGATGCTGAATGCAGTTAATATCAATTTTATAGCTGCTGCAGCATTCAATCATGGAAATGGCTTATTTACCAATTTTGATGGACACATTTTGACAATATTTATAATTACAATAGCTGCAGCTGAAGTTGGGCTAGCGTTGGCCCTTATACTACGCATATTTAGAAATAAAGCTACCGTTAATGTCGATTCGTTCGACATTATGAAGCTATAGTTTCGATTTTTTTAGGAGTTGATGGTTAATATAGCATGCAATATTTCTGGTTAATCCCTGTAATCAGCTTTATAGCATTTATTATTACAAGTTTGATTGGGAATAAAATTCTCAAGCAAGCTTGGATATTCCCTATGCTAGCAATCGTGTTGGGGTTGGGCATTTATTGTTTCGGTCTTACAGAGTATTTGCAGTCTAGATTTGATTTGGAGCATTGTTTTAGAAGTTCTGTAACTGGAATGGTTGGTTGCAATTATAGTGTTGAATGGTTTACTGCAGGAGTTCGTGGTGCTGACTCAGTTAATTCATTTCTTGGTTTTACTGTAGATCCTCTAAGTTTATCTGTGGCCGGATTAGCGATATTTGTAGCTTTGATGGTTCAGATATACTCAATTGGATATATGAAGGATGACCCCCGGTTTGCTTGGTATTATTCTGTGCAAGCTTTATTTATTTCATCCATGATTCTTTTAGCATTGTCCGATAATTTCTTACTTTTGTACGTTGCTTGGGAATTAGTAGGACTATGTTCGTATTTACTGATAGGATTTTGGTACGAAAAACCTGAGGCAAAAGAGGCAGCCAAGAAAGCATTTACAGTTACCCGGTTAGGAGATGTGGGTCTTTTAATTGGTATTCTGTTGATATGGATAGAAGTTGGTTCTTTCAATATGAGTGACTTATTTACTCAAGTTGGATCAGGGGAAATAGCTTCTTGGACAATATTTTCCATCAGTGGCCTGCTGTTTCTTGGTGCTATGGGTAAATCCGCTCAATTTCCTTTTCATGTTTGGTTGCCGGATGCAATGGAAGGACCAACTCCTGTGAGTGCGCTGATACACGCTGCTACTATGGTTGCTGCTGGAGTGTACTTGGTCGCTAGGGCGTACCCTCTCTTCGTTCAATCAGAAGCCATGATGATTATTGTTTCATGTGTGGGTTTGATCACTGCTATAGGGGCTGCCTTGATTTGCTGTGTGTCAGTAGACTTGAAAAGAGCATTGGCGTATTCCACAATCAGTCATTTGGGATTGATGATGCTAAGCTTAGGAGCATTCGGGTATACGGCTGCAATACTACATTTATTGGCTCACGGATTCAGCAAAGCATTGTTGTTCTTGGGTTCAGGAAACATAATGCACTCTATAGATGATTTGAACATTAATAGAATGGGCGGGCTGAAGTCTGTATTGCCTGCTACGACCATTCTATTCTGTATTGGGGCTCTTTCATTAGCAGGTATTCCGTTACTGTCAGGGTTTTGGAGCAAAGATGAAGTTATCGTTTCTATCGTCCATAACAGGAACATTGTATT
>CEVU01049511.1_pt1 | contig 12567 bp, 9 predicted proteins | sample 427081 | NCBI WGS metagenome assembly CEVU01 (sample SAMEA2623868, study PRJEB7988) | marine metagenome | biome: marine biome (ENVO:00000447); feature: deep chlorophyll maximum layer (ENVO:xxxxxxxx); material: "saline water (ENVO:00002010), including plankton (ENVO:xxxxxxxx)" | depth 80 m | reverse complement strand
GGGTATCTGACTACACGATTAACTGAGGAAGCGGTATCATTCATCGATCGTCATGAAAAAAAACCATTTTTTCTCTACCTTGCCTACAATGCCGTTCATGCCCCAGCACAAGCACCCGAGAAAGATATCAAACAGATGCAAAAAAAATTTCCTCACCTCGATACGAAACGGGCGATCCTGATAGCCATGCTGCACCATCTCGATCTCGGTGTAGGGGCAGTAGTGAACAAACTGAAAACCCAGGGGCTCTGGGAAAACACTTTACTATTCTTCCTCACAGATAACGGAGGATCTAAAGCCATGCATGCAAATAATGGAAAACTGAGAGGATTTAAGGGCAGCCTATACGAGGGTGGTATCCGCACCCCATTTATTGTGAGCTGGCCAGCAAAATTCAAAGGTGGTCGAACGATCAATAAACCCGTGATCTCATTAGACATTCTACCCACAGTAATTGATGCTACTAATACAGCCCGCTTGGCCAAACAAAAGTTTGACGGAAAAAGTTTACTACCACTGCTCAATGAAAATTCGACTAATCATCATCCCTTGCTCTTTTGGAACAGTGGCGAAGAAAAGTCTGAATGGGCCGTGCGCGAAGGTAAATGGAAAGCACACAGCTTGAGGGGGAAACTTCAATTATTTAACCTCATCAAAGATCCTTCTGAAAAAAACAACATTGTTAACAAAGAAGCGGCCTTGGCCAAACGATTGGCCGAACTTCATTCAAATTGGCATACCAAAATGCGACAATCAGAAGTAAAACTAACTGGATCAAATCCAAACACAAAAAACAAATCAACTAAGCAAAACGCACGGGAACTTAAGCGAAAAAAAAAGAGGGAGGAGCGTAAAGAAGCTCGTATAAAAACAAAACAAGACAAGTGAATTTACTCCAAAGACTCTCCGCACTCATTTACATTTTCATTGCAAGTAACTTAGCCAATTCCAAGCCAAATGTATTACTTATTGTTTGCGATGACCTGAACACTCATGTCAGCACCTCCGGTTATCCGTACATTAAAACTCCTAACCTCGATCAATTGGCCAAAGCGGGGGTTACCTTCAACCGGGCCTACTGCCAATATCCAGTCTGCGGACCATCACGAGCATCGTTCCTCAGTGGTCTGTACCCTGAATCAACAGGCGTTCTAGACAATAAGACCGACATTCGTGAGAAACACCCTAGAATATCATCGCTCCCTCAATTTATGAAAGAAAACGGCTACTGGACTGGCGGGGTTGGAAAAATATTTCACACGCCAAGTCACGAGCCGGGTGAGCTAGGATGGCACGAGTATCATCGGTTCGAGAATGACGAGTTCCCTTATGTAACCAATGAACGAAAAAAGTTCGAAAAGGAAAACGGCTCTGTAGAGCGAGGTAAAACAAGGCGGAAATGGAAGCAAAGACTTCAGGGACTATTTACCCAGACACGGGGCCAGCAACAACCTGGATATGGGCCAAGCGGGTTGAAAGACAAGCAGCATCGCGACGGCCGAAACGCCCGTAAAGTCGTTGATTGGCTCGATAAAAAGAGCTACGGCGACAAGCCTTTCTTTATCACGGTTGGAATTCACAAACCACACGTTCCGTTTATCGCACCACAAAAATATTTCGACCTTTACCCTCAACAGAAACTTAAATTCGAACTCAGCCCGCAGAACGACTGGAATGACATACCAAAGTTAGCAATGGTAAAACGCTTCAAAGGATTTGGATTTGAAATCAATAAAGAAAACGATGCCCTTCGACGCAAATACACCCAGGCATATCATGCTTGCGTGTCTTTTATAGATGCTCAAATCGGACTAATTATCGACAAGATTAAAGCTCAAAAAATTTGGAACGACACGATCGTGATTTTTACCTCCGATCACGGCTATCATCTCGGCGAACATTTTATGTGGGGTAAAGTAACACTATTCGAAGAATGCGCACGAGTACCCTTAATCGTGCGGGTTCCTGGCGTTTCTCCGGCAGGTGCAATCAGCAACGGTTTGGTAGAGACTATTGGCTTATTCCCAACTTTAGCCGAATTGTGTAGATTGCCCTCTCCTGTATATCTTCAGGGAAAAAGCTATGCTGGCCTTATTAGAAAACCAAACAGCTTAGCTGATGCCAGTGCTTACACGGTCGTTTCACGCGGCACTCAACTCGGACGCTCCATTCGAACCAAACGATGGCGCTACGCAGAATGGGGTAAAACCAAAGCCGCTGAGCTGTACGATCTAGAAAAAGACCCTAGGGAATACATTAACTTGGCAAAATCCCAAAAACATAAAGCCATCATGAAACAAATGAAGAATCGCTTAGCTAAGCGACAACAAAAAGCAAACGGAAAATAACTGATTTTTATTAAATGAAAATTCTTTTTCTTATTACCGTAACGCTCGCACACTTTTTATGTGCAATCGCGCAGCCACCAAATGTAGTTTTGATTATGGCCGATGATCTCGGCTACCATGACCTCGGTTGCTACGGACATCCGAAAATCAAAACGCCAGTTTTGGATCAACTTGCCAAAAAGGGCGTAAAGCTAACCGGATTTTACGCCGGAGCAACCGTTTGCACTCCATCACGGATTGCGCTGATGACAGGATCCTACCCAACCAGACTCGGCTGGAGTAAAGGTGTAGTGGGGCACATTTTGTCGACCAACCACGGCCTAAGCCCCAAGGCTCTAACAATGGCCGAACATTTTAAGTCTGCTGGCTATCAAACTGCAATGTCCGGAAAATGGCACCTCGGCGACCGCCCTTCTTTTAGACCCCATCGGCAAGGCTTTGATCACACCTTTTATATTAATAAAAGCAACAACCAAACTGACGAATTATGGCGAGATGACAAGCTGATCGAAAAACCTTATAAGAATCGTTTTCTGACGGAACAATTTACACGTAAAGCGATAGAATTTATCCAAACGTACAAAGACGATCCATTCTTCCTTTACCTACCCTATTCTGCACCTCATTTTCCAGTAGAGGCTCATCCTGCTTGGAAGGGTAAATCCAACTACGGCGTTTATGGGGATGTTGTCGAAGAGATGGACGCCCGCATCGGTGAAATTTTGGACGTACTCAAAACGGAGAAACTGAACAAGAAAACTATAGTCATATTTTGCTCTGATAACGGTCCGGAGCCACTTACAAAAGAATCATTGGCTAAGCCGTTTCGGGGAAAAAAATGGAGCTCACTTGAGGGAGGAACCCGTGTGCCATGTATAATTAGTTGGCCAGGCACCCTCCCCTCCGGTCTAAAAACCGATGCGATCATTTCCGCAATGGATCTATTACCAACACTCGCGACCGTTTGCCAAATCGAATTGACCAAAATAAAATCTAACCCGGTTCCTATAGACGGCGTAAACGTCTGGAGCACACTAATGGGATTGAAAAAAAAACATCCACGCAACGACCTCCTTTACTGGCATGGGTCAAACGGGTTCGAAGCTATTCGGGTAGGCAACTGGAAGCTTTTCCCAAAACGCCTTAGAGCCAATTTTAAAGGAAACGGACCAGCGCTATTCAACTTAATCAAAGATATCGAAGAAAAAAACGATCTCAGCCAACTACACCCAGAGAGGGTTAAGTCAATGCAGAAGCTAGCTAATCAGCGCTTGGCCGATATTCAAAGTAAATTTATCCCTCTTGGGCAATCCAAGACAGATTGAAGCTCTACAAGCAGTGACTAAAATGCATTTTCCAATTGCCATCCTTTGTGAGTTGGGCATCCTTTGCACGCACTCTTTTATCGCATGAAAAAACCAATTCTATTGCTCATTATAACATGCGCCTTTTTAACAGGATGCAAACACATCCAACCATCATCAAATGTTGAAGGCAGTTTGAAACCGCACCTTGGCGAATCAAAATTCAACCTTCAACCCCTGTTCACTAGTGAACGATTTGGCAACATCGTAGTCTCAATGAAAGGCACTTTGATTGCAACATGGGGACAAAGCTACGTTCGAGCACGCCGCAGTGAAGATGGAGGCAAGACATGGGGGCCTGAGATTGTCATCGCCAAGCCAGCTTTTCAACCTGGAGGTCTAACGGTAAACGAAACAACCGGTGATATAATCGCATTTGTCGAAGACCGGCATCCTCCTGCACCGATACACATCTACGTGAGTAGTGATGACGGCATTACTTGGAATAAAATAAAAACCAGTATTAAACCAGATTCCAAAGGAAATGATCCCTCAATGCATATGAACGAACACGGAATTACTTTACGTCATGGCAAACACAAAGGCCGGTTAATCCGCCCCTCTCGATGGTATGCTGGTAAAAATGATAGTGCTCGATGGCCACAACATTATACTAACGCAATTTATAGCGATGACGATGGTAAAACATGGCAAACTAGTGAACCGTTTCCAGCTAATGGCACAGGAGAAGCAACCTTAGCAGAATTAACTGATGGATCGATCTACTATAACTCCAGGCGCCATTGGGCAGAGGAAGGAGCCAACCCTCGCCGGAGGTGGACTGCAACCAGCCCCGATGGTGGGCATACTTGGGAAAACCTCACCTTCTGCGAAGTTCTACCTGATGGACCTCAAAACACAAACTACGGATGTATGGCTGGACTGACTCGTCTCGCGATTAAAGGTCGTGATATTCTGATTTATAGCAACTGCGACAGTCCTAGCGGGCGTGTCAAAGGAACCGTTTGGGCCAGTTTTGATGGCGGGAAATCATGGCCTATCAAACGGATGGTCTTTAAAGGTCGGCACGCCTATTCCTCATTAACATCAGGTAGGCCAGGCACAATCACTGAAGGTCAAATTTTCCATCTGTTTGAAGGAGGTCCAAAGGGCAGCTCTGCTGTAGCGCAGTTTAATTTAGCTTGGATTTTGGAAGGGGGAACAAAAACAGGAGATGGAAGAATTCCTTCTGAGTTTAATTAATTTACCATCAAACAAATGATTCGATTCTTACTTTTTCTTGTATTGATTTCGAATCAAGCGCTTGGTCAAACATCAGATCAACATGCTATAGAATCGATTAAAAGAAACGGCGGCTTGGTTTTGCCTTCTCCGGGTGGAGATAATCAGTGGGAGGTTCAATTTCAACTTCGAGGGCGCAATCTAAGTGACGCTGGATTGGCAGACATAGCCAAACTCAAGAACATAATAGAACTTAATCTCCGTGACACAAAAATTACCAGCGATGGTTTAATCCACCTAAAAGAATTAAATAAACTCACGCGACTACACCTCGAGAGAACGAATGTCGACGACAAGGGAATAGCCTATCTCAAAGATTTAACTAAATTGCAGTATTTAAATCTCTACAAAACTAGGATTACTGACAAAGCATTGGAACACTTGACAGAGTTGAAGAATCTTCGGCAACTTTACATATGGCAAACAGATGTAACCGACATTGGCATTGCTTATTTGAAGAAAAGACTACCCTCCCTGACTATCATTAAGGGGATCGACCTCAGCACAGTGATCCCGATCAAAAAAAAGGAACCAAAGCCAGAACATGACCTTAAGTGGCTGCCTAATGGAGGAAACGAGAAGCCTCCAGAAAAATCAGTCACAGGAGAATTCACTATCATTCGCTTCATAAATAAACGCAATAAGGCAGTCAAACTATTTTGGATCGACTATAGTGGAAAACCAAAATTTTACGGAATGATCAATTCTGAATCAGAACGTCGACAAAATACTTACGAGGATGCTGTCTGGATGATAACAAATGAACAGGAAATGCCTTTGGGCTACTTTGTTACAGGGCGCGATTTTGCTCGAGCAATTATTCCAAAGTAATCCTTGAAGACCTTACAACTTTAAAAAATTAAAACAGTGTTTAGTTTAAAACATACACGTAGAAATTTTTTACGCTCCAGTGTTGGTCTTGCTGGACTTACCCTGCCAACCTTTTTCAAAGCGCAAGCCGTCTCGACCCCAAAGCGCCGAAAGGCAAAAGCATGCATTGTCATTTATACATGGGGAGGAATGAGTCACTACGAGTCATTCGATCCAAAGCCAGAAGCTCCGGTTGATATTCGCGGCGAATTCAAATCGATCAATACCGCGACGCCAGGAATCCAATTCAGCGAACATATCCCTCTTCTTGCCAAGCACTCAAACAAACTCGCTATAGTGCGTTCTGTTCACCACAATAATGGTGCCCACTCCGGAGCTGTTTATCTCAACCTAACAGGTCACCAGCCTGAAGGTCAGATTAAAGCTAAAGGGCGCAAGAACTGGCCGTCAATTACCTCGGTCATTTCTCATTTCCATCGACCTTTAGCAGGCATACCTAATGCCATTCGAATGCCTTATTCTATGTACGATAACGGCAGGCAAATGGCCGGTGAAAGTGCAGGCTGGCTTGGTGCAAAACACGACCCCATCCTCATGCGAACGCCAGCCGGCGAACCATATGGGGGCGTAAATCGATACGATGATCCAGCACTAAATCTAAAATTAAATATTGATAGACAACGTATTTCTGAACGACTGAATCTATTAGAACAACTCGATCATTCACTCGGTCAACGATTAGGTAACTCTACCGCATACGAAAAACTTGATCACTACCGGCAAATGGCAGCCGACATGCTACTAGGCTCTCCTGTTCGTGAGGCATACGATCTTGAAAAAGAAGATCATAGAATTCGCGACATGTATGGCAACCACATTGGTGGTCAGTCACTGCTACTAGCTCGACGCTTAGTGGAAGCTGGGGTTCCTGTCGTGCAGGCTGTTTGCTCCGCCGGTGATCTAGCTGGGGGAGGAGGCGACAACTGGGATACACACCGGAACCATTTTCCAAAAATGAAAAACCGCCTATTACCCGTCTTTGACCGAGCAGTTTCTGCTCTTTTGACTGACCTTGAAATGCGCGGCATGCTAGATGAAACGCTAGTAGTTTTTCTCACCGACTTTGGACGCACCCCTAAAGTTAACGCTAATGGCGGAAGGGATCATCATCCCGGTGTATACTCACTAGCATTTGCCGGTGGCGGAATTAGTGGTGGACAGGTATATGGTGCAAGCGATAAGAAGGGAATCGAACCCAGTTCAGGGGATTGTACCCCGGCAGATATTCACGCCACAGTTTTTAAGGCAATGGGAATAAACCCTAATGCTGAGTTACATGATCAACTCGACAGGCCTTATCGCATCTGTGATGGAAAACCGCTTCCAATAGTGTAGTGCTATACTATTTAACCTCAATACGATGGAGATATGTAGTTTCCATCCTAGCCATAACGAACTCGCTTCAAGCCGAGCGACCAAACATAATTTTTATTCTGGCCGACGACTTAGGTTGGTCAGAACTAGGCTGCTACGGCAATCGCTTTAACGAAACGCCTCATATAGATCGACTCGCTAAGAGAGGTATTCGATACACAAATGCCTACTCTTCAGCACCAGTTTGCTCTCCATATCGAGCCGCACTCCTTACAGGACAATACCCAGCTCGGATAGGCATCCTGGACTATCTTAGACCGGATTCAGAGAATGGGCTTTCAACAAACCTGATCACTTTCCCAAAAAAACTGAGAGATTCGGGATACATTACTGGCATGATCGGCAAATGGCATCTATCCGGCTACAGCTATCACGGAGCAAAGAAAATCGTGAGGCCTAAGGATCACGGATTCACATGGAATATCGGAAGCGAAATCAAAAGTGTTGGCAATGGTGCAAACTTTTGGCCTTACATGTTTCGCTCTCAACCCATTCGATGGTTGGACTTGCAGAAAAGAAAATTAGGGCAAAAAGAATATCTTACAGATCGCCTCAGCCTAGAGGCTGTTGAATTCATAGAAAAAAATAAAGAGAGCCCATTCTTTCTTTTCTTAAGCCATTACGCTCCTCACACCATCCTAAATGGAAAACCAAATATTGTTGCCAAATACAGAGCAAAATATCGCCCTGGAAATAGCACGCGAAATAGATGCTATCTTTGTCAGGATGCAACCTTTTTAGGAGATCCACAAAACCACTGGGCCGGCAATCACAACCCTCACTTAGCTGCTATGATAGAAAGCATAGACGATGGCGTCGGGCTAATTCTAAATAAGCTCAAGTCTCTCAAATTAGATCAAAATACAATTGTAATATTCACTTCAGACAATGGAGGAGAAACTAAAGTAACATCAAACGCTCCTTTACGGGGAGGTAAAAGCCAACTTTATGAAGGGGGTATTCGAGTCCCATTGATTGTCAGTTGGCCAGATACTATTCCATCAGCTGGTGTGTCCCTTCAACCAACATCAAACGTAGACTTTTATCCGACACTACTAAAAGCAGCAAAAATACCTGCTAACATACATCATACTATCGATGGTATTTCACTCCTTAACACATGGAAACAATCTAAATCACTCTCAAAACGAAGGGCTTTATTCTGGCACTATCCACTAGAAAAACCACACTTCTTAGGCGGTATATCAAGCGGTGCCATTCGGTATGGTGATTGGAAATTGATAGAGAGATTTAATGATAATTCAATTGAGTTATACAACCTTACCAAAGACCCTAGTGAAACAGTAAATCTCGCTGAAAAAAACCCGGCATTAAAAAAGGTAATGCTTAACCAATTGATAGAATGGCGAAAATCATTTGGAGCCACAAAGAAACCACCTAAACGTTAAAGCATTTGCACCTAGTAAAGCGTTAAGGAAGTATAGCCACGTGATAACAATTAGAAATTTGAATCGACTTATACTTGCTGGAACTTTGATGACTTTGATTAGTCTAACAAAGGCGTCGGATAAAGTATACAAATACAAAATCGACTCGAACATAGTTTATCGTACCGACTCGAATTTAACCGAGCACATGAAAAACCGCTGTCGCCTGGATGTATATTATCCCGTTAAGAAAAAAAATTATGCAACTGTTGTATGGTTCCATGGTGGTGGTTTAAAAAATGGTAATCGTTTCATACCTGATGCTTTAAAAGAAAAAGGCATAGCTATTGTCCCTGTTAATTATCGTCTACATCCGAAGGTAAAATCCCCAGACTATGTCGACGACGCTGCTGCTGCTGTCGCCTGGGTACTCAAAAATATCTCGAGTTACGGTGGATCATCTAAACGAGTAATTGTCAGTGGACATTCCGCTGGAGGATATCTGACAAGTATGGTTGGACTAGACAAAAGTTGGCTTAATAAATATGGGATCGATTCAAACCAGCTCGCAGGTCTGGTCCCTTTTAGTGGTCATGCAATCACACATTTCACGATACGAGCCGAAAGAGGAATCGATGGAAAACAGCCAATCATCGACAATATGGCTCCGCTATATCATGTCCGTAAAGATTGCCCTCCTCTTTTACTTATAACTGGAGACCGCAAGTTAGAACTCCTTGGTCGCTATGAAGAAAATGCATATCTCTGGCGCATGATGAAAGTCGTTGGACATCAAGACTCCACCCTAATGGAACTAGATGGTTACAATCACGGGCAAATGGCAAACGCCGCATATCCCATTCTACTTAGATTTATTAAACAAATTTCAAAAGAGAAATAAACATACTAATTGTTCATATTTCTTCAAAAAATCAATAATGTAACATTATTGATCGATTAAATTACCTATATCTTAATCGAGCTTGCTAGAATCATCTAATATGGTAAAATTATGGACGTTTCCAAAATTAGAAAGAAACATTATTATGAAAAAATTAATCGCATTATTTGCATTGGCCGCTTTTGCGTTCACTGCACAGGCTGCTGAAGTTAGCCTAAAAGTTGATGGTCTTGTATGTGAAAAAGGCTGTGTCGCCAAAATGAAAACAAGCTTGGGCGATGTTAAGGGAGTTAACCTAAAAGGCACAAAATTTGCTACTGGCAAAAAACTTGGCGCTGTGAAGGTTTCCTTCTGCGACAAAACAACAACAAAGAACAAAATTATGGCAGCCATCAAAAAGGCAGGCTACAAAGTTGCTGAAGCTCCAAAAAAGAGCAAAGGCAAGTCTAAGAAGAAGGCTTGATTGCTCTGCAATTTTTTTAAACGGCGTTCCTTAACTGGAACGTCGTTTTTTTATAATATGCCATTCTAATTATGGGTTTTTGCTTTGCAACATTACTTTATTAAAGTTTGCTTTCGACAGCTATTATAGCCACACGTAATTCAAGCCGATTTTCTAATTTTTCATGATCACTTTAATTATTGCACTACTTTCCGGCTTGGGCTTCTTTGTTGCCTACAATACATATGGCCGTTGGTTAGGCAGCAAGATTTTTCGACTTTCCGCTAATGCAATATGCCCAAGTGAACGACTTAAAGATGGGGTTGATTTCGTACCTACAAATAAATCAATAGTATTTGGTCACCACTTTACTTCAATCGCGGGCACTGGGCCGATCGTTGGACCTGCAATTGCAATCATGTGGGGCTGGGTACCTGCCCTTCTTTGGGTAGTTCTCGGATCTATATTTATCGGTGCGGTTCATGACTTCGGAGCTTTGGTAGTCAGCCTTAGAAACAATGGACAGACAGTTGGTGACATTGCAGGGCGAGTACTAAATAAAAGAGTGAGAATGCTTTTTCTTCTAACACTTTTTATGGCGCTTACTGTTGTTTTAGCAATTTTTGGATTAGTAATCGCTGCAGTATTTAAGCAATACCCAGCAGCAATATTTCCATGTATCATACAAATTCCTATTGCACTGGTAATAGGAGTACTACTTCACAGAAAAGGCATTGACCTGTTACTTCCATCTGCCATTGCACTTGTGATCATGTATATTACAGTAATCTATGGTGATTCCGGATTACTAAAGTCATTCAACGCTTCAATGGCTAGCTGGCCCATATGGACTTGGGTGATAGTTTTGCTAGGCTATTCTTATGTTGCATCGGTTTTGCCAGTATGGACACTCCTACAACCTCGCGATTACATTAATTCACTGCAACTGATTTCTGCTCTAGCCTTAATCATGCTTGGTCTTATAGTCGCAGCATTCTCTGGATTTACACCTGAAGGCTCAACGAGCCCTCAATCATTGGAATTTGTTGCACCTGCTTTTCAATTGAAACCGGAGGGCGCTCCAATGATTTTCCCCTTTTTATTTATTACCATTGCCTGTGGAGCCATTAGTGGTTTTCACTGCCTTGTTTCCAGTGGGACAAGTAGTAAGCAATTAAAAAACGAACCGGATGCTCGCTTCGTCGGATATGGTGGAATGTTAACTGAAGGATTTCTAGCAACAATAGTAATTATTGCATGTGGGGCTGGTCTGGGATTGGGGCTAATGAAGGAAGGAGTATTGTTGACAGGAGAAGAAGCTTGGCAGGCTCAATACTCCTCATGGGCTGCAGCAGGATCACTCACCGAAAAGGTGGGGGCATTTGTTAATGGAGCAGCAAATTTTCTAAAAACATTAGGGTTAACTCCCAATGTTTCAATAGCGCTTATGGGAGTACTTGTCGCCTCCTTTGCCGGCACAACACTCGACACCGCATGCAGACTGCAACGTTATGTAGTTCAAGAACTTGCCAGCACAATCGGAGGCAAGTCTAGTGAAAAAAATAGAATTAAGTCTCCGCTCTTATTACTTCAAAACAAACATGGCGCCACAATTTTTGCTATTGTTATAGCAACTGGAATGGCTGCAATTCCGCCTGGTGGGGCAGAATGGAGCTGGGCCAATGCTGGAAAGGGAGGGCTCATCTTGTGGCCATTATTTGGTGCTACGAATCAATTACTAGCTGGTCTTTCCTTTTTGGTAATAACTTTTTACTTATGGAGACGTGGACAGGCAGTTTGGTTTTTAGTTATCCCGATGATATTCATGTTAATTATGCCAATTTGGGCAATGACATATCAACTCTTTTTAGCCCCTGGATGGTTGATTGCTGAAAAACCAAACTGGTTATTGGGTGGCATAGGCCTTTCAACAATTGCTCTTGAAATCTGGATGATTATCGAAGCATTAAAGCTCTTTCCAAAGGCTAAAGGAATCCTTGAAGAGCACGCCTTAGACCAAAATATAGCCTAGAACAGCACACTGAAAACATTTAAATCAATAGGAATTTACGGAGGATCTTTTGACCCAGTTCATAACGGGCACAAATTGGTCACTATGGCTGCACTTGAGGAACTCAAACTAGATCGATTGTTTATCGTTCCCGCCAAACAATCACCCTTCAAGCCAGATAAGAAACCAGCTAATGCCAATATGAGAGTCCGGCTTTTAAGATTGGCCTTTGCTGGAAATAATCGATGTGAAATTGATACTCAAGAACTAGAACGAGATGGGGTCTCTTACTCGATTGATACTATAATCAATTTTTCAAGACTCTTCCCTGAAGCTAAATTATACTATCTCATTGGAGCTGATCATATTCTCACACTTCCAAAATGGAGAGAAGCAAAACGCCTAGCTAATTTAGTCGATTTCGTTGTGGTACCTCGCCCAAGACAAAAAGCAGCCGATTTTCCAAAACCTTTTAGAGGCCAATCGTTAAATGGCTGGCCATTTGAGGTTTCATCATCAGTTATTAGACAAAGGCTAGGTATTGGACTTCCAATCGATGATCTTGTACCGGCACATGTTGCAGATGCTTTAAAGAAAAATAATCCC
>CEVU01177030.1_pt1 | contig 12617 bp, 17 predicted proteins | sample 427081 | NCBI WGS metagenome assembly CEVU01 (sample SAMEA2623868, study PRJEB7988) | marine metagenome | biome: marine biome (ENVO:00000447); feature: deep chlorophyll maximum layer (ENVO:xxxxxxxx); material: "saline water (ENVO:00002010), including plankton (ENVO:xxxxxxxx)" | depth 80 m | reverse complement strand
GTAAGATTCGTAACGTAAAAGAACAACATCCAGAATTAGATTTACGCATGGTGTTTCAGTCACCATATAACAAGATCACCAAGAGATCTAAAACAACCTACGCAAAATACTGTGAACGGTTAGGGATTCCTTGGACATCATTCACCAACATACCAATGGAATGGTTTCTTTAGAAAGTGAGTTTGTAAAACATATTCCTTGTAATCAATGTGGTTCATCCGATGCCAACAGTCTGTATTCAGATGGCCACACATTCTGTTTTAGATGCCATACCCGAACACATGGCGACCATCAAACTATTCACCCAAATCAAGTGAGCAATGTACAACTACAAGGATCAGCCAGACGGCTACAATCGCGTGGAATCACAGAGCAAACGTCAGAACTCTACAAAACCTACAGAGACGGAGATCTACTACGCCACTATTATTTCGATGGCAATGGACTACTTGTTGGGGCCAAGGTAAGAACAAAAGATAAACAGTTCCGATGTGAAGGAGAGGTAAAAACCCTCTTTGGAATGCAGAACTTCAGACATAAAACAACCAAAAGATCTAAGAAGTTAGTTGTTGTCGAGGGCGAAATGGATGCCATGAGCGTCTGGGAGGCACAACCGAATTGGGACTGTGTCTCTATTCCAAATGGAGCAGCTGCAGCTAAGAAAGCTTTTCAAAATAACTACGAATGGATCAACCATTACGACAAAGTAGTTATCTTTTTTGATGCAGATGAGGCAGGCCAGAAGGCTGCTGAAGAGGCAGCAGCTGTGCTTCCACCAGGCAAAGCATTCACAGGCTTTCTAGAGTCATATAAGGATGCCTCAGAAGCATTACAGGCAGGAGATGAAGAGGCAATACGAGCTGTATGTAATTACGACCATAAGCAATACCAACCTGACGGCATTGTTGATGCCAAAACTCTTTTAGAGCTAGTAACTACACCTTCACCCCCATCAGATCATGACTACCCCTTTGAAGGCCTCAACAAACTATTACACGGGATCAGGTATGGAGAGCTTGTCACGCTTACTGCAGGCTCTGGCGTGGGGAAAAGTTCCGTTCTCAGAGAAATATGTGCTGACCTTCTCGGCAAAGGAGTCCGGTGCGGTTATCTGGCGCTTGAAGAATCAAATAGACGAACTGCTCTCGGGCTCATGTCCGTCGCAAGTAGACGATCTCTACACCTCGGAGAGCAACAACGAGGCGAGCTAACAGAGATCTTTGACCAGACAATGGCTAACTGGAACCTTCATTTATTTGATGGCTTCGGCAGCTACGACCCAGACCATATCTACAACCGCATTGAATATATGGCGGCTGGTCTAGATACAAAGGTCATCTTCCTTGATCACCTATCCATTCTATTGAGTGGACTTGAAGGTGATGAACGTCGCATGATTGATACAACAATGACAAAACTAAGGTCATTAGTTGAACGCACTGGTATTGCTTTATTCCTTGTATGTCACACAACAACACCACCTAATGGACAATCACATGAAGAAGGCGGCAGGGTGCAACTCCGAAGCCTTCGAGGCAGTCGAAGCATCGGTCAGCTTAGCGATGCAGTTATTGCACTCGAACGAGATCAACAAAGTGGATCTGAACGAGATGCTACGACAGTGCGAGTCCTTAAAAATCGCTATTCAGGCGAGCTGGGTGAAGCATGCCAACTGAAGTACGACTTAGAAACTTGTAAGTTTAATGAAACAGCATCAACAGCAGACTTTAACGCCGAAACAGATTTCTGATTACCAAGCGATGAATGAAGAATTTATTAATGAAGGTACAGCATTTCGTATACAACTACCTATTCAAAAACCTAACCCACCTACAGCTGAAGCAGTAAAAAAAGCACAGTTTGTTGACAAAACCTACCACTGGACTAATGCTCGTATTCGATCTGGAGAGTAACGGACTCTTAGATGATGTTACCAAGATCCACTGCCTTGTTATTTATGACAGCGAAACTGACCAAACACTTGCTTACAACGACGAAGGCAAAGAAGAACCAATTGTAAGAGGTATTCAAAGGTTAGAAGATGCAGAGGTAATTACAGGTCACAACGTAATCGGATATGACATTCCCTGTATCCAGAAACTCTTTCCTTGGTTTGAACCGAAAGCACTTGTAATAGACACATTACTTTTGTCTAGGTTGTACCACACTAATCTCCTTGAACGAGACCATCAAAGAAAGAAAGAAGGGAAACTACAAAACCTACCTTTACAAAATTATGGGAGACATTCACTTGAAGCTTGGGGTCACAGATTAAATGTGTACAAAGGAGCATTCGGTAAGGACAGTGATTGGAAAGAGTACTCAGAAGAAATGCAGGACTACTGCAAACAAGATGTAAACGTCACCAAAGAACTATGCGACCATTTCCACCCTTACCTGAGTGGGTTGCGTTAGAGCACCAAGTTGCTCAATTACTTACTAAACAACAACTACATGGATGGTATTTTGATGAACGCGCTGCATGGGAACTTGCATCGTCTCTCAGAAAAGAGCTTGAAGAAACTCGTAAATTACTACTTGAAAGGCACCCTTTCGTTGCCGGACCAATATTCACTCCTAAACGAGATAATCGGACCCAAGGCTATGTCGCTGGTACTGGCTATACCGAAAAACACAAACACTGCGGTGAGCTGATTGAAATACAACAATGTTCATTTACTCGACTACGAGACCTTAATACTTCATCACGAGATCATATTGCATGGATCCTGAAAACTTTTCACAACTGGAACCCGATCCAGATGACTGCTACTGGCAAGGCCATTATCGACGAGGTGATTCTGAACGACATAGGCACGCCGACTGCCCTTGCATTCCAGAAGATTTTGACGATAACGAAGATGCTTGGAATGATATCCGAAGGCGCGAACGCGTGGCTCAAGCTATGTACGAGTGCTAGTCGGGTACATCATTCTTGCTCTACAAATACTGCAACTTTTCGATGTAGTCACCGAAATCCAAATTTAGCTCAGACGCCAAGTGACATTAGATTCAGAGAATTGTTCAAAGCCACACCCGGAAAGGTGATGGTCGGAGCAGATTTAGCGGGCGTAGAATTAAGAATGCTTTCGCATTACTTAAGCCGTTACGATTCTGGCCGATATGCAGACATTCTTTTGAATGGAGATATACATCAAGTGAACGCTGACAAGATAGGCGTGTCAAGATCTCAGGTCAAAACTATTAGCTATGCCTTCCTATATGGGGCCGGAAATATAAAACTAGGACACAGTTATGACAAACAGCTTTCCGAGAACAAGGCAAAGGCAAAAGGTAAAGAGATTCGTGAAGCATATATCGCAGCTATTCCTGGCCTTGCGGAACTACTTAAAGCCGTAAAGGGAAGAGCTAACGACGGTTTCTTAAAAGCAATTGACGGAAGGAAAGTATATCTTACTTCACCTCATTGCGCCCTTAATTACTTACTTCAATCATCTTCCGCAATTTTAGCTAAGCGGTGGTTATTGATAAACCAACAAACTATTAACTCCACTGAGTTGTGTGCAACACAGCTCGCATTTATACATGACGAATTACAATTTGAGTGCAGCCCAGAGCACGCAAGAGACCTATCAACATCCTTGGTATACTCAGCAGCTGCAGCTGGAGAATACTACAAACTCAGATGCCCAATTGCAGCAGAAGCAAAACAAGGGGAAAACTGGGGACAAGTACATTAACAAATACTCACCCAACCGTTTAGGTGATATTTGTGAGCACTTTGTAGTCTACGAAGCTCTGAAGAGGGGGGCAGAAGTATACGCAAACACTTCTTGTAAAGGTAAAACAGATCTGATTATTGGATTCTCAGAAGGCGAGATTTATGAGTTTGACGTTAAAAGCGGGAATCTGAAACAAAATAAAAATGGTGATTGGACCTGGCGAGCTAATAATGCTGCGAGGGTTAGCGGTCCAAGGTGGCCAATCGTGGTAGAGCTTTGGGAAGAAGGGTGGAAAGTCCGCTGGGCTCTTAATACTAAAAGGATCCCGAAATGTCCAAACGGACTAGAGGGGTTCTGGGATTGAAACTACTAGTAGATGCAGACTACATTGTCTACAAGTGCTGTGCCAGCGCAGAAGATGAGATCAACTGGGGTGACGATGTAATTACCGTGATCAGTAAGTTCTCTGATGCGATGAGCAACGTTACAAGAGAATTAAACAAGATCAAAACCCACTTCATGTGGGACGTACCTGAGATGATCTTGTTTTTCAGTGATGCAAAGAACTTCAGGAAACAGATCTACAGCTCATACAAGGGGCATAGGAACCGTAAGAAGCCGTGCGGTTATCGAAGGGTGATCAACGAACTAGCAAATCATTATGAGGTCATCAGGCTTCCAGAACTAGAGGCTGACGATGGTATGGGAATCTATGCAACAAAACATCCAGGCAATATAGTTGTAAGTCCAGACAAAGATCTGAGACAGATCCCAGGAAGGTTGTACGACTTCAATGAAGTTGTAGAGATCACCAAAGAAGAAGGCGACAACTGGCATTTGATCCAAACACTGGCTGGGGATTCAACTGATGGATACTCAGGATGTCCTGGGATTGGAATCAAACGTGCTGTCACACTATTTGAAGAGCACGGATACACCTGGGAAACTGTAGTTGACACATTTAAAACCAAAGGTCTAACAGAAGAGGACGCTTTGATGAATGCACAACTAGCCAAAATTTTAACAACAGAAGAATATGACTGGGAATCAAGAAGCATCATTCCCTGGAATCCCACCAGGACCAGTAATGGAATTGACGATGGAGCAATCATTCAAACTTAGACGACTAGAAGATCTGCTTCCTGAGGCAGACAAGAAGGACATCGTCACTTTGTTCATGGCTTTACAACGTCAGAACTTCGCACTAGTCAATACCGTAACCAACCTAGTAAAACAATGGCCCAATCCAATACAATCGGACCTTCACATTACAGACGGGGAGAAATAGAAGTCTGGGATTTCATTAGAGACCAGGCACTTAGCTACCACTTAGGTAATGTAATTAAATATGTATGCCGAGCAGGCTACAAAGGCAATAAAAAAGACGATTTAAAAAAAGCAATCCACTACTTACAAAATGAGCTCGATAACCTTCCAGACTTTACTGGACCAAGCGGAGGAATTCCGTTCAGCTTACAATCTATCGACGATTGGGAATGGCGCGAAGAAGGTACAAAAGTCACTGATTGATGAGGAATGGAGTGAATTCCATGAAGCCTTTCATCGTGAAACAGAAGAATCACAGCTAAAAGAACTAGCTGATCTGGTATACGTTTGCTTTCAATTTGCAGCATCTCAAGAATGGGATCTAGACGAAGCGATGCGACGTGTACATAAATCTAATATGTCCAAGTTAGGTGAAGATGGAAAGCCTATCTATAGAGCAGACGGAAAGGTATTAAAGGGACCAAATTATAAACCACCAAAACTAGTTGACTTAGTAAATGTAAAACATGCCGGAGTACCATATGCCTAAAATTTATAAGGTAGGAATCAACGACAAACGAAGAGACGAAATGATCAAGTTCTTTGAGGAGAGCGGGAGATTTAGTCCAAATGCATACTTAGACACAGAAGGACTACCAACAATTGGCTGGGGAAATAGATTCCATGCTGATGGTAGGGAAGTAAGAATGGGTGACACAATCACCAGGGAAGATGCTGATAGGCTCTACAACCAAGAAGTCACTAAACATGTAGCAGCCTTACGAGGTACTAAGAACTACGGAATGTTTAACCCTAACCAGCAGGCAGCGTTGGAATCATTTGCTTACAATGCTGGCCCATACTTTCTGGAGTCAGATGGTTGGAAAACAATTTCAGCAGCTATTAAATCAGGCGACGCTGCAGGCGTAGCCAAAGCACTACCTATGTACAACAACGGTGGTGTATTAAGCAATCGAAGAGCCCAGGAATTAGAAGAATTCAACAAACCTTACGACGAACCAAAACCAGTACGAACTGAATTAGCAGTTCCTAAACCACCTACACCCGATAGGAGCCGACTGAAAGTACCTCAAAAACAAAGTAGCAATCCGCTACAACAGTTGATGATCAACATGGGCTCTTTCATAAAAAAGTTTTCATTTTAATATTTAGCAACCACCTATGACAGATTTAATTTCCCGTACAGGACGAGTCGAATCCTGGATGAAAGATCCTGCAGGACGCCTACCAGTTTCGTGTACGGTGTTCAATGTAGATAACTCAATGACCGGACCTGAGGGTATTGAGGCTAGCTGGATTTTTGCCAGTCATGCCCTGAGGTATGGCGCAGGTTGTGCTATCCACCTGTCTAAATTAGATCCGAAAGGATTTGTACGTCCTTCGGGAGTGGTAGCTTCAGGCCCTACGTCATTTGGACAGATATATTCTAAACTAAATGAAATTCTACGCAGAGGTGGCCAATTCCGTAATGGTGCGATTGTGCTGCACCTCGATTTACTGCATCCTGATGCTCTTGAGTTTATTACTACACCTAGAGCACAATTACCTTGGGTTAAACGATGCATCAACATTACCACCGGTTGGTGGAAGAAATGCACGTTCAAAGAAGAGCTACTACAAGCGATCAAAGCTGGAGATGTCTGGCTAAACAAAGTACGACGTGATGAAAATGGTAAGAGAATTCGAGGCAATGTATGTCTGGAAGTATATCTACCTAGTCGAGGTACATGCTTACTTAGTCACGTAAATTTGGGCGCATGTGAACTAGAACAGATCCCTCAGGCATTTTTACAGGGGATGACTGAACTATGCGAACTACATGGGGAAACAGGTGTAGGTGATGACGGGCATTATCTCAAACCAGAAGATGACAGACAAGTCGGACTAGGGATGCTTGGTCTAGCCAATCTGCTAAAGCGACTTGGCATTACATACAATGAATTTGCACAAGGTCTAGAAGATTACATTGCAAAGAAAGAGGCAGACACAGATGCTTACGATTTGGCAGCAAAGCTAGATAACGGCATTAAATCAGCAGCCTTTCTGGCACGAACACATAATATGGTACGTGCATTCGCGATTGCCCCTACAGCTTCATGCTCCTACAGGAGTAAAGATAAAGAAGGATTTACCTGTACACCAGAAATCGCACCCCCGATTGCACGTACTGTAGATAGGGATAGTGGAACCTTAGGAGTAGAAACTTATAATTATGGTGAAGTAGAAATTGCTTCAGAGGTAGGCTTTGAAGATTATACCCGTGTAGCAAACGGGATCATGCGCCTACTACAAGAGACGGGACTTGCACATGGTTATTCGTACAATTCATGGAGTGACTGCGTTACTTACAACGAAGAATTTATTGAGCAGTGGTTAGATTCACCCCAGACTTCCCTTTATTATTCCCTTCAAGTGATGGGAGACACTCAAGATAAAACAGATGCCTATGCTGCTTTAGAAGAAGCAGAAGTAGATGATTATCTGGCAGAACTATTTAACGAAACACCTTTAGAACCAGAATGTGATTGTGCAGAATGAACCCTTATCAGAAACTACTAAACAGAAAAAGAAAATGGACACCAGTACAGACGACTGCTGGTACATGCAGGGAAGGTGCTCAGGAGACTCTCCTCCGTGCGCTTGCGTTGCGAAATATGGAACTACCTGTGGGAGATTTTATTGAAGATGCTTTGGCCAATGAAGTACCAGAGTTGGCACGGGAAGTGCTCACTTCCAATGTCACAGATGAAGAGAACCACGACTTGGCACTTGGTTACATTGCCAATGCTTACGGGACTGATCCAACTGCTGAGAAAGAAGCATTGGCGCTCCGAAATGCTTGGACGGCGCATCGAGATCACACGATCCTCAAAGCAATGGTGGCCGAACGTGCAATTTTCTTCGTTCTACTACCCTTCTTTAGGGCTAATGGTGACGCTGCATTTAGAACAGTCAGCGCAGATATAAGTAGAGATGAACAAATTCATGTTGCTACCAATAGCCTTGTTTGTCGGGAGCTGGGGCTTACTGTCAGCCCTAGTCTTGATAAACTCCGCAAGGCAACTATCAATTGGGTAATGCAACCATTAGGTAGCAATGCCAATAAATATTTAGACAAAAAATTCTGGCTAGATTCTAGTGATCGATTGATGTACGAAGGGAAAGCGCCCGAATTGTCATTTACAAAATCAGCAAGAATGCCAGCATTTTTTGAACATAGCAATGTCAACCTCCCAAAATATGCTTGAAAGTGTACTCGGACCAAACCTAGAACAAGTAGTGAAGGAAGTAGATGAATTCTTCCCAGCAGTTAACCCCACACCCTCTTGGACAGAAAACGAGATCTTTTATCGGTCTGGCCAGAGGTCTGTAGTGGAGTGGCTTGTAAACCGTATCTCAAAAGAAGAAGATGTGCTTTAACAGATCAAAACCTCAGGCTCCAAAACCTCCGCAACCAATTGCAGTACCACCTACTCCACCTCCCCCACCACCACCAAAGCCTCTGCAACCACCTAAACCCGTAGATAAAGAAACAAAGCCAAACGTCCAATATGGCTCAAAGAAAAAGCCAACAAAGCCAGGTCAACGAACAGGGGTAAGTTCACTTCGAATCCCTCTAAACGTACCAACAGCTTCAAAGAATGGAGGACTAAATGTCAAGGGCTAATGCAAGAGAGGCATATGACCGTCTCTCAGGTGCCCGTAGTCAGTTTCTAAATACAGCTGTTGAATGCGCAGAGTTGACACTGCCTTATCTAATTACAGACGATACACATACAAGCAACTCTAGGAAAGTACTAAAACAACCTTGGCAATCAACTGGAGCCAAGGCTGTAGTAACCCTAGCAAGTAAATTAATGTTAGCTCTGTTGCCACCACAGACAACATTTTTCAAACTTCAAGTAAGGGAAGATAAGCTAGGCGAAATGGACTCGCCTGAAATCAGAAGTGAACTAGACCTGTCGTTCTCTAAGATCGAACGGACCATCATGGATTTCATTGCTGCTTCTAACGATCGAGTTGTTGTACACCAAGCAATCAAACACTTGATTGTATCTGGTAACTCATTAATCTTTATGGGTAAAGAAGGGCTGAAGAACTTCCCCCTTAATCGTTATGTAGTCAATCGTGATGGAAATGGTAATGTCATTGAGATCGTAACCAAAGAGCTGATTAGCCGTGAACTTCTAAAAGATGTTTTGCAGACTGATGATCCACTAAAGGTCACGGACGGGAAACAAATGTTAGAAGATGATGTAGAAGTATACACCCACGTAAAACTAGAAAAAGAGAAGTGGGTATGGCATCAAGAAGTACAAGATAAAATAATCCCTGGAAGCAGAAGCACAGCACCTAAGAATGCTAATGCTTGGCTACCATTGAGATTCAATTCTGCAGATGGTGAAGATTACGGACGCGGAAGGGTAGAGGAGTTTCTAGGAGATTTCCGATCTTTAAATGCTTTGAGTCAAGCCTTGATCGAAGGCAGCTCCGCAGCAGCAAAAGTAGTATTTCTACTTTCACCGTCAAGTACAACCAAGCCAGCTGCTTTAGCCAAAGCTGGTAATGGAGCTATCATTCAAGGTAGGCCAGAAGATGTAGCAGTTGTTCAAGTTGGTAAAACTGCTGACTTCACAACAGCTGCAAACATGGCACAATCAATTGAACGTAGGATTGGTGAAGCATTCCTTCAACTGAATGTACGACAAAGTGAAAGGACTACAGCTGAAGAAGTACGACTAACGCAACTTGAACTGGAACAGGGATTAGGCGGATTGTTCTCCCTACTAACTGTTGAGTTTCTTGTGCCTTACTTGAATAGAATTCTTTTGGTTCTACAACGTAACGGACAACTACCTAAGATTCCAAAGGAGTATGTACGTCCAGCAATCGTTGCTGGTGTCAATGCTCTTGGACGTGGTCAGGACAGAGAAAGCCTGACAGCATTCATGACCACCATTGCACAAACGTTAGGTCCAGAAGCATTGCTGAAATACATTAACCCCACAGAGGTAGTAAAGCGATTAGCTGCTGCTCAAGGTATTGATGTATTGAACCTAATCAAAACAGAAGAACAACTTGCTGGTGAGAAGCAGCAACTACAACAGGAGCAAACACAACAATCACTAGTAGGCCAAGCAGGACAACTAGCCAAATCACCAATCGTTGAACAAGCAATGATGGGTGAGGAGGGAGAAGAACCACAACCACCAATGTAATATGAGCGAAACACTTACTTACGACAATACACCAGACGCTGAAGTACTGACTGCTGATGAACAAGATTCATTGGCAGTAGGCGAACAGCTAGAAGAACAACAAAACGAACTACTAGCTGGTAAGTACAAAAGTGCAGAAGAGCTTGAAAAGGCTTATGTAGAACTGCAAAAGAAACTAGGTGAAACGGACAACGAAGCGGAGGAGACCGAACCAGAAGAGCCCGAAGAGTCAGAAGAACCTGCTGAGCAATCAGCCGCTGCTGAACTGATTAGTAATGCTTCTGCTGAATATGCAGAGAGCGGTGAACTAACTGCAGAAACAAAGCAGAAGTTTGCTGAGATGAGTAGTCAAGAGCTAGTAGAGGCTTACATTGAAATGCAAGCCAATGCACCAGTAGAGGAGGCCGTACAAGAAGCACCAGAGATTACTGAGAGTGAGATCAATCAGATCAAAAACTCAATCGGTGGTGATCAAGCTTATGGCAGAGTCATGGAGTGGGCTTCACAGAACCTGGAGCAAAACCAGATTGATGCTTATGACAACATCGTTGCTACAGGTAGTGCTGATGCAATCCAAATGATGATTGCTGGCTTGAATGCACAGTACGAAGCAAGTAACGGCTATGAAGGTCGCATGCTGTCTGGTAAAGCAGCTATCCAAAATAGTGATGTATTCCGTAGTCAAGCAGAACTAGTGAGTGCCATGAGTGATCCACGTTATGAAAACGACGCTGCTTATCGAAATGATCTACTTGAGAAACTAGATCGATCAGACCTTAACTTCTAAACACATGGCTAAACAAGGACTATACGCAAACATCCATGCCAAGCGTAAAGCTGGTAAGAAGATGAGGAAGGCCGGAGCACCTGGAGCACCGACTGCAAAGGATTTTAAAAACTCAGCTAAAACAGCTAAGAAAAAGCCAACCAAAAAATACTGATGCTTCTACTAGAAGATGCTGCTAAGTACTACAAAGGTTATCATCACCAACGTGGGGCTTGGCAGTGGTTACAAAAAGAACTAGATGAAAAAACACTAGAAAAATTTGCAGCCAAATACAGAGATACAAAAACTCAAAAGAACCCACTCAACGTAACCTGGCAATCCCAGAACGACAACAGTAGCCAAACCGGTTATAGGGAGTGCTTCTCTTCAAGCATGGCAATGATCGCCATGTACTACGGCAAAGTTAAAAACGATGATGAGTACAATCTACTTCGTGCTATGTATGGTGATACCACCAGTGCTGAAGCACAGCTAGCAACGTTGCGACATCTAGGTTTATTTCCTAGGTTTGTAACTGATGCAAGTGTAGAAGATCTCAAACAAGAAATCGACAACAACAGACCTGTAGGTGTTGGATGGCTACATAAATCACATGTCTCAAATCCGAGTGGAGGTGGGCATTGGAGTGTAGTTGTAGGTTATAACTCAAGAGGAGTTATTATGTCGGATCCAAATGGAGAAGCCGATCTAATAAATGGAGGATATACTCCAAATAAAAATGGGGACAAAATTTTGTACTCATATAAAAACTGGGAACCCAGATGGAGCTTTCCTTCTTACACAGATGGTTGGTGCATGATCGTAAAACCAGATTAAAACAATGATTAGATGGAGCCTTATATTTGTAGTTTGGATATTAATCTTTATCCAAGCTAAACATGTGTGTTACTTGTACACACAACAAGCGGCCCCCTCAGAGGCCAAATAATATCTGATTTTTCCTTGTACACTCCCAAGGATTGGTTACGGATCTAGGACTGGAAAAACCTAGAGCCAACACCTTGCACACGTCAGTTCACCCATTTATTTATGCAACAATATGAATTAGTAGTAAATGATTCTTGGATTCGTTTAGTACATAGTGCAGTATCTAATTCTTTAGAAACCTGGCCTGGAGGCGACCCTTCAGAGCAAGTAGCACTTATGACATTAAAAACTGACCTAGATAGATTAATGCTAGAAGTATCGTTTAACGAAGCAATGGGCACATGATATGTGCAAAGTGAGATAGATCTAACAGAGAGGTGCAATTCCTCTCTTCACTATTGGCATTGGCCCCTTACGAGGGATACCCTTTGCCGTCTAGACGGTGGGAATAGACCACAAAAACTGAACGTTCGGAATGGCAATACAAACACTTTTTATTTTTAATTTAAATGGCACAACAATCTTCGGTTAATCCCGCTCAGCTAACTCAACTAGGCCAGTCTAATCTGGCTGGTGATAAGCGAGCTTTGTATCTTAAACTCTTCTCAGGAGAGATGTTTAAAGGCTTCCAGCATAACACGATCGCACGTGATTTGGTGATGAAGCGTACACTTAAGAACGGCAAATCATTGCAGTTCATCTACACTGGACGCATGAGTTCAGAATTCCATACGCCTGGAAATAGCATCTTGGGTAACACCGATGGCGCACCTC
>CEVU01072604.1_pt1 | contig 12650 bp, 10 predicted proteins | sample 427081 | NCBI WGS metagenome assembly CEVU01 (sample SAMEA2623868, study PRJEB7988) | marine metagenome | biome: marine biome (ENVO:00000447); feature: deep chlorophyll maximum layer (ENVO:xxxxxxxx); material: "saline water (ENVO:00002010), including plankton (ENVO:xxxxxxxx)" | depth 80 m | reverse complement strand
TTTAAACCGTGTTTATTTTCGATACAATCATAATACATGGCAACACTCCCTTGCCGATAAGAAATAGAAAGAGTTCTAATATCGTTGTTAGCAAAATCTGTAGGATATAAAGTTTCGATGTGTATACAACAAATTAGAAGTGCTAGACTATCAAAAAATCACAAATTCACTGTCGATTGGACCTTAATATGACAACAGCTGTTAGGACGATGAGTCTGCTTATTTCAAGGCTTGCTTTTAGACCGGGTGGTTCAAATTATGAAATCTAAACTAGAACGATTATTAATAACGGGAGCAGCTGGTGCGTTAGGAGCACACTGCCGTCAAAACGTTGGGCATCTCGCAAAAATATTAAGAGTCTCAGATCGGCTGGAAATTACAACGAAGGGGTCAGCAACTCAAAATGGTACTGAAGAAATTATTCAATGTGATTTAGCTGATGCTACTGCAGTACAAGAGCTGGTAAAAGGATGCGATGGGATTTTACATTTTGGGGGACAGGCGACAGAGAGCAACTGGAAGGTCGTCAGAGATTCAAATATTGAGGGCATGTACAACTTATACGAGGCTGCACGTCAGCAAGAATGCAAAAGGATTTTCTATGCGAGCTCGATCCATGCAATAGGATATCATTCTCCAAACACAGTAATCGACGACAGTGCCGCCATAAGACCGGACACACTGTACGGCGCGTCTAAGGCATTTGGGGAAGCCCTAGCTAGAATGTATTTTGAAAAATTCAATATTGAAACAGCGTGCGTTAGAATTGCCTCATGTCAACCTGAACCAAAAAATCACCGAATGCTGTCTACATGGTTTAGCTATGACGATTTAGTCCGTCTGGTAACGAGTGTTTTTGAAGCGCCTGTTTTAGGGTGTCCGATTATTTATGGCGTATCAAACAATCAGCGCCGTTGGGCAGATAATACGGCAGCTTCCTTTCTTTCCTGGTCACCACAAGATGATGCTGAGCTGCATCGAAACCGATTAGATCAGGCTATGGAGCAACCACCTTCCACATCGGATGACTTCAATTTCATAGGAGGACCTTATGTGTCTTTTGGCATAATTCCTGAGGAGGATGAACACCAATAACTACTGATTATGTTGCTGAAGTATTCATCAGGGTTGGTGCGGTCATTTGGTGATAAGCAAAAATCAAAAATATTGTACTGGAATTATTTGCTGTCTAGACTGAAGAAGGGCAAGCCGGTTCAAACTGATTTTATTGGTTCTGTTTGAACTATATAGTTTGCATAAAAATGCAACACTTGAATTGCAGATAGAGTGTGGGGCGATACTTTGTCCTGAATTCTAGTTACGTGATTATTTTAAACAGGAACCAAAAGGTGGGGTTATGAAAAAAAATAAGATTAAACAGATGTGGAAAGATAATAAATTTGCGACTATGGGCTGGCTTTCTATTTCCCATGGACTCACAGCAGAAGTAATGGCCCGACAAGGTTTTGACTCTCTGTGCATCGATCTGCAACACGGTACATCAGAAATGACTGATGTTTTACCGATGCTTCAAGCTGTAACTCAGACAGAAACAGTTCCGTTTGTCCGTGTTGGCTGGAATGAACCAGCTGATATAATGAAAGCGCTGGACCTTGGCGCCTATGGCATAATTGTCCCATTGGTTAATACCGCAGAAGAGGCGGCAAATGCTGTTGCGGCCTGTCGTTATTCGCCGGTTGGTATGCGTTCAGTTGGTCCTGTTCGAGCGATGCATTCTGGAGGAAGTAATTACCTTGAAGAAGCAAACGATGAAATTATTGTCATGGCGATGATAGAAACAAAACAAGGCCTCGATAATTTAGATGAAATATGTGCGACATCTGGATTAGACGCTGTCTATATTGGTCCATCAGATCTCTCTTTAGCTTTAGATTTAAAGCCTCGAGGCGATAATCCAGATCCGTTGCATCTTGAGACGTGTGACAAAATTTTGGAAACAGCACATAAGCACGGTATTAAGGCCGTCATGCATTGTGCGAGTGGTGAGTTCGCATCAGGAGCCATAAAACGTGGTTTTGATATGGTTATGTTGACCTCTGATTTAGCATCTATGATTGCGGGAGTAAAATCTCAATTAGACATATTTAAGGCAAACACTGGTTAAATAAGATCAGCATTTCGTCTCACGACATAGTTGTCGTGTTGTTGAGATGTGTTTTGGGTTTTTAGGACGCTGGTAAATACTCAAAAAGGTATTATTAAATTTAAGCAGGCTTAAAATTATGAAAATCGCTATTTACGGTGCTGGAGCTATTGGTGGTCATTTAGGCGCAATGTTAAGCAGATCGGGTGTCAATGTAGGCCTTATAGCCCGCGGTGAACATTTAGAGGCTATGCGTAAAAACGGTTTACGACAAATATTGAGGGACGAGGAATTTACCGTATACCCAACCATAACGGATAACCCAGAAGAACTGGGGCCCCAGGACTATGTGATATTGACCCTTAAATCATATCAAGCGCCAGATATCGTTAATGATATGCAACCTTTACTTGGTGCAGATACAACAGTCGCAACAGCAATGAATGGTATCCCGTGGTGGTATTTTTATAAACATTCCGGGGAATTAGAAAATTATCAAATTACGACTGTTGACCCTCAAAAGAAACAGTGGGGTCAAATTGGTCCAGAACGCGCTATAGGTTGCATTACATATGTCGCGAGTGAAGTTGCTGAACCAGGGGTCATCAAAACCTCCAGCTCTAGCTTTAATTATCAAATAGGCGAGCCAGACGGTTCGGTATCTGAAAGATGTACAAAATTGCAAGAGGTTTTGGAAAGAGCAGGCATTCAATGCCAAATTCGGTCACAAATCAGAAAAGATATCTGGACAAAGGTGATGGGAAATGTCGCCTATAACCCCACAAGTGCTCTGACCTTAGCGCATACGGGAGCTATGATTGAGGACCCAGATATGCGAACTGTGCTTCGTCAGCTAATGTTAGAAGTAATATCAGTTGGAAAAGCGCTTGATGCCGATCCTGGTGACCAGATAGATAAGAGAATGACGGCCAGTTTGGAACGCGCCGCCTTTCATAAAACTTCCATGTTGCAAGACCTTGAACGTGGCCGCTACATGGAGATATTGCCAATAGTTGGGGCTGTGGCAGAATTGGCAAAACTGTGTAACATACAAACGCCAACTATCGATACAATTCTAGCTTTGGTGAAGCTGCGAGCTCAGATGACGGGACAATTGCCGAATAGCCTGAAAACAAGATAAATATCAATTATGATTGTGAAAATAAACTGAGAAATCGAATAGATGAAAATCAAACATATTAACGTCCACGTAATAAAATCTGAGCTCGATGTACCTTTTGCCTTTTCTCAGGGTTGGGTTAATCAAAGAGCTGCAACTTTGATTGAAATCATAACAGATGAGGAGATTACGGGATGGGGAGAATGTTTTCCTCAAGGATTGGAGCCGCCTGAGATAGCCGCCGCGGCGGTGGAAAATTGTTTTTCAGAAATGTTAAAAAATCAAAATCCGCTAGACACCGAACGTCTCTGGTTTGAAATGTATAACAGATCACGAGATTTTGGACGTAAGGGATCCGTGATGGCTGCTATTAGTGGTATCGACATTGCTTTGTGGGATATAGCGGGGAAATTTTACGATAAACCGGTCAGCCAATTATTAGGTGGAGCATTTCGAGAGACAGTACAACCCTATGCCACCGGCTTCTATCGGCTTAAAGGTCGAGGGGAGTCTTCCCGGCTCGCTGAAGAAGCACTTAGTCATTATGAAAAAGATTTTCGCTTGATGAAAATCAAACTAGGTTTCGGATTAGAAGATGATATAGCAGTAATGCGTGCCATTCAGGATAGTATAAGCGGACTTGGTGTAACATTAATGGTGGATACTAATCATGCTTATGGTCGTCGAGATGCATTGACGCTTGGGCACAAGCTATCTGAGTTTGATTTAAGATGGTACGAGGAACCCGTCGTTCCAGAAGACCTTGAAAGTTATGCTGAATTGCGACGATGTCTTCCTATGGCAATCGCTGGCGGAGAAAATGAACATGGATTATACGGTTTCAAATCACTTTTCGCTGCTGGGGCAGTAGATATTGCTCAACCGGATATTGGGTCATGCGGTGGTTTCACTGGTGCACGGCATATTGTGACCTTAGCCCAAGCATTTGGTGTGGAGATAAATCCTCATGTATGGGGTAGCGCTATCGCACAGGCAGCTTCTTTACAATTGATAGCAGCGCTACCTGTGTCCCATCACTCAATTTTCTCAAGACAACCAATTCTTGAGTATGATCAATCAGCACATCCCTTTCGTAGAGAACTTGTGGAGGATCCAATCGAAATCGAGAGCGGTTTAGTTACCATTCCTTCAAAACCGGGGCTTGGAATATCTGTAAACAAAAAAACGATAGAACGTTTTAAAAGATGAGCTTTAATTCATGAATGAAAACAGTAAAACTTGGACTGAAAATAATTATTTTTATGTTTGAAATTAGATACTAGGACAATGCGATTTTTATGGTGAAACTATGCCAATAATTTATTTGAAGGCCTATTTTGGAGCATTTTTAATGTTCTGTATTATGGATGGTTTGTGGTTGGGTGTGTTGGCGACAGACTTCTATTTCAACTCTCTTGAAGGAATGCTTCTTGAGGAACCCAATTGGCCATCAGCAATAGTTTTTTATTTGGGTTATATTGCCGGAATTGTTTATTTCGCAATTAAACCGAACCTTCCTAATGGGAGTTATAAAACTGTTATTCGAGACGGGGCCCTGCTGGGACTATTAGCCTATGCGACGTATGACATGACAAATATGGCAACCTTGAAAGGTTGGTCTTTAACTGTTTCCTTGGTTGACATGGTTTGGGGTATGGTCATCACTGGGACATCATCGTTAGCCGGTTTTCTCATTGCCTCAAGACCATTCAATAAGAACTGATTCTAAATGGTTAATAAAGATTGAGAATAAAAATATAGTTTTAAAAACTTTTCGAGAGAAAATTGGAGTTAGCCCTAGAAATGTTTGGCTTATTTGGCAATGAATGTATTGATAAAATCATGAACCATACGATTAGTCCTTGTGAATTGCTAGTATTATAGACAGTTTAAAACAACACCCCAATGAGGTTAATGTAATCCGAATAATTCAACATAGTGCGAATGTGTTCGATGAAAATTGCCTTCTTTTGTGCAGGTAGTTTGCTTGCCCAATACTTGAGAGTTCTATGTCATCGTGTATGATTTGTAAATGAGTGGAAACTGGAGCTATTTATAATCCTTTTTAAAAACAAATTAAGTATTTGTTGAAAAGGAGTGATGTAACGGCTCTGGGTCATGCTGAGATTGGAAATGCGAAATGAATAACCTTTTAAAAGGTCTTATTTTTTATTGTTTTCTCTTCATGTTGATGGGCTGTAAAGCTGAGATTATTGAAACTAAGATAAAGACGGAGAAATTAAAAATAGCGATTTCTCAAAAATTCACGACTATTCCATTCAAAGCTAAAATAACTCTCATGGGAGATGAAAAAGATACCCGACAACAGATGGAAACTTTTCAAAACATTTTAGAAAAGTATATAGAAGTAGAGGATCTGGAAATTTCAAAATCCATGATGGGAATGGATCTGGTAATTGAAGGCAATATTCCGTTAGTTTTTGGGGATAAGCTACCTAAGGGACGACAAGATCCATGGGCACTTTTTGTAAAGAAGAACGAAAGAAAAGTGCTTGCAACACAATTCCCGTTTGTTTTGACATTAAGACCCACTAGGTCTTTTGGAGGGTTTAAGAATGAATTCTCTGAAAAGAATATTCTTTTGGTACCGGATCCTTATCAACCTATAGTTTTCAAGTTTCGAAATAATGATGGTTCCATACTAAAGATTTTTTCTGGCGGTGTTGAAGTAGCAGGAAAACACTTTGCGGTTTTTGAGGGAAGTGCAGACAAACGATTATCAATAAGGATGAAAGGTGGAGTTTACGATCACGTTAATCCACTGTTATTCTTTAGATTAGAATAGATTTTTCCTCTTTAATAAATTTACACTGTTAATTGAGAACAAAAATACGAAGCATATTGTCAAAAATAAAAGTAGAGAAAATCAAATGGCGCAGATAGAAACTGAACAGTTGCAATTGAAAGAGATTTATCAACTTTCGTTCGATATTTTTTCTAAATATGGCTGCGATAACAATAATGCCACCGCACTTGCGCGTACAGTTGAGACTGCTGAAAGAGATGGGTCTCTGTCGCATGGTCTATTTAGAATCCCTGGATATATCGCGTCTCTAAAATCAGGGAAGGTAAAAGGTAGTGCTCAACCAAAGGTAGAAAATAATATGGCTTCAATTGTATCCGTTGATGCTGATCATGGATACGCTCCTTTCGCGCTCGAGCGTGGATTACCTGTTCTAGCTCAAGCGGCAAACCAGACCGGTATCGCAATAATGAAAATCACCAACACGTTTCATTTTGCAGCATTGTGGCCCGAAACTGAATTTTTAGCAGAAAAGGGACTCGTTGGTGTTGCGTGCACAGTTTATAAGCCTGCTGTTGCGCCGGCTGGCGCTGGCCAAGCATTTTTTGGAACCAATCCACTATCGTTCGCGTGGCCTCGTCCGGGGAAAACGCCAGTAGTTTTTGATATGGCTACCTCAACTTTGGCAATGGGTGATGTTCAAATTGCGGCTCGGGATGGCCACGAACTTCCACATGGGACAGGACTGGGACCAGATGGTAAGCCATCGGATGACCCGGCAGAAATTTTAAAGGGTGTTTTGTTGCCTTTTGGAGGATACAAAGGATCAGCAATTTCACTAATGGTAGAGTTACTGTCTGCAGGTATGACTGGAGATAATTTCTCCTATGAGGCAGGTGAAAACGATAATAATGATGGGGGGCCTCCAAAAGGTGGGGAGTTGGTTATTGCAATCAATCCCGAGTTAGTTGCTGGCGCGGGATGGGCTGATCACAGTGAAGGATTTTTTCAGAAACTCGAAGAACTAGAAGGTATAAGAGTCCCAGGCGAACGACGCCATAAAAATAGATTAGATTTGGGCGCTCGAAATATAAATAAAGAGCTGCTGGAGAAATTGAGAGACTTACTAGAGGCGGTTTATCCTTAAGCGGTTACCAAAGATCTGTTGAAATAAAATGAGTAATTTACCATCACATGCCTCGGTTGTCGTAATTGGCGGTGGCATAATGGGATGTTCAACGCTGTACCACCTTGGTAAACTAGGGGTAAGCGACGCGATCTTATTGGAAAGAAATAAATTAACCAGCGGTACAACGTGGCATTCGGCAGCCCAAGTACGAGCGTTGCGTAACTCGCAAAACCTTACCCGTATGATTCAGTACTCTGTAGAACTTTATTCTCAGTTGGAGCACGAAACAGGACAAAGCGTCGGTTGGATCCAAAAAGGCAGTCTTTCAATAGCAACCACGATGGATCGTTTGATTCATATTAAAAGACAAGAGGCGCTCGCTAATGCCTACGGACTGAATGCAATATCAATCAGCAAAGGTGAAGCTTTGGAACGCTGGCCAATGATGAATGGCGATGATGTTCTAGGAGCAGTTTGGTCGCCTGATGATGGACGGGTAAGTCCTTCAGATGTATGCGCTGCTTTGATTAAGGGTGCGAGGAAAACAGACAATCAGATTTTTGAGAATTGTGGTGTAAGTGCTGTATTGACAAAAAATGGCAAGGTGGTTGGAGTAGAAACAAGTGCCGGGGTCGTCATGTGCGATGCTATAGCAGTGTGTAGTGGATTATGGTCGAGAGAGATTGGCGCTATGGCAGGGGCAGAAATACCTGTTCTTGCGTGCGAGCATTTTTATCTTTTAACTAAACCGATCGATGGTATTCAGGGAAATACACCAACTTTAAGTGATCATGACAGTCATCTTTATATCCGTGATGACTCTGGTGGCCTATTGGTTGGTTGCTTTGAGCCAATGGGTAAACCAATTGCTCCAGGTACGTTAACCGAAACGTTTGAATTTGGACTCTTACCTGAAGATTGGGAACATTTTGAACCTATGATGGAATTAGCCATGCATAGATTGCCCTCTCTTGAAACAGCGGAAGTCAAAATGCTTCTCAACGGCCCAGAGAGCTTTACCCCCGATGGCACGTTTATGTTAGGAGAAACGGCTGAGACCAGAGGCCTTTTTCTTGGTTGTGGGTTAAATTCTGTTGGCATTGCATCGGGCGGTGGCGCTGGAATGAATTTAGCTCACGCTATTGTGAAAGGGCATACCGCTTATGACCTAAGCGAAGCGGATGCTAAACGTTTTGCGCCGATATTTAATAATATAAAACATCTAATGGAAAGAGCTCCAGAAATTCTTGGAACGCATTATGAGATAGCCTATCCAGGACGTCAGTTAAAAACCTCTCGTAATCTTTATAAGTTACCGTTGCATCAGGAGTACATTGATAAAAACGCCCATATGGGGCAGGTTTTTGGATGGGAAAGACCACTTTATTTCAATAAGATAAAAGAACCAAACCTGACATTTGGTAAACCAGATTGGTTTAATAATGTTGGTGAAGAGGTTTGGTTTGCGCATAAAGCTGCTGCGGTATTTGATATGTCCTGTTTTGGGAAGATAGATATCACTGGTCCAGATGCGGAACAGTTTCTGCTGAAGACATGTGCTGGTTATATGCAAAGGCCACCGGGATCTGTCGTATATAGTGCCGTTTTAAATGAGAGGGGAACGTATGAAAGTGATATAACCGCCCAGAGAATAACACGGGATCATTATCGTCTTTTTGTGGGAACAAATACAATAAAGCGGGATTATTCCTGGTTCAATGCTATGGCACATGGGTTTAATGTTAAGATAGAGAATACAACTATTAACTATGGGGTCCTTAGTTTGATGGGGCCCAAAGCCGTTGAAGTCGTTACAAAGTGCGGAGCTTCAGATCTATCTGGTCTTGGTTATTTCAAAACAGGTGAGTTCAAATTAGCGGGAAAGTCCATCCGTGCAGCTAGGATATCATATGTGGGAGAGCTAGGGTGGGAAATAACCTGCAAAACCGATGATCTTCGTGAAATTTATAGATCTTTGATAGATGCAGGCGCAATGCCTGCTGGTCTTTTTGCTCAAACCTCGATGAGAATAGAGAAGGGCTTTTGTGCGCTTGGCCACGAGCTGGACGGCGATATAGGACCAATAGAGGTTGGATTAGATATGTTTACACGAAGGACAGGTGGGTTCGTGGGATATGCAGCCATGGAAAAGAAGAGAGAAGAGGGTGCGGAAAACAAATTAATTTCGTTAACCTTGGGAGATGAAACAGCGGTTCCCATCGGGGGAGAACCAATATATTTAGACGATCAAATTATTGGTCAAACAACTTCTTGTGCGTTTGGTTTTCGTATTGGGAAGCCGATTGCATTGGGGTATTTAAAAGAAAAGGTTTCAGATAACTCAAATGTTTATGTCGATATTGCGCGACAATTATATAGTGCTACAGTTTCAACTGGCCCTCTGTTTGATGCGGACGGACTAAGGATGAAAAATTAACTTTAATCTATTCTCTCAATTTTTAGCCTGAGGTGTTTTATGAGTAACATATTTCCGCGAAATTGTAGAATTACCCCGCCTATGGCAGTTGCGGGTGAAGGCTGTTTTCTGATTGATAAACGCGGCAAACGTTATTTCGACGGAAGCGGTGGTGCTGCGGTATCCTGCTTGGGACACTCTAATGAAAATGTCGTGCGGGCAATTAAAGAGCAAGTAGATAAATTAGCATTTGCTCACAGCGGCTTTTTTACTAATGAACCAGCCGAGCAATTGGCTGAATTGTTAGTCAACCATGCCCCGGGTGATTTGGATCGGGTATATCTAGTGTCAGGAGGTTCTGAGGCGGTTGAAAGTGCCATTAAACTGGCACGACAATATTTTATTGAACTTGGCCAACCTCAACGACGTCATTTAATTGCTCGTCGCCAAAGCTATCACGGTAATACGCTTGGAGCACTCGCTGCAGGTGGAAATGCATGGCGTCGTGAGCAGTTTGCTCCGCTTCTTGCAGAAATGCACCATATCGCTCCGTGTTATGAATACGCTGAGAGGGAAGAAAGTGAGAGTTTGGCTGATTACGGTCAACGCGTTGCTAATGAATTAGAAGAAGAAGTTCAGAGATTAGGCCCGGATACTGTTATGGCGTTTCTAGCGGAACCAGTTGTTGGCGCAACCCTTGGTGCGGTGCCACCTGTTGATGGATATTTTAAGAGGATTAGGGAAATATGCGATAAATATGGTATTCTTCTAATACTTGACGAGGTCATGTGTGGTATGGGCCGTACGGGACATCTTTTCGCATATGATGCAGAGGCCATAGCACCCGATATCCTATGTATAGCAAAAGGCCTAGGATCCGGTTATCAGCCAATCGGGGGAATGCTTTGTACTAAAAATATTTATGAAACAATTTCTGAAGGTTCAGGATTTTTCCAGCATGGGCATACATATTTAGGGCACCCCGTCGCAGCAGCAGCGGGATTAGCTGTGGTCCAAGAAATTATTGCACAAGATCTGGTTCAAAAGGTACAGGATAAGTCGAAATATCTGGAATATCAGCTACGTTCCCGGTTTGAGCAAAACCCCCATGTCGGTGATATAAGAGGAAGAGGTTTTTTCTGGGGCCTTGAATTTGTTCGGGATCGCGAAAAAAAATTACCTTTCAATTCAAGTATTGGATTGGCGGCCAAGTTAAAAAAAGCAGCATTCGCGGAAGGTTTAATTTGCTATCCAATGCCTGGAACACGTGATGGAAAAAATGGTGACCACGTGCTATTGGCGCCACCATTCATAGCAAAAGAAGAGGAAATAAATCAGGCATTAGATGGGTTGAGTAGAGCTATCGAAAAAGTGGTTTATGAGGCTAATTTGACGTAAATAATATTCTTTTAAGTGAACTAGTTGAATTGAAATATTTTGGATATCTCAGAAATATGAAACTAAAAATTGATCTTAAGGTTGGTCTGGAGTTTTCTCCGCAAACATTCATAATATCTTCTGACGATCAAAAAGCTAAACTAGAATGTTGCGATATCGAGCCTAATGCGTACGGTAATTTTGTTGACGTTGCAATGCTCGGTTTACCAACATTACAAGTGTTAATGGATAGTGGCATACCCATTCTGGGGGCAGTGCATTTGTCCCAAAGATTCCAGCAACTGCATCCCCTTAGGCTGGACGAAAATATCCGTGTTTCTGGCAAAATCATCGGTATCAAACCTCATCCACGCGGTTCTATTCTTTGTTGCGAATTTAAATATGAGAATGAAGAAGATAAAATCTGCGTTAAAGCGACCCGATCGGGAATAATTCCGCTAGGAGATAAGAAACCTTCTAATGGTATTTTTCGTCCCAAAGAAGATTTGGATGGTTTTGTCAAAATTTGTCAGAAAACACTAGAACCGAGCAAAGTAGCCGCGTTTAGTAAAGAGGCCGGTAATTTGATTCATTCTGATCCCCAAGTGGCACAAAAGCATGGTTTTAGAGCACCTATCGCGGCTGGACTGATGGGGGTACATTTCTATCGGGAGATAATAGCTAAATATATGGATAATCCAGAATGTTTTGATATGGAGATTTGGTTTCGGAGACCGATGTTTTGGGATGATACCTTATTGCTGTGGGCAAACACAAAAAATGGAAATATTCATGCGATGCATCTGCTTGGGAGTGATACTAAACCTACCAGTAATTGCTTAATTCACTCTGTGAATTAGATTTTTTATTCAAGACTTTTGGTGTGCGCCATCATACCCTGTCTGTTTAGAGGAGAGATACAATGAGTAATCCTGTAACCGAATGGCTGAATTCACAGCAAGAAAATATGGTCAAGCTCCTGGCTGATCTAGTGAATATTGACAGTAATAGTTTCGATAAGCAGGGTGTCGATAAAGTGGCGGAAAGGCTCAGACAATTTTTTGATGCACATTCAGTGACACATGAAACCATGGCTCTGAAGGATCAAGGAGATGTCCTTCGTGTAATTGTTTCAGGGGGTGACGGTAATCGTCCTCTACTTCTGTGCGGTCACAGAGATACCGTGTTTCCTACTGGAGAAGTCGAGAAACGTCCATTTGAAATAAAGAATGGTAGAGCTTTTGGTCCGGGCGTTGCCGATATGAAACCTGGTCTTGTCATGAATGCATTTATTTTGGCTGCATTCTCAAAGTTTGGGGGGCAGCCAAACCCTATGGTTGGTCTTTTTACTGGCGATGAAGAGATAGGATCTCCAGCATCACAAGATATAATTGTTGCCGAAGCAAAAAAGGCGCGTCTTGCATTCAATAGTGAGCCTGGGCGACCGAGTGGAAATATTGTCACCAAGCGTAAAGGTGGTATTTTCTGTCATTGTTCGGTTTCTGGGGTCGCAGCGCATTCAGGAGGTGCTTTTGAGGAAGGCAGAAGCGCGATTGAAGAATTAGCAAGAAAAATTCAATCCTTACATGCCCTCACGGAATTAGACAGAGGAATTACAATAAATGTAGGTTTAATCTCCGGAGGTCAATCTGTTAACACAGTCGCGGCTGAGGCCAATTGTGATATTGATATCCGTTACCGCGCTGAAGAGGATAGAGACGAAATAATTGATAATGTAAA
>CEVU01010164.1_pt1 | contig 12666 bp, 9 predicted proteins | sample 427081 | NCBI WGS metagenome assembly CEVU01 (sample SAMEA2623868, study PRJEB7988) | marine metagenome | biome: marine biome (ENVO:00000447); feature: deep chlorophyll maximum layer (ENVO:xxxxxxxx); material: "saline water (ENVO:00002010), including plankton (ENVO:xxxxxxxx)" | depth 80 m | reverse complement strand
CAGCAGCTAGCCAAGCATGGGGCACATCAATCAGTGGTATTGCTGGATCTATAGGTAGTGCATTTAACACATACGCAAATATTAGATACGGAAACTAATGGCAAAAGGTTTTAAAAAGCAACTCCAAGGAGGTGGCTATCAAAACTTAACTATCAGTGGAGCCGCACAGTTACAAAACATGCGGCTTCAATCTGATATTGAAATCAACGCCTTGAAAGAACGAAATGCAAGGCAAAAGCAACTGGATGAATCTAACCTGACTGATCTACGGAGAAGTTACAAAAGTGAAAAGGATAACAGAGATTCCATACAGAAGCTAGAAGTTAACAGACAAAAGCTAGAACTTGAAAATCAACAACTACTCGCAAAGCGTGACCTAGAAAACAAACAAGCTGAGATTAAACGAAAAACAGCTGAAGCTAATATGTGGTCTAAATTGTCCCCTACACTTGGTGCAAACTTAGGTAAGTTAGCTACTGGATTAACAAAGTTTAACGACATACAATTTGGTATGGAACAATACCGTAAGCTAGAAGCAGACGGTGTACTAGATTCTCTAGGTTCAGCACACTTTGAAATGAATAAGCAAGCTACAGATGGGCTACAAGAAAAACGTAACTCAGCTATGCTTAATAATAAAATAGACGAAGCTGATTATCTAGGAGACATCTATCGAGTTAGTGGTTACTATGGTCAGAAATTAATAGCTGATGAAATTAAAAGTAAACAAGATGAGATTTTTAATGAACTCAGAACTGACATTAGTGATAATGATTTACTTAAAAATCCTTACGATACATCAGATATTTACGAGTTCCGTGGTCAAGAGATATTAAAAAAGTTTGGCATAGATTCTATGTCTATGGCTGGTTTAGAAATATCAAAACTATTTAAGCAAGAAGGAGCAAAACAACAAACTGTTGCTGTACTTAACTCTAAGCATGAAATTTATCAAAAGAATTTTTTAGAAGATAAAAAGATATTTGCGTCAACAGATATTAACTCTCCTGACCTTCAGAAAAACTTTGACCAGATGGTTACTACATATATGACAGGTTATACACGTAATAAAAATGGTGCTATTGTATCACACTATGGTATGGTAAATGCTATGGAAGCAACCGAGTTTATATTAGGTGAAATAGTGGTATCTAAACCTTATGCTACTAACTGGCGTCAAGCACAAGAATTGATAAAGAAGTTGCAGTCACCAGAAGGACCGGGTAATCCTACTCGTAAATACTGGACAGGAAAAAATCCAGCTATGGTACAGCGTGTTAAAGAAGTATGGACTAGAAACTTTAATAATTTAAAAGATACTAATACAGCACTTAATGAAGTCGAAGATACTGGTGAAGTATTTAAGATAGATGAAAAAAATAGAAATGGTGAATTTGATGAAGAGGATGGCCCAGCTAAATTAGTAGCTGCATACTTTTCACTTGCAGGTAATCCTAACGCACAAGCTCGAGTTTCAAAGTTATTACATGTACACACAACTGAAAATAACAAAGCAACTGTAGATCTAGTCATGAAAGCTATCAGGCAAAATGATGTACAAGAATTTGTATCATTACTAGATGGTCTGAGTGAAACACAAATAAATAATATAGTAGGTGCTACACCATTCTTAAAAACTACTAACGCACTTAGAGAAGCACACGGTATTGACTTTGACGCAGACATAACAAAGTTTGCTACTACTAGAGTTAAAAACATATCAGCAGGCAGTTTTAATTTACAAGGTGATGCTAGTGATAATGCTGATAGAACTATAGAGGCAACTAAACAGTTATATTATTATTTATTTAACAAAAGGTATGCTGGTATAACCGATCCACATTTACGTAGAGATCAGGTTGAAAAAGATATTATTGCCTTAGCTGAAGATAAAACTGCTACTGATGTAGGAGGTACAACTGTTCTAGGTAAAGGTATATTTACACACCAGACTGCTGCTGAAGGTAGTAATATTGTAATATTTACACAGTTTCATAACGGATCACTACCTAACAAGGTTGCATCATATGGTAAAGGGGGTGATGTTGACCCTAGTATGGGTTCTCTTGCACAAGTATTACATAAAGCAGAACGAAACGGTTTAAATCTTATATCAACTGCTGATCTTGAAGATATAGCTATAGGTGTAAGAGAAGGTAGAGATAAAATAACTTTACCAAAAAATCTTAGATTAATACAACGGGACTATCCTCACTTTGATGCCCGAAGATATATAAACAAACAGTTTAAAAAAAGTGAAATGTATTATGATAAAGATAAAGATAAACGATTACTTTATATACCAGCTACTCTATACGATGCTGCAAGATATGCTGGAGGTCCATTAAGGCAACAAGACGCATTAAAATATATGATTGGAGCTTATAAAGATGGAGAACTTGTTAAAGGAGATGCACTATGAATGAAGAAGAATTAAAAGATGGTGAACTGCTAGCAACAGCAGATCCCATAACTACAGAAGAACTAGATGCAGCTGTTTTACCTACAGATCCTAACCAAGTATTACCTTCTAATACTACTGGTACAAAGTATCCATCTGCGTTTGGTGCTAAATACGGACATAGTTCTGTTGATTTATCTAATGAACAGAATGAAGACAAGATGCTAAACGAATATAATACTTGGTTTAGAATGGGTCAGAGTGATGAGCGTGATAAGTTACGTGAAGACTTTAACTCAAAGTATTATAATATGTCTACTGAAGAGATTAGAAATCAAAACCCTAATGCTGTAGAAACATTTAATGACTATACTGGTAATGCTGTAAAAGGTTTAGCTGCTATAGGTAAAGGTGGTGCAGACTTTGTTTTTGATGCTATAGGTTCTATCAAACCATTATCTAAAGTAGATGATTGGTGGGATGCTAAAACTAAATGGGACAACCCAGCACATCAACAAATAAGTAAAATATCGTCTATATTAGTACCAGCTATTGTTGGTGGTAATTTAGCATCAGCTGCTGTAGCTAGTAAATTTCCACAAGCTGCAAGATTTAGTACACCTTGGTTTAAAAGACTAGGTGCTATGTTACTTGCAAACGGTTTTGCAGATACTGCTATTGTAGGTCTGAGTGATACTTCAGAAGAAGATACTGCACTCACTACACTTGCAGAAGTAGCACCTAAAGCGTTTGGACCAAAAGGTGTATTACCAATACCTGAGATATTTAAAACAAAAGATTCTGATAGTCCCGGTATACGTAAAGCCAGAACTATGTTAGAAAATGGACCATTACTTATATTAGGTAATGTTTTAGGTGCATTTGCTGACGTTAAAAATGGTCGCAAGACTATGGACTGGATGGAACCACTTGATGAAACTGCTACTCAATACAAACAAACACAGCTAAAGCTTGGTGGTGATAATGATAAACTTATACGTCTAGCAGAAATAGATGAAGTACTAGCTTTAAACAAAGGTAAAAGAAAAGTTATTGGCTCACAAACTGAGCGAGCTTTGATTGATGAAAAACTTAGAATCGAAAACGAGCTAGGTATTATTGACTCAATAGATGATGTACAGCGTAGAAGTGATGCAACTGTAGAAATAGAAACTAATGCAGCTGCTACTGCTAAAAAAGCAGACATAGAACAGTTAGAGTTAGATCTAGGTATAGATCCTGACATATCTCCTAACTTATTTGATGATGCAGAAAAAGCTCGTACAGTACCTAATGCTGGAAATGTAGCTCGTAACATGGCTGATACTACAGCAATTAAACAAGGTACATCAGCAGGCGACCCTGCTCCTATAATTACAGACTCTATGTTAAGCAAAGGTCTAATGGTAGGACCAAAGTCACGTGGTGCTGTAATGGGTGTAGCAGAGGTATCAAGAGACGCTGGTAGATTTAATGCTATTGTAGATGGTGTAAGAATTACATCTAAAGATATGAATGCAGCAGCATGGGGTATCTATCAAGATATTATAGATCCACTATCTACTGTTGACGATGTTAAAAAACTATTTCTAGAAAACAGGGACGTAAAAAATCTCATGATGGGTAAGTTTAAGATTGAAATGATAAACGAAGATCAGGCTAGAGCAGCAGCGTTTGCTATGCGTGATCTTGTTGACAGATTCTTAGGCAGAGAGATAGGTAAAGCATCTGCAAGAGCAATGGATTCTATCGGTAGAGAAGCTGCTAGTATTGCAGAAGCTATAACTGACTTAGATCCTGTTATCGACGAAAACCGTGCTATGGAAAATATACTTGATAAGCTATTCTTTTTAATGGATGAGTATGCACTTAACAAGTATATATCTGGTTGGCAGTTACGTAACAAAAACTGGTTTGACCAAGTACCTCCCGGTAACATTGATGAAGCATTAGAAACATTATTAGATGAGTTTAAACTAGCAGAAAACTCTATACACGAAAGAAACAAAAGATTTACAAAAGAACTTAAGAAACTCAAAAAGACTAATCCAGAAGCATTACGTCCCTTAGTTGATGCGTTTGCACATACTAATGGTGATGTAGATAGCCTAGCTAAATTATACAAGTGGGCTGCTAATCAAATTACACCTATGGGTCTTGTTAAAAGTCCTGATCCTAAGAGCATGAACTTATTTGCTAGAGGTGCATGGGCTGTAAGATATAATAATGTATTATCTGGCTTGTCTGCATTTAGAGCTGCTGTAGGTAATGGTGCACAGTTAATACTAAAACCAATCACTTCACTATTAGGTCATGGTTTCTATGGTTATCAAGATGGCTTTGAAGGTTTTAAACGTACACTATTTTATAATGGTGCTGTATTTGAGACTAACAGACGTGCTTTGCATGACGCATTTGAAATGATGAAGAAAGCACATAAAGATCCTGAGACTATGATTAGAGCATATCGTAAGGACTTTGTGTTTAAGACTGATAAGACTTGGGAGATTATGGAGGGCATGCGTCCTTTGTATGAAAAAGAAGGTAATATCGGTAAGCTTATGCAGCTTGATATGGCTATAGGTCTGAAACAAATGGGTGCACACCCTGCGTTACGCTATGGTATGACAGCTATGGTATTCCCAGATCAGTTTACTGGTGTACACTTAGCACACTATTACTCACGTATGAAAGCGTATGATGATGTGTTTAGTGACAAAGGTTTTGCTGACTGGACTGAAATATTAAAGGCAGAGAAAAAACATTATGACAAGATGTTTGATGGTGATGGTTTAATACGTGATGAAGTTGTAAGAAACTTTGCTGGTGAAGTACAGCTAAACCTAGATGATGGTGTAGCAAACTATGTTAACCAAGCAACAACAGCTTATCCTATATTAAAAGACTTTATGATGTTTCCTCGTACTGCGAGTAACTACATGAAGGTAGCTGCGTCTTATACACCTATATCTCTTATACCCGGTATTAGTAAGTATAGTAAAACTATATATGCTAAGACAGATGATGAGATAGCAGAGGCTCTTATGGAGCATGGTATAAATATGGCTAACACACCTTATGCTAGAGTTATATGGGAAAACTTACGTGCTGAATATACAGGTAGATTAATCTTTAGTGGTATGCTTGTATCATCATTACAAGCTTATGCAATGTCAGGTGGTATACGTGGTAACGGACACTACAATGCCTCACGTAGAAACAAAGAGCGTACACAGATGGGTTACGAACCTAAGACTATTAGAATGCCTATACCCGGCCAAGACAATGATGTCTATGTATCTTACAAAGGTATACCCGGTGTAGAACAGATACTTGCTATGATGGGTGATGTTGCATACTATGCTAATGACATGGATGAATCATTCTTACAAAGTCTACAAGCTAAACTTAGCTGGACTATAGCTGCTACATTCTTAAACGAAACACCATTACAAGGTCTAGAACCTCTTATAGCTTTTATTAATGGAGATATGAGTGGACTATATCGTAAGGTAGGTCAGAGTTCATTTAGTTTAATACCTTCTAGTGCTACTATTGGTGTGTTAAATAAAGCTATTGATTCTACATTAAAAGATATAGCAACTGACGATGTATTTGGTTACATAAAAGCAAGAATACCTTTCTTGTCTAGCACAATGCCAGAGCAAATTGACATCTGGACAGGTAAGCCTGTAAACGATATTGATAATCCATTTTTACGTACTTTAAATGCACTTAGTCCTCTAGGTGTAAGTGGTACAAATGAACCTTGGAGAGATCAGTTACGTCAGATAGGATACAATGGTTTATCTATGCTTAAGAAAGATTCTACAGGATCTTACGAGTATGAACCACAAGAAAGAGAACTAATATATAAATACATAGGAGAGCAGCAAATGTGGAAACAACTTGAACGTATATTTAAGAGCAACAAGTTTAAAGATGATTTAGCTGTTTTACGAGAACATAGAAAAGGCGGTAAAAACTCTGAACTAATTAAATTAGATACAGAAGACTTACCTGTCTTTACTGCTATTGATAATGTGGTAAAAAATGCACAAAAAATAGCAGAAATTAAATTGCTACGTGAACAACCTAACATAGCAAATGTTATATTACATCAGCAAAACGCTGACTTCTTAATGAAACAAGGAGACGTCGAAGGTGCTATAGGTGTAAGTAATAAAGTAAAAGCCACCGAGAACATACTTAAAATGAGGAAATAGCAACTATGAGTGCTGTTACACAAAACAATTATACTGGTAACGGGAGTACAACAACGTACTCCTTTACATTCCCATATCTTAAGACCTCAGACATCAAAGCAAGTCTGGACGGTGTGGATACGACGGCATTTACATTGCCTAATGCAACCACAATACAATTTAATACTGCTCCGAGTAACGGAGTCCAAATCAAAATATTTAGAGAAACCGGTGTTGATAATCTAACAGCTACTTTTTATGCTGGATCAGCAATTAAGTCAGAAGATTTAAACGACAACTTTACACAAAACCTTTACAAAACCCAAGAGGTAGGTCAACGTGCACTTAGTACACTAGGTGGTACAATGACTGGTACCCTTAATATGGGTGAAGATACCACCATAGTATTTGAAGGTGCAACAGATAATGCACACGAAACTACATTAACAGTAACAGACCCTACAGCAGATAGAACTATTACTTTGCCTAACGTAACAGGTACAGTAGTAACAACTGGAGATACTGGAACAGTTACGTCAACTATGATTACTGACGGAACCATAGTTAATGCTGATGTTAATACGTCAGCTGCAATCGAAGGTTCTAAATTACAAGTATCTTCTGGTTCTAATGCCGGAACTATGTCAGCTGCTAATTTTACAAAGTTAGCTGGTATTGAAACAGCAGCTACAGCAGATCAGACTAATGCAGAAATAAAAACTGCTTATGAAGCAAACAGTAATACAAACGCATACACTGATACTGAAAAAACTTTTGTTAATGCGATTACTGCTACAGCTACAGAGTTAAATATTTTAGATGGTGTAACTGCTACAACAGCAGAACTAAATCTAGTAGATGGAGTTACAGCTACTACAGCAGAGATTAATTATGTTGATGGTGTAACTTCTAACATACAAACTCAGCTAGATGCTAAACAACCACTAGACGCTGATCTTACAACTCTAGCTGGTATGCAATCAGGTACAGCATCTAAACTTGCTGACAGTACAGCTCTTACAGCTGACATAGCCGATCTTAACCAGATTGACGGACTTACAAAGCAAACTACAATATCAGACACAGATGCCAGTTTTCCAACATCTGGAGCTGTGGTCGATTATGTCACAGGACAGATAGATGATATTGGTGGTTTTGAAGCAATAACAAACGAAACACAATTTCCTAATACACAACCCGGTGCAGGCGTCGTTATTTCTATAGCAGACGCAGCTGGAATAGTTGTAAATAGTAGTGGTACAAGTACAACAGGTAGAACCGTAGGTGGAACTACAGTAACTATAAACAATATAAACTCACAGTTTAACAGTAGTACGATTGCAACTGGAATACGTTTTCTTGTAACATCTACTGGTTCTGGACAAGTATATAATTATCACAAAGCTACACTTCCAGAAAGTGATCTTGTGAACCTTAGTGGAGACATCAATGACTTCTCAGAACGATATAGAGTCGGCTCGTCGAACCCTACAAGTAGCCTTGACAGTGGGGATTTATTCTTTAATACTTCTACAGGTAAGCTACTCGTTTATAATGGAACAAACACGGCGTGGGAAGAAGCACAGTCGATAGGTAACTTTTTTATCTCTACACTTAGCCCTGCATTTAATGGTAGTGTTCAAGACTTTACTTTAACTAATGCACCTACAAGTGCACAACAAGTTATACTTAGCATAAATGGTGTAGTACAAAAACCTAATGCTGGTACATCAACACCATCAGAAGGTTTTGCATTATCTGGTAGTACTATAAAGTTATCAGCAGCTCCGGCAACAGGTAGCACATATCATGCTGTTGTTATGGGTAGTACCGTAAACATTGGTACACCAAGTAACAATACAGTTACAAATGCAATTCTACAAAACTTATCAGTATCTACTGGTAAAATACAAGATCAAGCAGTAACACTAGACAAGCTACCACATGGTACAGGGTCTACTGATGGTAAGTTTTTACGTGCTAATAATGGAGCAGATCCTACATTTGAAACTGTAGATCTAGCAAACTTAAGTGCAAGTAACTTAACATCTGGCACAATACCTGATGCAAGATTTCCTTCTACTTTGCCTGCAATTAGCGGTGCAAACTTAACAGGTGTATCTTCTCCGGAAGTGTATGGTTTCAACACTAATGGAAGTGGAAACTTAATAGTCACTACTACAAACAGTGGTGCAGACAATATCTCAGGGACAACTTTTGATACCTTTGAAGATGTTGTATTAGCAGCTACAGGATTTAGTTTTTCTGTAAATGCAAACGGTAAATTAATCGCAACTATTTAAAATGGCAACAATAGATTTAGGAAAAATCAAACAAGTCTGGCGAGGTACTTACAATAACGGCACTGCATATGTAGTTGACGATCTTGTATCTTTTACAGACGGTGGTGTAACATCCACATATATATGTGTAGCAAACTCTACAGGTAATAACCCTTCAAGTAGTGGTTCAGCACACGCAAGCTGGAACTACGTAGCAAAAGGTGTAGCAATTCCTGTACCATTAAACACACAAACTGGTGCATACGTAGCTGTAGCTGGCGATGCTGGTAAAGCTATTTATATATCAACAGGTGGAGTAACTATCAATAACTCAGTATTTTCTGGTGGTGATCTAGTAACAATAGTAAATAATAGTGGGTCAAACCAGACTATTACACAAGGTTCTGGAGTAACTCTATATAATGCTGCTGATGGTGCTACAGGAAATAGAACTTTGGCACTAAGAGGTGTGGCAACTATATGGTTTGCTTCTGCTTCAATCGGCTACCTATCAGGAGCAGGGGTGAGCTAATGCCTATACAACAAATGTTAGTTGGTATTGGTACCGGAGAAAAATTTGCAGAAGCAACAGGTGGTACAGTTACCACAGTTGGAGATTATAAAGTACATGCTTTTACTAGCTCAGGAACTTTTACTGTAACCCAAATAGGAGATGTAAACGAATTTGAAGCATTAATTGTTGCTGGCGGTGCTGGTCCCGGAACTCAATGGACTCAAGGCGGTGGCGGAGGAGGTGGTATTGTAAACCATCAAACTGGACAAGCTTTAACTGCTGCTGCATATACAATTACAGTTGGTGGTGGAGGTGCAGGTGCTACGTATGGAACTGGTTGGGCTACCTACTTTGACGACGGAACCCCCGGAAGTGACTCATCTATTAAGTTAGCTTCTAATAGTTCTATAGTTCTTGAAGCTGATATTAGTGATATTGCTAATTTACCGGGTATGAGTTTACCTAACCCACAAGCTAATAATAAATATTCATGGAACGTTTATATGCACTCTACTGGTGGTAATAGTGCAAAAGTTGTAAACGGAACTACCACACAATATAAAGGTGCGGGTGGTTGGCATCAAACTGCTTATGCAGGCGGTGGTGCCGGTGCCGGTGAAGACGGAACTGGACCTAATAGTACATCAGATAATACTCAATCTTATACTCCACAATGGGCAAATGGTGGTGGTTGTTCCTTTGGAGGTGGCGGAGGTGATGGCTACTCAACAAATATGGTAACTGGTAGCACTGCATACTACGGAGGTGGTGGCGGTGCTGGTACAGGTGGTGTCGGTTGTAATGGAGGTGGATCCTATGCCCACAATAGTAATACAGCACCCGGCGGTCAAGGCGGTGGTGGCAATGGTTCCTCTATTGGACCCGGCAACTCAACAAGTAGTGGTAATGCTGCTCAAAACGGTACTGCAAACACAGGCGGTGGCGGTGGCGGTGGCTCTCAGTATAGAAATTCTGGTAATGGTGGATCTGGTGTAGTATATATCAAATATAAATATCAATAGGAGGTTATATGGCACATTTTGCAGAATTAGACAATGACAATGTTGTTAAAAGAGTAATTGTAGTTTCTAACGATAAGGAAGCTGAAGGTGAAACTTATTGTCACAACTTATTAGGTGGTGACTGGAAACAAACCAGTTATAACGCTAACATCAGAAAAAATTATGCTGCTATAGGTTATACTTATGATGCAGCTAAAGATGCTTTTATTCCTCCTCAACCTTTTCCTAGTTGGACTTTAGACGAAACTACTTGTCAATGGAAACCACCTATTGATTACCCAAGTGACGGTAAAAAATATGCTTGGGAAGAAGGTCTTACATGGAAATCAGGAACTATGACACAAACAGGATCTTGGAAGGAGGTTGAATGACATTAACACAAGTAACAAAAGCTGGTCTAGACTCATTAGCGTTAGATCATGTTTTTACAATAGGTGCTAGTGGCACGGATCACTACACCTTTCAAGGAGAGGGTCTTAACGGAACAGTTAACGACCCCACACTTTACCTAACAAGAGGTAAAACGTATAGGTTTGAGAACGGCTCAGGCGGTCATCCTATAAGAATACAAAGTACATCTGGAGCAAGCGGTACTGCATACAACACTGGCGTTACAAACAACGCTGGTAGCGGTACAGTTATAGTAGAAGTACAACATGATGCTCCTGATGTTCTATACTATCAGTGTACCAGTCATGCTAATATGAATGGTATATTATATATTACTGGTGCATTAGCAGACGGCGGAGTAACTACAGCAAAGTTAGCAGCAGATGCAGTTGATGGAACTAAGCTAGCTGATAATGCAGTAGCAGAAGAACATATTGCAGCAGATGCAGTAGACGAAGCTAATCTTAAAGTATCTAACACACCAACTAACGGCTACTTTTTATCAGCACAGTCTGGTAATACAGGTGGTTTAACTTGGGCACAGGTAGCACAACCTGACTTAACAAATTTAAGTGCAAGTAATCTTACATCAGGCACAGTTCCAGATGCTAGATTTCCAGCTACATTACCAGCAGTTAGTGGTGCAAACTTAACTAACTTACCAGCAGCAACTTCTACTTCTGGTACTAATAACTTTACTATTGCAGATGGAAACCTAATTATAGGAACATCTGGTCATGGTATTGACTTTAGTGCTACAGCCGATGCTACTGGAACCAATGTAAGTATGAGTAATGAGCTTTTAGATGATTATGAGTATGGAGAATGGGATCCTAAACCAAGTAGTAGTTATACTGATTTTACTTGGCATCATGGAAGATATGTTAAAGTTGGCAGACTTGTATTAGCTACATTTAGAATAGACATACCATCTGGTTGGTCTGGTAATGCTCAAATTACTAACCTTCCTTTTGATAATGCTGAATCTCAAGGTGGAATAAACTTAGGTTCTGTAGGGTATGGCAGTAATAACCGAGGTGGAGATCTTACATTTGCCATGAACGCAACTACGACTATTAGCTTAAGTAAAACTAATGGAGGTAATCTTAATTATAGTGACATTGATGGCACAGGTATGAGAGGTGGTGTTCTATATGTTGCAAGTAGTTAGACCGAAGCTATGTCTTAAAACTAAGCCTAAACCTGTTTTAATCGGAGATTAATCCTAATGGCACTAGCCGAATCAATAGAATATGACAAAATAGAAATTGTCGGTCCATATAAAAAAGTACAAGTTCGTCAAGCAACAGTTATTAAAAAAGATGGAGTTGAAGTAGCCAGATCTTTTAGTAGATATGTACTGCATCCAGCTTTAGATATAACTACACAGCCAGACGAAGTTAAAGCTGTGTGTAATGCAGTTTGGACAGATGCAGTCAAGAAATCATGGACGGAATTCCTAGCATCATAGTCCCAGACATAAAGCAAATAAAGACGATAGAAATACCTTTACCTACAGCTGACATACCATACTATGAACCTATGGTAGTTCCTCCGAGCGATCTACGAGATCAGGAAGAGGAACCAGTCAAGACTGTAGAAGAAACCCCTGAACCACCTACTCTTAAGATACCGTTTATTAAACAGCCAGTACCTCAACCTTCTGCGGAAGTTGTAGTTGCTGCTGTTACAACGGCGGTGACAGCTGTGGCTGCTACAACGCTATCACAACCTCTAATTGAAAACATTAGAAAAAGAGCACAAAAATTTATACAAGGTAAGATAAACAAATGGAGACAAAACCGCCAGAAAAAAAAGGAATCTTCACCAAGCTCAAAGAAAATGTAGATGA
>CEVU01025306.1_pt1 | contig 12874 bp, 10 predicted proteins | sample 427081 | NCBI WGS metagenome assembly CEVU01 (sample SAMEA2623868, study PRJEB7988) | marine metagenome | biome: marine biome (ENVO:00000447); feature: deep chlorophyll maximum layer (ENVO:xxxxxxxx); material: "saline water (ENVO:00002010), including plankton (ENVO:xxxxxxxx)" | depth 80 m | reverse complement strand
GCAAATATTAGCATATCTTCTAAGTTCCAGCCAGAAGTAAATCTAACCGTAATGTCTACTCCCTTTTTCTTTGATAATATACCAATAGTTCTGGCACCTGTATTTCGAATCAATTTTCGTGCAATCTTTTCCTTTTTACCCATTCCAACAAGTAATACTCTACAACCCTCTGTCCAAACAGATAATCTTTGGCCCTTTTTACCTTCAAAGTCCTTCGAAGAAATAGCAGATCTAATCAAGCTACGTTGTTTTCTATTCAACCCATTTAGTGAATTATTCGGGGCCTTTGAGACTCCTTCGAATAATGGTAGTATCAGTTGCATTTTCACTTTATCGATTTCATTTATTTTCCATTTCATTATTATGCCTAAATATCGGATTAATTACTTGTATACAAAATTTACCTTGTAAAAATATATTTTAATACTATTTTTTTAATTATCCATTAGATATTTATAACTTTAAATATCATCTTTTAGAATTAAAGTGTCGAAATATGGCATGCAATTATTTTTGTTGCAATTAAAGCCGCATTAAATTGCGTCAATCTATTGTCTATCCCTGGAGTAATTTCATTAACATCTGCTCCAATAACCTTTGTTTTTTCTGATTTAAAGACTCTTTCTATCAATTCAACTGCTGCCCAATATGACAACCCTCCGGGAACAGGCGTTCCCGTAGAGGGAACTAAGCCACCATCTAAACCATCAATATCAAAGGTAATCCAAATCGGACCTTCTAATTCAGAAATACGCTTTACTAATTTTGGCCAACCAGTGTTTCTTTCCATTACGCCAAGTATGTCTCTAGCAAACCAAGTTTCTATCCTATCATCATGATTAATTATTCTTGATTCTTCTTCGCCATATGCTCTAATGCCTATCTGGATAACTTTACCAACTCCTTCATCCAAACATCTTCTTATTACTGTACCATGAGAATATCTTTCTTCATTTAGTGTATCTCTCAAATCTGCATGTGCATCTATTTGTATCAGAGTAATCTGACTCAAATCATCAATTTCTGGATGTTCATCTAAAATCTCAACTATAGGCAGTAAAATTCCATGCTCTCCTCCTAAAACAATTGGAAATTGACTTCCATTGATCCAGGGTTTGATATATTCTTGAATTGAATCTAATTGTTTCCTTAAAGTCGACTCTTCCGAAGACCACTCTTTAGCTGTATGAAAAGATAATCCACAGGGAATTTCAGAATTCAAAATGGGATCAAATAATTCAACTTGAGAACTTGCATCTATACAAGCACTTGGGCCATTTGAAGTACCTTCCATCCAACTAACTGTCATTTCTAAAGGAATGGGTAATATTACTAAATCATAAGGTCCTTTTTCTGCCTCTTCCAGGCCAAGAAATTTCCCATTCGCTAAGTCTTCCACAAATACTCCGAGAGCATCTTAAGATTAATCGCTTCGGCATCATTTCCTATTAAAACTACACTTTAAGTGAGATGTTTGAAATAAAGAGGTCCTTCGCATTAATCTAAAGGAGTTGTTGTAATGGGCCTGACATTAGCACAATTAACTCAAGCAATAAGGACTAAAGTCGATATGGATATGGAAACTGTTGTTGCTGAGAATATAGCTGAGCACGCACTCGGTTTTTTTGGCTTTTCGAATAGAATTATAGATAATGCTTTAGAACCAACAGATAGGAATTTATTTTATCAACTACAAGATTATGACTTGTTAACTACCGAATCGGAAGAAACTACATTATGGGATGGCAGGGAATGGCGAATTCATTATTGGAAATTTAAAGCCAGTGCTGAAGCATTTGCTCTTGCTGCAGCGGAGGCTGCAAAAACTCAACAATCTTTGATCGATGAAGATCCCTATGCAGGAGTATATGATGATGTTCCTACCGAATTATGGAGAGAACGTTCTGGTATCGATGATGATTATGAAGAACCACTATTCTGATAATTAAGAGCAACATACCGTTTGATTCAAAGGTCAACAGGTTACCCATTAATTGTGACAAGTCAAAAAGTACCTGTATTGATTTTCATCATTCTTATTTGTAGCATTACTCCTATGAATGCCTTTGGTGATGATAAGACTACGGACAGGTCATGTGAGATTTTAGTAGATTGGGACGTCCAATATAACGGCTTTGAATCTAATATGTCTACAGAACTTATTCATAGATATATTGTTAATTTTGAACCAACTTATGTTAATGGAACTTCTCCTGGAGGAGTTTCCATTCAGGCAGAACATCTTCGCAATGGACTGGATATTTTATCTCAAGAAGAAATTACATTTGTAAATGCAGGAGGTGCCATTGATATCGTTCTAAATTCTCAACCCATTTTTAATGACAAAATAATTTTATTTGTTGGAACTAGTGAAACATCTTGTACAAGGGAATTATCAATAACTCAATGGAATCAACCAATTTCTGATCATGAAGTAACAAGGGAAACTACTTGGTCAATGGAAGGGGGCCAGACAGATACTAATCAATCAATTCTATTTGAAGGCAGAGGCTGGCAGAAAAGAACAAATTCGTTACTAGAATCAAATGAATTAGGCAATGGTTCACTATTACTTGATTTATCCGACGGAGTAAGAACCACAACTCTTTCTCTAGATTTGAGTAAAGTTTGGTTAAATGAATCATATGATGGTTCAGAATTAATCACACAAGATTTCGAAATGTTAGGCAGTGGATCAATATTTTTATCAGACTCTGAAGAAGGAGAGGGTTTGTTAATTGAAGCACAAGTCAAGGATGCATTTATCGTTCGCTCATGGTCAGAAAATACTCTCACTGAGCGTATCAGAATAGAGGCATCTGGTTGGCTCTCTTTTAATGGAGGTTCTAATGATAGTTCTGAAGGAGGATTTGGCGAAATATCTCTATTTTATTATGAAACATGGGATGAAAATGGTGTTAGACGTTTACAAGATACTCAAGTAGAGGCAAATGTCTCTGTAAGAATTAGTGGCTTTGGTGAATCTTTTTCGTTTGAATTAGATGATTTCATGACCAGTGAAAGATGGGAAGATGGAATACGAGAACATCAATTTATGAAAATGTCTGGTGCTGGAAATTTTGATTTCATAGCATCCGAATCTCCATACATAGAGGTTAATGGTACTATACCTGTTATTGATATGGAATCACTAGGCGGTGAAACAGTTTCAGATACAATTATAGTAGATGGAACTTATAGTGGAGATGCTGAAGGCAGTTTTGGACTAGTTAGGGAAATAGTAGATTCCGATGCCTATGCAAATGAAAGTGGAGAGTATTTTGAAGCAGATAAAATAAGGAACGAATTTTGGTTTAATGTTTCAGCTACTCCGATAGGCCCAATAGATCAAGAATTTAGTGCAGAACATAATTTAACATATGAGTACACCGTACCTCAGGAAGATTGGGACAATAGAATATTGAAATATGAATACGTTGAGGACAATGGCTCTGTTCAATATGAATACCCTCCAAATTCTCCCACAATCATCCAACCACAACCTCCTGTCTCAGAATCTATATTTTCTAATCCAATATCTAGGGAAACTGGATTGTGTCCTGAAATATTATTTTTAGGAGATCATTTTCATCTAATTGGTAATTTAGCACTACCTCTTGAAGTGAGTGTAGTTGATTTAGATATTGTAAATATAGATTCTCATACCGTTTCAATTGCTCTCTGGGAAGGCAATTATTTCAACTCTAATAGTGCCTTTGGTAGTGTAGTAAATGAAGGATTACTAGCAGGATTACTACATGAAGTGTACCGAACTGTAGATTTTGGTAATGGCAATGATTCAAACAATGAAAGCATAAAATTCTTAGAATATCAACTAACTGATACTATACTGTATCCCTCAATAATAACTTCAAGTGAGAATTCTGCTCCCATTATCAATACATCTTCAAACTCATCTGTTAGATTTAGAGAAGGATATCTATTTAATGAAGGAGGTAAGGCTAATTTAGAAATTCTAGTTACTGATATAGATACTGATGTGGTTTCGGTAATTGCCGATTTTTCTGAACTAGGATTAGGAAAAATATCTCTTTCTGATTCAGGGCTAAATGGAGATTTAGTTATAAGAGACAATATTTGGACTACCGAAATAATTCATAACGGATTACAATACGGTGCTATTGAGATACCTATAACATTACAAGATATATGGACTAGTGTAACTCAAAATATTACCATAATAGTTCTTAATGAAGCCCCAAGGATGCTTTCAATTGAATTTACTCCAAGTCAAGTATTCAGAGGTGAGCAGGTATCTGTTTCAATAAAGGCAGTTGATGGCCATGGCGTCGATTCTGTATCTATTGATATGTTTGGCAATGGAGGGGGGATTACTGTTTTAGAATTAGTTGAAGAATTATGGACTGGTGTTTTTACTATTCCTGAGGCCTTTACTCCAGGAGAGAGGAACTTGATAATAAGGCTCGTAGACAGTACTGGAGAATCTAGGACAACTTCTCAGATATTTATTAATGGCCAATTCAAAGATGCAAATAGACTGACAATTTTAAATGATTCACCATTAATAAATAATATTACATTGTATAGAAATAATCAAATTGTAAGTAAAATACTCATCCCTGAAAGTGGAGTTCCAATATCTCATACACTCGAAGTCACCATAAATGATGTGGATGATATTTCTTCAGCGCAGATTAAAATTGGTAGATTGGCTCCAATAGGTAGCTCCAATTCATGGCTTTTGTTAGAGGACAATGGTAATAATGGAGATAGAATAGCGAATGATAACATATATACTATTTCTTTCGATGTTAGGAATACATTATCAGAAGGGGAATTTATAATTTTGATACGGGCAACTGATAGTTATCTCTCAGTGACACCAACAGAATCACAAGAACATACTTTATTTTTAGAAAGAGGAACTTCTGATAATTCTGAATTTGATAATTGGTTATCAGAAAATTCAATGTTTTTAATATCATTTTTAATGATAATTTTGTTATTAACCGGATTCGGTGGAGCATATTATTTACTGAGAAATTCAGAATTGTAACTATTTCAAAGAATGGTACGAGTGCCGGGATTTGAACCCGGGTTCAGGCGTTGGCAACGCCCGGTGATAACCACTACACTACACTCGTATATCCAACTGGAAACGGAATTCACTTTTCTATACGTCGGTGAATAATCATCATAAATCAGAAAGATAATTCAAAATTTTATCTCTAGTCTCCCGATAAAAACCTATTTCACGTCCATGAGGATCTTCTAAATTCCAATCTTGTGAAATTCTTAAGTTAGGACAATTTACTCCACATCCCATGCTGATTATTTTGTCAAAACCCTGGGTTTCAATGTCATCAGTTGATTTAGGAAATTGATTTTCAACAGATAAACCAATCTCCGATAGCACTTTGATTGCATTAGGTGCAATTTCTTCTCCTGGATGAGTGCCAGCGGAAACTGCCTCATAACCCATTCCTTTTGCTATTGCTTCGGCCATTTGACTACGACATGTATTGCCAACACAAACAAATAGGATCTTCATATTCTTTCTATATGGTCACATATTAATCAACTTAACTAAAATATTTCCTATAGTTTCATATAAATTTAATTTTTCATGATTGCCATGGGATATAGTTGAAGTACAACTACTATTGCCATTGATTATGGGAGATTCTCCAATAAGCCATCACAAAGGAACTGAACAAGAAAAATCCACACAAGAAACTGCTACCAATGAGCAAAAATCACAGATGGAACAAGCATATAGAGAAATGCAAAGGAAGATGCGAATCGCCAAACTAAACGACGATATCAAACACAAAATATTAGTTCTTTCAGGAAAAGGCGGTGTTGGTAAATCAACTGTTGCGGCAGGACTAGCTCTGTCATTGGCTAGAAAAGGGTTGAAAGTAGGGTTAATGGATATTGATATTACCGGCCCCAATATTCCAAAGATGTTAGGTTTAGAGGACATGGATCTAAACGTAGAAGATGGCCAAATTTTTCCTGCAAAAGGACCACACGGAGTTAAAGTAATTTCAATGGCTTTTTTAATTGAAGATCCAGATAAGCCTGTGATATGGAGAGGGCCAATTAAATTAGGCGCAATACAACAATTCATCGGAGATGTTGCATGGGGTAAATTAGATGCATTAATTGTAGATTTCCCTCCTGGTACTAGCGATGAACCATTGACTGTAAGCCAACACCTTCCTGGAATTGATGGCGTAGTAATAGTAACCACTCCACAAGAAGTCGCGTTGCTAGATAGTAGAAAATCAATCAACTTTGCTAAAACAATTTCTGTTCCAGTATTAGGAGTTGTAGAAAATATGAGTGGATATAGGATTAGGGGAAAATCTGATCCCAATTCTAAAGTATCTTTAATGGGTCCTGAGGGAATTTCGATAGATTGTATCTCAGATGATGAAGGGAATTGGTCTACTACTCTTGATATTTTCAAGAAAGGAGGAGGGCTTTCTGCGGCAGAAGAACTATCTGTTCCATATCTAGGCTCTTTACCATTTGATCCAGGAATAGTCAGAGGAGGAGATGATGGCGTACATAGGATTATTGCTGAACCTGAAGGAGAAACAGCACAGGCATTCAATATAATTGTTGACAACATCACTAATTCACTTAATGAAGATGCTACTCCATCCCTAAAAATCACTTAATTTAGCCATATTTATGGGTCGAATTGATTTCATAAAGACGACTCCCCTGTATTACTAACATGGTTGCTGAGACAGGCATATACATCACTTGGGTTACTGGTGCAATCCTCGTGAGCATCATTTTTATGCCAATTTTCAAACCTCCTTATGCCAAAATAACAACAGATGGCTTCATTGACATGTTTAGAAGATATTGGGCACATATAATTGTTGTTTTTTCAGTCTATATTTGGAAAGATTTGTTTGATGGTTTAGATAGATCTTTAATGGCAAATACCAGAATAGACATGACTCCTTATGTTTATGCAATTGAAGGCGATGTAGTTTTGTGGATACAAGAAGGCTTCCGATCAATTTTACTTGACCAAGTTTTGACCCATTTTTATGTTATGGGATTTATGGCAGTAACTTTTTCTTCACTAATATATCCTATTTATTTTGATGACCGTCATATGGCAGATCGCGTTTGCTTGTCTATTTTTTGGGTCTATACATTCGCCATCCCTTTCTATTTATTCTTTAATGTAAGAGTAACTGGAGATCATATACCGCTGATGGAGACAATCGCATATGATTTAACTCCTGAAATACATAATTGGTTTACTCGTATTGATCCATTTACTAATGGAATGCCAAGCTTACATATTGGATTACCCTTTGCTGTTTGGCTCTCTATGCAAAAGTGGGATGAAGATGGAAGATGGATAAAATACAGAAATTTTTTATTAATCTTCATTTCATTTACTGCCTTTTCGATAATTTATCTTGGAATTCATTGGCTAGTTGATATTATTGGGGGAATGGTAATTGCAATTTTAGCAGTTAGAATGACCGAAAGAACTCATAAAAAAATATGGAATATTTTTGACGAAAGACGTTTCTCTTCTCGTTTAGCAAGAGCATTAGATAATCCAAAAAGATCTCTTTCAGAATCATTAGATGGATTAGATTCCATTATTGAACCATTTAGGGAGCCCGGAAAGAAACAAACCAGTCTTTTCATAGCCGTACTTCTGATATCTACAGGTAGTGTTTTATTATGGGATGCGACACATCAACATTTCCCAATTGAGGGTTCAGAATGGCCTACTTCTACTTCTGGAACAGGAGATTGGCTTGTAACGATTGAAGAATTGCCTGATGAGACGATTTCTATTACTACTTGGAATACTACGACTCTAAAAAATTATTCTGTATCTACTAAGCCTTGGAGTAAGTTGCCAAATGCAGTAACATCGGATGAGGGATTTGCTTTATTCACCAAAGAAAGAATTGATTACTTTGAATTCAATGATGATTTTGAAATAGTACAACCTCTATTTCGATATTATCCTGAAAATGATATAGAAGATGTCTCTTTAGGTTCCAATTCAGATGGATTTGTTATAGTAATTTCTCATAATTCCTTTTTGAGTTTATTAAATAAAGACGGTGATTTACTCTCACCTTTATTGAATGGGCCATTTAATGCCGTAACAGCCTCAGATAATTTAATTGCTTGGTCGTCAAATTCCACTGAAAATCTTTTAGTCAATATTACTTCTTTTGACTCCCAATTAAAATCAAACATTGAAATTAATCCAAGAGATTCTCTTTCTGACGCCACTTTATTGTCCGAGGACATAGTAATAGATTATTCCAACTCAACAATTAAGCAATTGATATTGGATGGTAAATGGTTGATAGCATTAGTTGATTTAGGATATATGGATAGACTAGTGTTAGTGGATATTTTCTCCGGTAATCAAAGTATTCTGGGAGATCCATTATGGCAATCATCTTCTCCTAGTATCTATGGAAACAATATCGCCTTCTTACAAATATCTTCTTGGAATCCTACATTGTTAAATCAAGAACCATCTGAACCAAATGATGTTTGGCTATATGATACTGTAACAAATCAATCATCACGTTTAACATATGATGATTTAAATCAACTTCAGCCACATGCTTTGGAAGAGAGTATTGCCTGGACAGATGTAAAAGATAATGGCGACTTAGAAGTTATCGTATATCCATTGAAGGAAATCTTTCGCCCTTATTCTTCAGTTTTAATTCAATCAGCAATTTTGATGCTAATCCCTTTGACGTTCGTCTGGGCATCTCAATCAGCTAAAGAACAAGACTCGTAATTATTCGGCAAGTCTAAACATTTCATCAAGACTTATTCTAGCTTTATTTATGATATCTTGATCTATCTGAATAATTTGTTCCGGTTTCGGATTCTTCAACGCTTGTAATATATCTTCCAACTGTGTCTTTTTCATATGTCTGCACATCACACAAGCACCAATGAGATTCAATTCATTCTCCGATTCTGCCATAATTCGTTCAGCAGTGCCACATTCAGTAATGAGCATAATATCTTTTTTCCCGTTTGCAGATAATTCTAATGCATTTTTTATTAAAGATTCACTACTTCCAATTATATCGCTTTCTTCTAAAACGTCCGCATCACATTCAGGATGGCTCAAAACAGTTAATTCGATACCTTGTTGATTCATCCTTTCTCTCCATGACCTTATTTTTTCTCCCGTGAAAACTGCATGTACTTCACATTCCCCATCATATACAATAACTTCTTTCTTCCCTTTAAGAGATTCTTGTAGATGTTTACCCATAAATTTGTCAGGTACAAAAATCAACTTATTACCCGGTAATTTCTCACAAATAGATAGATAATTACTACTTGTAACGCATACATCACACTCTGCCTTTACTTCTGCAGTGGTATTAATATAGCATGCAACAGGTATTCCTGGATATTTGTGTTTAAGATTTCTTACATCTTGTCCATTAATGCCATCACTTAACGAACACCCAGCTTCTGGAGAAGGATGTAAAACTGTTTTATGAGGGCTCACTATCTTTGCGGTTTCGGCCATAAATCTAACACTCGAAAAGAGAATTGTTTGTTGAGGAGCATCTCTTGCAGCTTTAGATAATGAATAACTATCCGATACTTCATCGGCTACTCCATAAATGATATCTGGAGTTTGATATGAATGCGCTATTATGAAAACATCCTTCTCTTTCTTTAAATTATTAATTTCTAGTGTCAAAGGGGCTATAGTTTTACATATCTCAATATCCCATCTTTCCTTTTGCTGAATCACATTGTTTAAACGCTCTGCTTCTGATTGAATATCTGCCTCAGAATAAATTTTTGGGGCAATAATGCCCTTTTTTTGAGGCACCCCAGGCATCTCCATAGTCATCTTCTTCAGACCCTCCTCGAATGAAACCGCTTTCAAGGTATGTCATATCGCATGAGCATGGAAGCCGCCGATATTCCGATGTGGATAGTCGAGAAAGTACTCCATCAAGGAGCAGAAGCTACTGTTACTGCAGGCTCTTGGATGGGGAAGTCAGCAGTATTGAAGATGAGGAAGCCCAGGGGGTATAGGACTCCTCATTTAGATCGTAAGTTGACACGTCAAAGATTGACCGTAGAAGCAAGGGCATTAGGGCGACTTCAATATCATAACCTGTCCGCTCCTTCTATAATCGATTTGGACCTAGAGCAGGGATGGATTTTGATGTCTAAAATTGAAGGAATTACTTTATTTGATTACCTGAATAATAAAAATAATTTAATTTCTGAAAAAATTAAATTATTTGGAGCAACAATCAGAGAATTACATGAAATTGGAATATCTCATGGCGATTTGACAACTCATAATGTTCTAATTGATAATGGTGGTAATTTATCATTAATTGATTTTGGATTAGCTAAAATATTGCCTGAACTTGAACATTTAGGTCTAGATTTGCAAGTTTTGAATGAGTGCCTTACAGCAAGCCATTCAGAATATGAAAATGCAGTTGAAGATATGGTTGAAGGATATCTTTCTGCAGATTCGGAAAAGGAAGACGTAATCTCTGCACCTGAAGTAATTTCCCGCTTTAATGAGATTAGGGGTAGAGTACGTTATCATGCATAGGTGAAATTATGAAGATTTTTTTTGCAACAAGTAATCAAGATAAAATAAAGGAGGCCCATACTCTCCTTAGTGAATTGGGCCATTCAGTTGAAGAACTACGAATAAATGGTAAATTCCCTAATTTTATTGAGCCACAATCATCCGATTTGAAAGAAGTAGCAACTTCAAAATTAAGACAAGCAATAGCATTAATTGAGGGTACAGAGTTAGAAGATTATGCAATAATGGTTGAAGATTCTGGTTTATTTATTGACCAATTTCCGGGTTTTCCTGGTGTTTTTTCATCATTTGTATATGAATCTGTAGGCTTAAATGGAATCCTAAATTTGTTAGAAAAATCTACTAATCGTAGCGCAGAATATCGCTCAGTAACATTATTACAATGGAAAAATAAAATTTGGGAATCTTCAGGAGTATGTAAAGGAACAATTTCGTTTGAAAAACTAGGGCAAGAAGGTTTCGGTTATGACCCAATATTCATTCCTTTAGAGGGGAATGGAACAACTTTTTCACAAATGAATCGTAAACAAAAAACTCTTATCTCTCATCGAACTTTTTCACTTAAGGGCCTACTAGATTCACTAAAACTTCCGTCAAAGTGAATAGTTAGGGGCTCTTGTCTTAACTCGGGATTACTATGCCGTCGATGACAAAGTTGGTTATATCATTGTCATTATTACTTGGAGTTCCAATATATTTGATTTATATCGTTAAGGAAGGATTGGAATTTCAAATAGCAGGAGGCATTCTTCTTCTATCTTTGACATCTTTACTATTATTTTCTGGACCCTCGCCAATTAAGCCAATTTTAAGCCAAAAAGAACTTTTAGAAAATAATAATAATGAATTAATTAATGACATCGAATTGCCTCCACCAGTTTTGGAAAACGAGGGTGCAAACTATCGTCGTGAACAAAAAATAAAACGTAGCCGTGGAAGAAACGTTACAGATGAAACCCTTGAATTAGATATTTTAGAAGATGAACAAATACCTCCAGTAGTCGAAGAAAAGGACCATTCAAATGATGTCAAAATAGCAATGCCATATGTTGCTTCCATTGATCCTCAATCAGAGATGGAATCTGAGATTGATATTTTCATTAGCCAAAAGAGGTTAAAAAGAGAAGAATTGAAGAAAAAAATAACCATAGAAAGAAGGATGGAATTAGCCAAAAGAAAAGCTTCCAAAGTAAGTAATTGGGCTGAAGCAGAAGATGGTGAAAATATATCCAAATTACTTGAAGACCCTAACCATGGCTTTACAATTTTATTAGAATCAGAAGAGGTAGATAGAACAATCCCTCATGGCATATCATATGTCAGAATAGATCAGCAACGTATATTGAAAGTAAGAATACCTTTACACGTCCCGAATAAAAATATTGAAGATGTTATTCCTCCATTACCTGAGCCACCCGGACTTCCTCCATTACCTGAGCCACCCGGACTTCCTCCATTACCTGAGCCACCCGGACTTCCTCCTCTCCCAACTCCTCCTCCGGTGAAATATAGTGAAGATTGATTCCAATCATACGTACTTTGAAGGGTTATAGTGTATTCCGTAGGCATATGGAAGAAGTATTGTTAGTCGATGATATACCTGTTGAGGAAGCAAGCCCAAAAGGAGGAATAATCACTATTTGGACTCTTAATCGACCAAATAAGCTAAATGCTCTTAATAACAGAATTCATGAAGAAATAAAGAAGCAATGCATCAGGGCCGAATCAGATGATAATGTCAGAGTTATTATTATTCGAGGAGCCCCTCCTCTTCCGGCCCAAGAAGGAAAAAAAAGGAAACCACCTTCTTTTGCTGCTGGAGCAGATATTTCAGAATTTGAAAATAAAAATTCCGATGACGTAAGGCCATTTTTTGAAGATAATGCATGGGAAGCAGTCTGGAATCTATCTAAACCTACTATCGCAATGGTTGATGGTTTTGCACTTGGAGGAGGGACAGAATTAGCACTCTCTTGTGACATAAGATTCGCTTCTGAACAATCAAATTTTGGTCAACCTGAAATCAATCTTGGTTTGATACCTGGAGGAGGGGGAACTCAACGATTATGCAGATTATTAGGATATGGCAAGGCTATGGAAATAATATTGAGCGGAAATATGATTGGAGCAGAAGAAGCTTTGAGAATAGGGCTTATTAATGCAGTTTATGAATCTGCAGATCTAGAAAATTCCACTATCTCATTTGCAAAGCAAATAGCAAAAAAATCTCCTCATACCATAAAGGTAGCAAAGAGAACT
>CEVU01020000.1_pt1 | contig 12902 bp, 13 predicted proteins | sample 427081 | NCBI WGS metagenome assembly CEVU01 (sample SAMEA2623868, study PRJEB7988) | marine metagenome | biome: marine biome (ENVO:00000447); feature: deep chlorophyll maximum layer (ENVO:xxxxxxxx); material: "saline water (ENVO:00002010), including plankton (ENVO:xxxxxxxx)" | depth 80 m | reverse complement strand
TTATTAGAACAACAGTTTTTCATCTTCTTTTTACATTCATCACATTGGATAAACAGTAGATGGCAAGCATCATTTGCACAATTGGTATGGACGTCAAAAGGCGCCCCACACTGATGACACTGCGCGATAATTTCTTCACTAATTTTTTCTACTCGTCTGTTGTCAAAAACAAAATTTTTTCCGACAAAATTATTTTTTAGTTCTTGTTCTTTAACCTGCCTTGCATATTCAATTATTCCACCTTCAAGTTGATATACGTTCTTAAATCCTTTATGTTTAAAATAGGCACTTGCTTTTTCGCATCTGATACCCCCAGTACAATACATAAGTAGATTTTTATCTTCTTTATTATCTTTGAGTTTATTTTCTATTACATCTAATGAGTCCCGGAATGTGTCAACATCAGGACATATTGCATTTTTAAAATGTCCAATTTCACTTTCATAGTGGTTCCTCATATCTAATACAATTGAATCTTTATCACTCATTAAATTATTAAACTCCTTAGCATTTAAATGAATTCCTTTTTTAGTAACGTCAAAATTTTTGTCATTTAAACCATCTGCTAATATTTTATTTCTGACTTTTATTTTAAGTTTTAAAAATGATTTTGTTTCATGTTTCAAAGCAATATTTAATCTTACATTTTTTAAAAATGAAACCGAGTTAAGATGTTTGGTGAACTTATCAATATTTATTTCGGGTAACGATAATTGTGCATTGATGCCTTCTTTTGCGATATATATTCTACCTAAAACATCTATACTATTCCAAAAAATAAATAATGAATCTCTAAATTTTTTTGGATCAATAATATGTGCATATTGATAAAATGAAAGAGTAATTCTCTTAAGTTTTGAAGTCTCTAAAATCTTAGATCTTTCGTCCGCACTTAATTTATTGTACAGTTGCATGCTATACTAATTTGGATTTAATAACAAAAGTAGATAAAAAAGATAAAAATCATCCTTTTGTAAATTGTATTGTGTAAAAAGATATCCTAAATTAGTAATGAAATATAAATATTATGGCCAACGCAAAAGCAGACAAATTAAAAGCACTTAAACTAACTTTAGATAAGTTAGACAAAACATACGGAAAAGGAACAGTAATGAAGATGGGTGATTCGCCTGATGAATCTGTAGAGTCTATATCTTCTGGATCTTTAGGTTTAGATATTGCGTTAGGGGTTGGTGGTTATCCCAAGGGAAGAGTAATTGAAATTTACGGTCCAGAATCATCTGGAAAAACAACCTTGACTCTACATGCTATTGCTGAATGTCAAAAAAAAGGAGGCATTGCCGCATTCATTGATGCAGAACATGCATTTGATAGATTTTACGCTGAAAAATTAGGTGTTGATATTGAAAATCTGATAATATCTCAGCCTGATCATGGTGAACAAGCTTTAGAAATTACAGATAATCTAATTCGATCGGGTGCTATAGATATGGTTGTTATAGATTCTGTTGCTGCGCTAACTCCAAAGAGTGAAATTGAAGGAGAAATGGGTGATTCAAAAATGGGGTTACACGCAAGGCTAATGTCTCAGGCATTGAGAAAACTTACGGGATCAATTAGCAAAACCAATTGTACAGTAATGTTTATCAATCAATTGCGTGAAAAGATAGGTATCATGTTTGGCAACCCAGAAACTACAACTGGGGGTAATGCTTTAAAATTTTACGCTTCAATTAGACTGGATATTAGAAGGTCAACTCAGATCAAAAACAGTGATGGTGTAGTAATGGGTAATAAAACAAGAGTCAAAATTGTAAAAAATAAAGTTGCTCCACCTTTTAAATTAGCTGAGTTTGATATTATGTATGGTGAAGGAATTTCAAAAGTTGGTGAAATTATTGATCATGCAGTAGAAGCGGAAATTATAAATAAAAGTGGATCGTGGTTTAGTTATGAAGGAACTAAATTAGGTCAGGGAAGAGATTCAGTGAAAAATTTACTTAAAGATAATCCTGAATTGATGGAAACTTTAGAAACCAAGCTTAAAGAAGTACTTTAGGCTGATCTCAAGTCCTTTAAAATAATTTTTCTCACTTTTTCATTGAGTTCAACTCTGTCATCTTTAACCATTCCTTTTGTTTGAATAGGCTCGTGAGTATTTACCCTTAAGATTCCTGGAGAACCCTTTGAAGCTCCGATTAATCCTCCATAGCTCCAAGGGAATCTTTTTTTATTGTCAAGAAAAGATAATGGAACCATTGGCACTTGATGCTCAATGGCCATTGTGAATGCGCCATGCTTGAAGGGAGCAAGTTCAACGTCTATGCCTGGAACAGTACCTTCAGGAAAAATTGCAATACTTATGCCTAATTTTAATTTTGTTTTGGTTTGCTCAAACACACCCTTCTTACTTTCATTGCTAGATCTATCAACTAATATCATCGTTTTTTTATACACAAAACCAAAAATTGGGATTTTCTCCAACTCTTTCTTTCCAATAAATACTATAGGATTATTTCTTACTGTAGACACTAAAAGCATAACATCAATCATTGAAACATGATTGGCAACAAAAATATAAGGCTTATGTTTAGTTGTTTTTAGAGGCTTATTTTTTTTTGGAAACATTCCCATACCAAATAAAATTAGGTCTGACCAAAGTACACCTGCACCATAAAAAAACTTATAGGGAGCACCACTTAATTGCATTAAAACAAAAGTTGGTAAAATAATTATTAATGTAAAGACTAATACTAATATGTAAAACCATATATTGTAAATAGTCCAAAAAATATATTTAACTGCTATCACAAGTTTCAAAACTAATTAAATTATTTTAATAAAAATTTTAACTTTGCTTTATGGCCAAAAATTTGAAAAGAATTTTAACAGGAATCCAGAGTACTGGCGTTCCTCATATGGGAAATATTTTAGGTGCAATTTTACCTGCAATTAATTTTTCAAAACAAAAGGAAATCGAATCTTATTTATTTATTGCTGATTTTCATTCCTTGACACAAATAAAAGATTCAAAAACACTAAAGGAAAATACTCTATACACAGCGGCAGCATGGTTAGCTTTTGGATTGGATCCAAAAAAAACAGTTTTTTATCGTCAAAGTGATGTGCCTCAGGTAACTGAATTATCATGGTATTTAAGTTGTTTTTTTCCCTTTAGCAGACTAACTCTTGCACATAGTTTTAAAGACAAAAAAGATAGATTAGAGGATGTGAACTCAGGGCTTTTTAATTATCCATTATTGATGGCTGCAGATATATTAATGTATGATGCACATGTAGTTCCTGTTGGAAAAGATCAATTACAACATATAGAAATCACGAGAAATGTTGCTAATAGATTTCATAATTTATTTGGTGAGACATTCGTTGTACCTGAGGGTCATGTACAGGAAGAGGTAAAACTAATCCCAGGAACCGACGGAGAAAAAATGAGCAAGAGTAAAAATAACATCATAGATATTTTTGCGTCTGAAAAAACGTTAAAAAAACAAGTCCATTCAATTAAAACAAATTCAACACCAATTGAAGAACCCAAGGATTGGAAAAACTGTAATTTATTTAATATTTACAAGCTCCTAGCCTCAAAGGAAGAAATTGAAAAAATGAAAACAAATTACAAAACTGGAGGTTATGGTTTCGGGCATGCAAAAAAAGAATTAACGGATTTAATACTTAAAAATTTTAGTAAAGAAAGGGAAAGATTTAATTATTTTGTTTGTAATCCTGATGAAGTAGAACAAATATTACAAATTGGTGCAAAGAAAGCCAAAGTAACTGCCAATAGTGTGTTGGATAGAGTGCGTAAAAAATTGGGTTATTAAAATAAATATTTGATATAATTTTATATCTTGAAGTATATTAGCAATACACATGAAAATTAGTCTACATATTTTTAATTTATTGAGAGATCATGATTGTGTAATTGTACCAAATTTTGGTGCACTTGTCTGCAGAAATATTTCTGCAAAAATAAGCTCTGATAAAACAAAAATTTATCCTCCAAATAAAGAAATCTCATTTAATAGAAGTCTTGTTAAAAACGATGGGTTATTAATTAATCACATCTCTTACTCAGAAAAATTATCTTATGAAAAAGCCGAGAAAAAAATTGCTAATTGGGTTAATAAAAATTTAAAGAGGCTAGAGAATCAAGAGATGATTGAAATTAAAAATATAGGCTCAATACATCTCAAAGATGCAAAATTTATTTTTACACCCGATCAGAACTCAATAGTACTTAAAAGCTCCTTTGGATTAAAAACAGTAGAATCTAGTGAGCTTATAAAAACAAATAAAAAGGTAAGTAATTCGTACTTAAGATATGCTGCGATTATAATTGTATTAATTTCCTTGAGTGGTGTTTTCTCAAAATCCTATTTTGACTCAGTAGATGAATATAATATCGCATCTCTTGCAGAAGCCAATCAGCAAATTGAGCAAAAAATTCAAAAAGCAACATTTAATATCAGCACTGCCTTACCTATAGTAAAACTTCCAATCAAAAAACAATATGGAAATTTCCATATTATAGCCGGATCATTCAGATTAGAAGAAAACTCAACAAAATTAATTTCACAATTGAAATCAAAAGGTTTCTTAGAGGCAAGAAAAGTTGGAGTCAATAAATATGGTTTGTTACAAGTTGCCTATAACAGTTATGACACCGTTGAGCAAGCTAGGACTGCACTTTCAGAGATTAGAAATACTGAAGACGAAAAAGCTTGGCTATTGATTAAAAATTAAATTATAAAGGCATTAAAACTCCACAAAATTCATTAACGATTTTAACAGATTCGGTATTACCGGGTGAAACTAATGCGCTAAATAATTTGTTTGGTGGAGAGTTATTAGCTAGGATGGACAGAGCGGCTAGTATTTCAGCTAAAAGACATTCAGAAGAAATAGTTGTTACGTCTTCCGTAAATCATGTCTCATTCGGAAAAGCAATTCCGATAGGGACTACAGTTACAATTGAAGCAAAAGTTTCAAGAGCTTTTACAACATCTATGGAGGTTTTTATTGATGTTTGGATTGATGATGATAAAGGGGAAAAAATAAAAGCAAATGAGGCAATTTATACATTTGTAGCTGTCGATAAAAATGGAAGGCCTACTAAAATTGATAAAATTTTGCCTGAGACAGAACAAGAAAAAAAGCGTTACGACGCGGCCTTGAGAAGAAAACAACTAAGTCTGGTTCTAGCCGGAAAAATGAAAGCCGATGATGCAACTGAGCTAAAAGCCCTATTCTCTTAACTACATTTTATAGATCCAAGAAGAAGGGTTTTGTGGAATACCATCCTTGAATATACTAAAACTTAAAATTGTTTGTTGGGTTGAAACATCTGTAGATATCTTACCAAGTAATTCTTTTGTTTTTACCTTATCCCCTTTTGAAATAAAAATTTCAGACAAATTTTTATACACAGTAAAGAAATTTCCATGCTGAATGAGAACAGTGTAAGTATTATTTTTTGAGAGAATAATCGAATAGATGAAACCGTCAAAAATAGTTCTTGCCTCAACATCACTTGAAGTTCTAATTCTAACACCATTACTCTGAATAGTAGTGGTTTTTACAATTGGATGTGGTTGTTTCCCAAACCCTAATACTACATAGCCTTTTGAAACAGGCCATGGTAGCTTGCCTTTATTTGTGTTAAAATTTTTGGAAATTAGCTGAGCTTCAGCAGTTAAACCAATTCCGTTATCTTTCTTTTTAGATTTTGCAATAGCTTCTGCTATTAACTTATTAATTTTTTTGTCAATTTCCTTCGATTGTTTTTGTTTACTCTTAATCTCTGCAGCATATTTTTTCTGATTTCGGCTAATTTTAGCAATCAAATTATTTAGGTTTCTATATTCTTTATTTAAATTATTTCTGATTTGTTCATTTTCATCTATCAAGTTTTGTTTTAATAATTTCTGAGAATCAAGAATTGCAATTGTGGTTTCAATTTCTTTTGCTGTAGATTTAATTTTGTTAATTGTTTTTCTTTGAAAACTGGCATACTGTTTAAAGTACTGAATTCGTTTATATGCTTGTGCAAATGATGTAGATGAAAAAATAAACATAATCTTATTTAAATCAGACCTTTTCTTATAAGATTTTAAAATCATGTCCGAAAGCTCATTCTTCAACAAAGATTCTCTAACATTTAATTCAGATAATTTATTTTCATTATAATCTATATCTGTAACAATAATATTCAACTGGTTGTTAATATTATTTATTAAATTTTCCTGAAGTTTAATTTTAAAATTGATATCCTCTACATCTCCTATTATAATACCCTTTTCTTTTTTTGTGTTAGATAGCTTTTTTTCAATTTGCCTAATATCGTTTAATATCTCTTTTCTTTGATTCTCAAGTTCTGTTTTAGACTGAGCATAAATATTTGAAGAAAAAAGAAAAGTGATTATAAATACAATTCTGAAAATATCCATCACAATTCAATCTTTTTATAATTTTTTGGAATTCTAAATGGAATATTTATTTTTTCTAAAGCTGAAATTGATTTTATTTCAATATTAAGGTTTTCTAAGCCATCATTAGTAAACCTAATTTTTGTTGGAATATTTTGACCTTGAATTTCAATATAATCATCATAAAAAACCTCTAACAAATTTTCAGTGGTAGCAAAGGTTTGCTTAAGGATTGTGAAATTATAAGGGCTAATAGATACTGTTGACTCAACAGTTTTTGATTCTAAAATAGATTGGTTTTCTTTAAACACATAGCTATTAATATTCCTTTTAAACAAAGATGAGGGAGAAAATTTTTCTATTAAAATACCTAGAAGTAAACTCTGAAGAATCTGGAAATTTGCTTCTATTCCAATCTTTTTATTTACATAATCAAAATCTGTCACAAAAAAGTTTTTTTCTATTTTATTATAATACTTTATGGAATCCTTGTCTATTAAAACTCTTGCCGCTCCAAGCGCTGCATTAATCCACAACTTTTCATCAGATGAGATCCTAAAAGTAACTGTATTAGATTTCATTTTTTTGTTGTCCCTAAAGGAAACTTTGGCCTTAGCTTGAATATAATCGAGGTTGTTTACATTCTTATTGGCGCTTCTTATTGATTTCTGAGCTGAGAATCTCCTATTTTCTTCTTTAGTGCTTTTTGATGCATTGTATAGTAAAGAGCAAGAGTTTAAAAAAATAATTGATAGTAAAAGAATAATTTTTTTCATAATCTTAATTCTAAACTCCAGTGCTTCCAAAGCCTTTATCTCCTCTTTTAGATTCGTCTAATTTATCTACTATTTTCCAAGAAATTGTTTCATGCTTTGCTATTACCATTTGTGCTATTCTATCACCTGAATTTATCTCAAAATCTGAATCAGATAAATTAATGAGTATTACCCCAATTTCACCACGATAGTCTGCATCGATAGTGCCAGGTGAATTCAAAACAGAAATTCCCTTTTTCAAAGCCAAACCACTTCTTGGTCTAATTTGCGCTTCGTATCCTTTTTGTAGGGAAATATACAATCCTGTTTTTACAAGCAACCTTTGCAGCGGTTTTATAATAATTGATTCATGTAAATTAGCCCTTAAATCCATTCCAGCAGAAAGAAGAGTTTCATATTTGGGAAGTTCATTCTTAGATTTATTAACTATGCTAACTATCATCTCATTAATTTAAGTAAATTAATTATTCTTTTTTTCTCGTTTAACAAAATTACTAGATTCATTATTAGTACACATAAAATTCCAATTAATAAGTTGTCTCTATATACGTAAAAAGATATTGAAGATAGTGAGACAGACAATATTAAATAAAACAATATTTTATGTGTGTTGTAGGGAATAGGATAATATTTTTTTCCGATAACATAAGACAAAAATGCCATTGTAAAATATGCAACGAACGTTGCTATTGCTGAGCCCAGAAAGCTATATTTTGGTATCAATATAATATTAATTAATAATGTTAAAGTAGCCCCGATAACAGAAATATAAGCTGCAAACCTTGTCATGTCAGTTACTTTATACCAAACAGATAAGTTTTGATAAATTCCTAAACAGAAATTAGCAAATAAAATTATAGGAACGATATACATTGCTTTCCAATATTCAGGATCACCAATAAAGATTTGTTTTAAAATATCCAAAGAAACAACCACAAGGACTAAAATTGAAGATCCTATAATAACAAATGTTTCTAAAACAAGAGCATAATTCTTTTTTGAATTCTTTTTATCTGCTTCGCTAAAGAAAAAAGGTTCTATAGCTAACTTGTAGGCTGTAGAGAATAGTGTCATAAATATTGCCAATTTATAACATGCTGCGTACATGCCAATTTCTGTTTTTGCCACAGAAGCTGGGAGTAAAAAATCTAATAATATTTTGTCGAATGTTTCATTTATGGTAAAAGCCAAGCCTGATATTAGAATTGGGAACCCATAGAATAGCATCTTCTTAAGCAGTGCAAAATTTGCTTTATAGTTGATGTTAAAATAAAATGGAATTAGTAATAATAAAGATACCAGACTAGCAGCTAAATTAGCAATGAAAATATATGCAACTTGAAAATCTTCAAAATAAATATTATCAAAAAACTGATTTTTTTGTGATAAGTCTTGAAGAAAAATTAACAGAAAAATATTTAAAGAGAAATATGTTAAAACATTAATTATTTTTATAACAGAATACTTAATCGCTTTTCCTTTCACTCTTAGGTATGCAAAAGGAATAACCGTAAGCGCATCAATAACAAGAATCCAAATAACAATTCGTAAATAATCAACTCCTATGCCTGTAAATTCTGAAATATTTAGTTTGAAAATACTAAATATTGATATAAATAAAAATGAGGTAATAATTATAGAAATTGCAGCTGTGTTTAATACATCTTTTTTGTTTTTTTCAGAATTATAAAACCTGAAAAATGAGGTTTCTAATCCGTATGACAGTATTACATTAAAGAGAATAATGTATGAGAAAATTAAAGATAAAGTTCCAAAATCAGCAACTTCATTAATAACACTTTTATCTGTATGAACTCTTACAAGAATGACACTAATAATTCTTGGGAATACAGTAGCAATCCCATATATAAATGTTTGCTTAAATAGTTGTAAGAATTTGGCCAAGTTATTATAGTATTAAAAATCTAAAAATAAACTAATAATGCTTGGAAAGCAAAAAGCTTTGAGAGGGAATTAACTATTTAAAGCTTCTGCGCCACCAACAATTTCCAAAATTTCATTTGTGATTGCTGCTTGTCTCGCTTTGTTATATGTTAATTTTAGCTGGTCTCTTAAGTCAGTTGCGTTATCTGTTGCTTTGTGCATTGCGGTCATTCTTGCGCCATGTTCAGATGCATATGAGTCTCTAACTGCCTTATATAATTGTGTCTTAAGAGACTTTGGGATAAGCTCAGAAATAATTTCTGTTTGAGAAGGTTCAAATATATAATCACTTGAATCAATAGCATCATTAGAGTTTGTATTTTCTATGGGTAGATATTGTTCATCTGTAACTATTTGGGTTGCAGCATTTTTAAATTTATTATACACAATTTTAATTCTGTCAAACTCTTTATCAGAAAACTTTGACATTAAAAAATCTGCAATTAATGAGGAGTTTTCGAAACTTAAATCATCAAAAATCTCGTTGTTAGTCTCTATAACATTATGTTTTTTAGATAATATATCACCCCCTTTTTTACCAATACAGAAAAAAGAAACTTCATGGGTAGAGTTTTTGGCTATTTCTAAACATTCTTTAATAACATTAGAATTAAAAGCTCCACAAAGTCCCCTATTAGAAGTAACACAAACGACTAATAATTTGTTTGTTTCTCTTGATTGCAAAAATTCATTTTCAAAATCTACGGATGCCGATAGATCGACTAACATTTGTGTTAACTTATCTGAATAAGGTCTCATTGCTGTAATCGCATCTTGTGCTTTTTTTAGTTTAGCAGCCGAAACCATTTTCATAGCACTTGTAATCTGCATTGTTGAAGATACAGATGAAATTCTATTTCTAATTTCTTTTAAGTTTGCCATGTGTTAAAACTTTGCGACTATATCAGCACATACTTTTTCAAGTGTGCCTGTCACTTCTTCTGTTAATTTTCCTTGTTTTATTGTTGATAAAGTGTCAGAATGTTTGTCATTCAAAACTCTGATGTATTCAGATTCAAATTCTTTAATTTTTTCAACGGGAACATCTCTTAGTAGATTTTTAGATCCTGCATAAATAATCGCTACTTGATCCTCAACTTTAAATGGATCGTTTTGAGCTTGTTTTAATATTTCTACATTTCTTTTTCCTTTCTCAATAACATTTAATGTTGCTGCATCAAGATCAGATCCAAATTTTGCAAATGCCTCTAATTCCCTAAACTGAGCCTGATCAAGTTTTAATGTTCCTGAAACTTTTTTCATTGATTTAATTTGCGCTGAACCCCCTACTCTTGAGACAGAAATACCAACATTAATTGCAGGTCTAACTCCAGAATTAAATAAGTCTGACTCTAAAAATATCTGTCCGTCAGTAATGGAAATAACATTTGTAGGAATGTAGGCAGAAACGTCTCCCGCTTGTGTTTCAATAATAGGTAATGCGGTTAAGGAACCGCCACCTTTTACCTTGGATTTTAAAGATTCTGGGAGATCATTCATCTCCTTAGCAATGGTGTCGTCATTAATAACTTTTGCTGCTCTTTCAAGTAACCTCGAGTGAAGATAAAATACATCACCAGGATATGCTTCTCTTCCAGGTGGTCTTCTTAATAAAAGTGAAATTTCACGGTATGCGACAGCTTGTTTTGAAAGGTCGTCATATATTATTAATGCTGGCCTACCAGTGTCTCGGAAATATTCTCCAATTGATGCGCCTGTAAAAGGTGCATAAACTTGCATTGCAGCTGGATCAGATGCATTAGCTGCAACAATAGTTGTATATGCTAAAGCCCCTTTATCTTCTAAAATTTTTGCAATCCCCGCAACTGTTGATGCTTTTTGTCCAACTGCTACATATATGCAATATACAGGCTCACCTGCATCATAAAATTCTTTTTGATTTAAAATTGTATCTATGCAAACTGTTGTTTTACCCGTTTGTCTATCACCAATTACTAGCTCTCTTTGACCTCTACCAATTGGTATCATGGCGTCAACTGACTTAATTCCAGTTTGAAGCGGCTCGTTAACGGGTTGTCTAAAAATAACTCCAGGAGCTTTTCTTTCTAGAGGCATCTCAAAAAGATCTCCTGTTAAATCTCCTTTTCCGTCGATTGGGATACCAAGCGTATCAACAACTCTTCCAACAATTCCCTCGCCAACTTTAACAGATGCAATTGTAGAAGTTCTTTTTACAGTATCTCCTTCTTTAATACCAGTTGAAGCTCCAAGCAGTACAATACCAACATTGTCTTCTTCTAAATTAAGGACAATTCCTTGAGTTCCATTTGAAAATTCGACAAGTTCTCCATACTGAGCATTTGAAAGTCCGTAAGCTCTGGCAATTCCATCACCAACAGTCAAAACACTTCCAATTTCGTTCAATGACGAAGAAGAGTCAAAATCTTTTAATTGTTTTTTTAAAATTGCTGAAATTTCAGCAGGATTTACTTCGGCCATATTATTTAATTTGTAAGTTGGGTTTTTAAATTGTTTAAATTTTGCTTCACACTAGCATTATATTCTTTTCCATCAAATCTTATAATAAAACCACCCAAAATTTCTGGTTTAACAATATTTTTAAGATTTATAGATTTAAGATCTGAAACATTGATCTTTGATAAGATTTTCTCTTCTAAGTCTTTATTTATTGGGCTTGCTGTAATTACTACAGCCTCCTTAATATCGTTGTGACTATTATATAATTGTATAAAGCTATTCGCAATATCATTAACTATGTAAACCCTTTTATTTTGAATTAATAAATCAAGAAGTTTTATAGTTAGAGAATTATGATCTTTAATTAAAGATAGTATTGCAGTTTTTTTCTCATTATAATTAATCTGTGAATTAGACAATAAATTTTTGAAATCATGTGAGCTATTGCATAAGATCTCGACTGTCTTCATATCACTGAAGACTGAATCGATAGAATTCTCTTCTTTAGCAATTTCAAAAATTGCTTTTGCATATCTTATGGCCGCTCTTGACTGCATTAATTTAATTTTGTTTTATCTAAAATTTCTTGGATATTTTCTAGCTGCTTTTCCTTATTCTCTAATTCTTTAGAAAGTAATTTTTCAGCAATATTTAAAGAAAGGTCAACGACAGTATGTTTTAACTCCTTCATTGCGGCTGACTTCTCATTTTCTATAGCTGTTTTTGCAGATTCGATAAGCTTATTTGCTTTTTCAGTAGCTTCATTTTCAGCGTCTGAAATAATTTTAGACTTGATTTCTCTAGCTTCTTTCAATAACAATTCTCGTTGAAGCTTTGCTTCATTTAAAATCTTTTCATTATCAGATTTTAAATTCTCCATTTCATCTTTTGCTTTTTCAGCCGCAGAAAGCGCATCTTTAATAGATTGTTCTCTTTCATTTACTGCACCTAAAATTGGTTTCCAGGCAAATTTTGCCAAAATAAAATATAGGATCCCAAAAGAAACTGTTGTCCAAAAAATAAGACCAATGTCTGGTGTAACTAAATCCATATTAGCTAATTAAGATTAATATTATTATCTATTTGATAAGAGATACAACAACTGCGAATAATGCAACCGCCTCAACGAATGCAATTAAAACAATTGCAGATCCTTGTAATTTACCTTGCATTTCTGGCTGTCTAGCCATTGCATCCATAGCTGATCCTCCGATTTGACCAATACCAATACCTGCACCGATTGCTGCTAAACCTGCACCGATTGCTGCAAATGCTCCGTAATTAACAGCTGTTTCTTGTAAAAAAATAATTAAACTCATGTTTTTAAAATTTAAAA